>OLID01000786.1_pt1 | contig 11173 bp, 13 predicted proteins | sample 1609361 | NCBI WGS metagenome assembly OLID01 (sample SAMN05416778, study PRJEB24817) | seawater metagenome | isolation source: Sea water | place: Canada:Atlantic | collected 2013-07
CTACACAGAGTAGATCGTCGGCAGCGTCAGATGTGTATAAGAGACAGCCCTTTGGCACATCGAGCGGAGTCGAGATGTCTTCAACAATTGTTTCTTTTACTTCAACCGCTACTTTTTCAACTGCTGCTTCAACTACCTCTTTATCTATAGGCAACTCTTCTACTATTTTTTCGGTTATCGATTCAACCTCTGTAATTTCATCTTCTTGTTTTTCGTCAACAACTTCTAAAACAACATCATCAACTTTTTCTTTAGATGCTTTTTCGATTTTCTCAACAAGTTCTTCTTTGGTTTCTGTTGCGTTTGGCGTATCTTTTAAATACTCATCAACATACGCTAAAACCGTTAGTTTTTCATAAACTTCGTACGCTTTTTCTTTTAACACCAACACATCTTCTTTATTTTTTAATTGCAAAATGCTGTGTGCAATACTCGTTAAATCGGCTGCTAATTTTTTGTGCATAAGTTGATAAATTAATTGATGCTCGGCATCTTTTTTTTAATAAATTTGTAAGACTTGAAGTAAAATAGAGTTTTAATCATATTTCAAGCATAAAATTACAAAATGTTTCTCGAAAATACGGTAAATCATACAGAACAATTTGGTTGGATTGAAGTTATTTGTGGCTCAATGTTTTCTGGTAAAACAGAAGAATTGATTCGCAGATTAAAAAGAGCGCAATTTGCAAAACAGCGTGTAGAAATTTTTAAACCCGCGGTTGACACGAGATACGACGAGGATGAAGTAGTTTCTCATAACGACAATCGCATTCGTTCAACGCCAGTTCCTTCATCAGCAAACATTAGATTATTAGCAAATAATGTTGATGTTGTGGGTATTGATGAAGCGCAGTTTTTTGACGAAGAAATTGTTGCTGTTTGTAATGATTTAGCAAACAGAGGCGTTCGTGTTATTGTTGCTGGTTTAGATATGGATTTTAAAGGAAATCCTTTTGGACCAATGCCAGCTTTAATGGCAACTGCAGAATATGTAACTAAAGTTCATGCGGTTTGTACTCATACAGGAAATTTAGCACATTACAGTTTTAGAAAAGCACAAAATGATAACCTTGTTTTATTAGGTGAAGTTGACGAATACGAGCCTCTAAGTAGAGCTGCTTATTACAAAGCTTTGCGATTACAACAAGAAAAAATTGCCTCAGAAAAATTGGAATCTAATTTAAAAGATTCTGAAACAACTTCAGAATAAATGAATAATCATGTAACTGTTTTAGAAATTGACGGAAATGCTCTAAAGCATAATCTTCAATATTTTAAAAATAAACTAGAAAACGACACTAAAGTTTTAGTGGTTGTAAAAGCGTTTGGTTATGGAAGTGAAGCTTCAGAAATTGCAAAGTATTTAGAAAATGATGTAGATTATTTTGCTGTTGCTTATACTGATGAGGGAATTGCTTTGCGAAACTCAGGAGTTACAAAACCAATTTTAGTTTTACATCCGCAAATACCAAACCTAGAACTGATTATTAAACATCAATTGGAACCAAATCTATATAATTTTACGATTCTAAATGCTTTTTTAGAATTAGCAGATTCAAAATTATTGTTGAATTACCCTATTCATATTAAGTTTAACACTGGTTTAAACAGAATCGGATTTTGGCATACTGATGTTCCGTTAATTTTATCAAATATTGCGGCAACAAATCATGTAAAAATCGAATCACTTTTTTCTCATTTAGCAGCAAGCGATGATGTCAATGAAAAAGAATTCACAACAAATCAAATCAATGATTTTGCTTTTATTGTAAAACAGTTTTACATACATTTAAATTACAAACCAATGGTTCATCTTTTAAATACTTCTGGAATTGTAAATTATCCGCAAGCGCAATTTGATATGGTTCGCTTAGGAATCGGTTTGTACGGTTTTGGAAATAATAAAAAAGAAACCAATCAACTTAAAAATGTCGTTTCTTTAAAGTCAATTATTTCTCAAATACATTTAATCAAACCTGGCGATTCTGTTGGATATAATAGAGCGTTTACTGCAAATAAACAGATGAAAATTGGAACAATTCCGGTTGGTCATGCAGATGGAATCTCAAGAAAACTAGGAAATAAAAAATATTCGGTTTCAGTAAATAATCAACCAGCAAAAATTATTGGAAATGTCTGCATGGACATGATTATGATTGATGTCACCAATATTGATTGTAAAGAAACTGATGAAGTCATCATCTTTAATTCTCAAGAAATGCTAGAAGAAATGGCAACTAATTCTGAGACAATTCCGTACGAAGTTTTAACCGCAATTTCTCAGCGTGTAAAAAGATTGCTGAAATGTTAAAATTTTCTTAAATTCGCAGAACTATTAACTATTAAAATTAATAAAACATGGGAATGCTTAAAGAATTTAAAGATTTTGCGGTAAAAGGAAACTTGGTAGACATTGCAGTTGGTTTTGTAATGGGTGCAGCTTTTAAACAAGTGGTAACTTCATTTACAGGAGGTATTGTTTCTCCACTAATTGGCTTAGTCTTTAAAGCTGATTTTAGAGATTTAAAATACGTAGTTACTGAAGGTGTCGCAGATGCAACTGGAAAAGTAACTGGAGAAGTTGCAATTTTATATGGTGATTTTTTAACCAACGTAATCGACTTTATTATTGTAGCATTTGTGATGTTTATGATCATAAAAGGAATTAATGCAACTAAGAAAAAAGAAGAAGCTGCAGCTCCTGCTCCTCCAGCCGGACCGAGCCAAGAAGATTTATTAGCTGAAATTAGAGATTTATTAGCTAAGAAATAAGCAACTTATTTTTAGATAAAATTAAAACCGAAGCACAATGTGTTTCGGTTTTTTTATTTTACAAGAGTTAAAAAATTATCTTTTTTTAAATCTCTTTTGCAATTCTTTTTGCAACATACAAATCGGCAATTGTTGAATTTCCTGGACAACTGTTAATTTGTTCAAAGACATCGCCAGCTTTTACAAAACCAGTTTGTACAACTTTAAAATAAACGCCACAAAAAGTGGTATTCCAAAATTGTTTTACAATTTTCATGTCATCAAAACGAACTCCTAATTTCCAACAAGGATTTCTTTGAACCGTTGCTTCTAAAATTGTATCGCCAACTTTAAAAGTATCACCTTGATGAATACTGGTTTCATCCAAATCATCAATCGTTAAATTTTCTCCGAAAATCCCCATTTCGAAATCTAAATCCGGATACAACTCTTTAAAGTAATCGTAGTGTTTTAAAGAATACCCATAAACAGCTTGTAAAATTCCACCATGATTTTCACGATTACAAATTACATCGCCTTTTACATCTTCAGTATCCAAAAAAATGGGAGCATCAACCGAGTATTTAAAAATTCCAGTTTCAACTTGTTTTCCTTTCCAGTTGATTTCTTTTCTTTCCCCAATATTTGTTGAAATAATTTTCATAATTATTCTTTTAAAAAGTTTTGCAACACATCTGCAATTTTTCGATTATCAGACAATTGCGGGATTTTATTTTGTCCGCCAAATTTCCCAATCGACTTCATATATTCGTGAAATCCACCTTTTTTTACTTTTGTAATTACTAACGGACGCAAAACTTTACCGTCAATTAAATCTTGATAATAAATATTTTGTTCTTGCATAGAAGCATCAACTTTTGTAGCAAATTCTTCTAAGTTTTTAGGTTCATTTTCAAACTCAATGAACCATTCGTGAAACGGCAATCCACTTTCTGGATTCACTTGTGGCGCAACCGTAAACTCACTGATATTAATTCCTGTTTTTTTGATAGAATCGTTCAATGCTTTTTCAACTTCTTTACCAATCACGTGTTCTCCAAAAGCAGAAATAAAATGCTTAATTCTACCTGTAACTTTTATTCGATATGGTTTTGTTGATGTAAATTCAACAGTATCACCAATATTATACCCCCAAAGTCCGGCGTTTGTATTTAAAATGATTACGTAATTCACGGCCATTTTCACCTCTTTTAAAGAAATTCTGGTTGGGTTTTCTTCATAAAATTCTGATGCTGGAATAAATTCATAGAAAATTCCAGAGTTTAATTGCAGCAATAATCCTGGTTCTGTTTGCGAATCTTGATATGCGATAAATCCTTCAGAAGCTGGATATAATTCTACATAATCAATTTTTTTACCGATTAAACTTTCGAACTTATTTTTATAAGGTTCAAAGTTAACACCACCATACACAAAGAAGTTGAAATTTGGAAAAATCTCAGCAATTGGTTTTCCTGTTTTCTCAATTAATTTCTCAAAATACATTTGTACCCAAGAGGGAATTCCGCTAATTACAGACATATTTTTATCAACCGTTTCTTCTACAATTGCGTTTACTTTGGTGTCCCAATCTTCAATACAGTTGGTCTCCCAACTTGGCAATCTATTTTTCAATAAATATTGCGGAACGTAATGCGCAACGATTCCACTCAATCGACCTAATTGAATTCCATTTTTGTTTTCTAAAACTGGGCTTCCTTGCAAGAAAATCATTTTTCCGTTAACAAAACTTGCGTCTTTTTTTTCTGCGATATAAAACAACAATGCATTTCTTGCTGCTTTAATGTGTGTTGGCATCGATTCTTTAGTAATCGGAATGTATTTTGCGCCAGAAGTTGTTCCAGAAGTTTTGGCAAAATAAAGCGGTTTTCCTTTCCACAAAACATCTTTTTCTCCAGCAACAATTCTATCAACATAAGAACGTAAACCTTCATAATCTTGAACTTTTACGCGCTTTTTAAAATCGGAATAGGACTTAATGTTTTTAAAATCATGATCTTTTCCAAATGCAGTATGTGCAGCTGTTTTAATCAGTTTTTTAAAAACTTTCTCTTGTGTTTTATATGGATTGTTTGACCATTTGTAAACTTTTTTAATAGCTTGTTTGGCAAATGGAATTGCAAAAATAGATTTAAGACTCATTATTTAAAATCTATATAATTTGTAGGATTTACAGGGTAACTATTGTACCATAATTCGAAATGCAAATGCGGCCCCGTTGTTAATTCACCTGTTGAGCCAACAGTTGCAATTGCTTCGCCAGATTTTACAAAATCACCTTGTTCTTTTAACAATGCTCCGTTGTGTTTATACACAGAAATAAATCCAGTTCCGTGTTCAATAATCATCACATAACCCGTTTCTGTTGTCCATTCAGAGAAAATAACTCTTCCGTCTTCAATTGCTTTAACTGGCGTTCCTGTCTTTTGAGAAATATCTATTGCAAAATGTTTATTATCTGCATTAAATTCTTGCGTTATATTCCCAGTTATCGGTGCAAAAAACACCATATCAATTTTGTTTTCTGCTTTATCAAATAAAGGAAAACGGTCTTTACTTTCTATTTTTTCTCTAAACAAAGAATCTGCTTTTGTAGCATTTAACTTTTTTTCATCTACATCCGTTAAACTACTCTTTTTTAAAGAATCAAAATCTATTTCTGTAATTGGAGTATCTCCAGATAAAATTGGCAGTAAAACTTTGGTGTAATTTTCTATTAAACGCAATCTGTTTTTTATAGAATCTGTTTCGTATAACAACTTAGAAGCGTCTTTTTTTAATTGTGTAGAAGCATAACCCGGAATGTATTCTCTAATTGGCGTGTACGCAATTAAAACAGTTGTTAATGCCACTAAAATGATTGAAAAAACACCGCCATAAACAAAGATATTTAAGATGGTTAACTTAAAAGACAAACGTTCTTGAAATGTATCTTCGTTTAACACAACCAATCTGTATTTATTGGTTATTTTCTGTCTGAATTTACTTTTTTTTTGCTTCTTTTTTGCCACGGACATTTTTCTATGAATTACAAATATACAACGAAAAAATAGGGAAACTATTTTCTATAAAAATTCATCTCATCAATATAATTCCATACCGAATTAGACAACATAGGTTGAATGTTTTTTTCTTCTTGAATTCCCTTACGGATTTGTGTAGAAGAAATCTGAATTATTGGTGAATCTATTTTATGAATCTTTAGATGATTATCGAATTGTGTTTCTGTTTTTCCTTCAGAAATTCTTGGATACACATAAATATGATGATGCTCTAAAATGGTTTCATAGTTTTTCCATTTATGAAAACTTTTTAAATTGTCTTCGCCCATAATTAAACTAAAATTATGTTCTGGAAATTTATCTGAAATATGCGCCAGTGTATGAACCGTATAATTTGGTTGGGGTAAATCGAATTCTATTTTAGATGATTTTATTTTAGGATAATTTTCAGTTGCTAAATCAACCAATTGCAAACGATGATAATTATCTAACAAAGAGCTTTTTTTCTTAAACGGATTTTGTGGTGTAACAACCATCCAAACTTCATCTAAATCAGAATTTTCTGACATGTGATTGGCAATGATTAAATGCCCAACATGAATTGGATTGAAAGTACCAAAGTATAAACCAATTTTCATTTTTACTTATTCTAGACCTAAATAATCTCCTACTAATTGTTCAGCTTCTTTTAATGCAACTTTTAAATCATAATTTTTTATGATGACATCAAACTGTGGTGCTGTTGCTAATTCTACAGATGCTTTTGCGATGCGCATATTTATTTTTTCGTCATTTTCTGTTTTACGCTTTTTCAAACGAATTTTTAGCTCATCAATACTAGGTGGCTTTACAAAAACTGCTAATGTATTGTCTGGAAATTTCTTTTTAATTCTTAATCCGCCAGCAACATCAATATCAAAAATAACATGTTTTCCTTGTGCCCAAATTCGCTCAACTTCACTTTTTAAAGTTCCGTAAAAATTATCTCTATATACTTCTTCCCATTCTAAAAAATCTTCACCTTTTATATGGTTTTTAAAATCTTTTAGAGAAATAAAATAATAATCTTTTTCGTGTACTTCTTCCCCTCTTGGTTCTCTAGAAGTAGCTGAAATAGAAAATTCTAAATTGAATTTTTCTTGTGCTAACAAATGACGAACAATGGTTGTTTTACCAGAACCTGATGGCGCAGAAAAAACAAATAATTTACCTACAAAATTATCCATAAAACTAAAGTACGTTTAAAATTTGCTCTTTAACTTTTTCTAATTCATTTTTCATTTGAATCACCGATTTTTGCATCGGTGCATAGTTTGCTTTTGATCCAGTTGTATTGATTTCTCTTCCAATTTCTTGAATGATAAAACCTAGTTTTTTACCGTTAGAATCTTTACTATCTAATTCTTGTAAAAAATATTCTAAATGATTTCCTAAACGAACTTTTTCTTCGTTAATATCTAGTTTTTCTAGATAATAAATCAATTCTTGCTCAAAACGATTCTGATCAATTTCTACTTTTAAATCGTCAATAGATTTTTGCAAACGCTCTCTAACATTCTCTAATCTTTCTTCATCCAACGCATTTACTTCTTCTAAATATTTTCTGATATTTAAAATTCTTAATTTAAAATCATCTTCTAAAGAAGCAGCTTCATCCGTTCTATATTGAATGGTTTCATTTAATGCCTCAACAATTGAAGCTTCAATTAAATTCCATTCGTTTTCATCTAATTCTTCACGTTCAGTTTTTAAAGCATCTGGCATTTTTATGGCCATTTTCAACAACTCAACTTCATTATCATTCTCAGTAAACAAGACATTTTTTAATTGCTGTACATAATTATTTACAACCGTTTTATTAATTACAGTTGTAGTTTCATCTGCCGTCATTTCTACATAAATAGAAAAATCTATTTTACCTCTAACCAAACCAGCTGCTAGTTTTTTACGAACCGATAATTCTTTCTCTTTATAATAAGACGGAATACGAACATTTAAATCTAAATTTTTACTATTTAGTGTTTTAATTTCTATCGTAACTTTTTTTGTTGGTAATTGTAAAACGGATTTCCCGTAACCTGTCATTGATTGAATCATTCAATACTTTTTTTAAATATAGCTGCAAAGATACATAATTATTAAAGGATTTTTTATTGCAGAAAAACGAAAAACCCAAAGAGAATTTCAGGAAAAACTACAGAACTTATTTTGTTTTCGTTATTTTTACAATTCACAATTTATAGACATAAAGTTTGCAAACAAATACACATATTTTAGTGATCAGATTATCTGCAATGGGCGATGTTGCGATGACAATTCCTATTATTAGAGCTTTGATTGAAAAGCACCCAGAAATTAAAATCACATTTTTATCTAAAGCCTTTTTAAAGCCACTTTTTGATGACATTCCGAATGTAACTTTTTATGCAGCGGATGTTAAAAACAAACACAAAGGTGTTTTAGGTTTGCACAAACTTTCTAAGGAATTAAAACAATTAAGAATTACACATATTGCCGATTTACACAATGTATTACGATCTAAAATTTTACGTAGCTTTTTTAAATTTTCAACGAAAAACATTGCTGTTATTGACAAAGGAAGAAGCGAAAAAAAAGCTTTAACAAGAAAAGAGAATAAAGTTTTTAAACAGTTAAAAACATCGCACGAACGTTATGCTGATGTTTTTAGAAAATTAGGTTTTTCTGTTGATATTACAAATCCAACCAAACTAGAAAAACCGAGTTTAGCAACTTCTGTTTTAAGTTTAATTGGAGAAAAGAAAAATAATTGGATTGGAATTGCGCCTTTTGCTGCTTTTGACTCTAAAATGTACCCATTAGATTTAATGGAAAAAGTGATTGATATTTTATCTAACAAATACACTGTTTTACTTTTTGGTGGTGGTGAAAAAGAAATTGCATTATTATCAAAAATTGAACAAAAAAATGAAGCAGTTATTTCTGTTGCTAGCAAATTAAACTTGCGTGAAGAATTAAATTTAATTGTACATTTAGAGTGTATGTTGGCTATGGATTCTGGAAATGCACATTTTGCTGCAATGTTACAGATACCTACAGTTACGATTTGGGGAGCAACGCACCCGTTTGCTGGTTTTGCACCTTTTAATCAACCAAAAGAAAATTGTTTATTGCCAGATTTAGAGAAATACCCAAACATTCCGTGTTCTATTTATGGAAATAAAATTTGTGATGGATATGAAGATGTTATGAGAACAATTTCGCCAGAAAGAGTCATTAAAAAAGTAGAAGAAATACTAAATTAAAAAAGCAATTATGATAATCCATCACTTAGAAGAAACCAATTCGATTCTTAATAAATTTATTGCAGAAATTAGAGCTGTTTCCATTCAAAAAGATGCGATGCGTTTTAGAAGAAATATCGAAAGAATTGGAGAGATTTTAGGCTACGAATTAAGTAAAAACTTAAATTATTCTTCAGAAAAAACCACAACTCCTTTAGGAGTAAAAGAAAGCTTTCAACTATCAAATAAAATAGTTTTAGGTTCAATTTTAAGAGCTGGTTTACCTTTACATCAAGGTTTATTAAATTATTTTGATGATGCGGAAAACGCTTTTATTTCTGCATATAGAAATCATCCAAATAATGATACAGAATTTGAAATTGTTGTAGAATATTTTGCTGCACCATCAATCGATAATAAAACATTGATTTTAGCAGATCCAATGTTGGCAACAGGACAGTCTTTAGTTTCGGTTTTTGAAGCAATTAAAAAATATGGAAGCCCTAAAGAATTACATATAGCTTGTGTGATTGCATCTGCTGAAGGAATTGAATTTATCAAAAATCATTTTCCTGAAAACACACATTTATGGATTGCTGCAATTGATAACGAATTGAATGAAAAAGGATATATTGTACCTGGTTTAGGCGATGCAGGAGATTTAGCTTTTGGTGCTAAACTATAAAATGTATTGCAAAAGAAAGCAGTAAAAAAACCATCAAGACAATATTTATTATCAACTTTTTTTGCAGTGTGCAAATCCAATTTGCAATAATAATTGTAGTCGGAATTAAGAATGAAATCAATTCTATTCCGTTCTTTTTATCAACGAAAGCTATAAACACAATTGCAATTACTAAATGTAGCAATAACAAAACCCAACTCTTTTTAAATCGATTACTTACAGACATTATATTTCCTGTTCTTAACAAAATTGAAACGGCTGTAAAAACTAGAAAAAGCATTAAAAATATTGCGTAATAACTCGTCAAATAAAAACTGATATCAATCATAAGAACAACATCAAAAAGTTGATTGAAAGTTGCTAAATCATCATTCCAAAAAAGATACGTAAAATATAAGAAGAATGGCGTTACTAAACCAATAACCGGAATCAAAACTGTTCTGATTGTAATTTTTGTAAATAAATAAATTGCAGCATACAACAAGATTAAATACAACACATAAGAAGGAGAAATCAACGCTAAAACCCCGAGCCATAATCCGGCATCAAATAATTTTTGATACACTATTTTTAAGGTCCTTAAACTATATAATCTTCTAAAAAACAAGAACAACAATAAATATGTCAATACAATTTCATAATCTAAAACAACGGTTTCTAAAAAACCCAATCCAATTACAAAAAGTAAAAATCCGTAAGAATCATCTCTAGTTAAATTGTTTTTAGAAATCACAAAGTTAAACAAGAAAAAGAGTCCTAAAAACAAAGGGAAAGTCAACAAGAATTTAAATAAATAATCTAGATTTATTTCGAAATTTTGAACCACAATAAAATCTAACACATAGTACATAAAAAAAAGCACGATGATGATTATAAAATTTACTGGTTTTGATTTGCCGAAAAAATTGGCTAACATAATTAGTTTTTATATTTTTGCAATGTAAAGATACTTAAGTTATGATAGCAAGCAATATTTTTAGATTAATTGGCGATTTTTTTTCTTGGGCTTTTGGTCCTTTTGAAGCATTACGTTTAAACGACTTAAGCTGGTGGGCATCAAACGCGGTAAACTGGATGTTTATGGTTGTTTTATTAGTTTTATTTGCTTACTGGATGAAAGAATCAAGACGTTTCAAAAGAGAAGGAATCGAAGATTCTGCCAAATAGCATTTAACTTTGGGAAGCAAAAACAAATTAAAACGTTTTAACGAAAACGAAACGTTTTCTAATGTTATTCAACCAAAAAGAGAAGAAATCTTAGATGGTTTTTCTTTAAAGGGGAAATGGAATACTTTTTTCAAGAACGATAAGCCTATCGTTTTAGAGTTGGGTTGTGGAAAAGGAGAATACACCATTGGGTTGGCAAAAAAATATCCAAGCAAAAATTTTATTGGTATAGATACTGTCTCTTATACACATCTGACGCTGCCGACGATCCTCTCTGTGTAGAT
>OLID01000787.1_pt1 | contig 11172 bp, 8 predicted proteins | sample 1609361 | NCBI WGS metagenome assembly OLID01 (sample SAMN05416778, study PRJEB24817) | seawater metagenome | isolation source: Sea water | place: Canada:Atlantic | collected 2013-07
TCTACACAGAGTAGATCGTCGGCAGCGTCAGATGTGTATAAGAGACAGCGCCAGAGCGAGACACGACGACCAGACCGCCAGCAATGTTTTCTACTGTTTTCATGTTGTGCAAATGCACAGTACCGGTGGTACGTACCTGAACGTTATCCGCCGCCGTAGCCCGCGATGCTGCTCCACCAATGTGGAAGGTACGCATGGTGAGCTGGGTGCCCGGTTCACCGATTGACTGCGCCGCAATAACCCCGATAGCTTCGCCGACGTTGGCCAGATGACCACGCGCCAGGTCGCGACCATAACACTGACGGCAGATACCAAAGCGTGTGTCACAGGTAATCGCCGAGCGCACATACACTTCGTCGATGCCCATGGTTTCCAGACGCTCTACCATCTTCTCGTCCAGCATTGTGCCTGCTTCGATCAGCACTTCGCCGGTTTGCTGGTCCACAGCATCACGAATCAGCACTCGACCCAGTACCCGCTCGCCCAGCGCAGCGATGATGTCGCCACCCTCGATGATCGGACTCATGACCAGGCCTTCCTGGGTACCACAATCTTCCTCGGTAATCACCAGGTCCTGGGAAATGTCTACCAGACGACGCGTCAGGTAACCGGAGTTCGCTGTCTTCAATGCCGTGTCCGCCAGACCCTTACGGGCACCGTGCGTCGAGGTGAAGTACTGCACAACGCTCAGACCTTCGCGGAAGTTGGCGGTAATCGGCGTTTCAATGATGGAACCATCCGGACGCGCCATCAGACCACGCATACCCGCCAACTGGCGAATCTGTGCCGGAGAACCACGGGCACCCGAGTCGGCATAGATGTAAACCGAGTTGAAAGACTCCTGACGCTCTTCCTTGCCTTCCTTGTTGATGACCGGCTCGGTAGACAGGCCTTCCATCATCGCCTTGGCAACCAGATCGTTGGCACGCGACCAGATGTCGATAACCTTGTTGTACTTCTCGCCCTGGGTAACCAGACCGGAAGCATACTGGTTCTCGATCTCTTCCACTTCAGCTTCCGCCTGACCAATAATCTTGGCCTTGGCTTCAGGGATAACAAAGTCGTTAACGCCGATGGACGAGCCGGATACAGTTGAGTAGCGATAACCGGTGTACATCAGCTGGTCAGCAAATATAACGGTTTCCTTCAGGCCCACATTTCGATAGCAGGCATTCAATATGCCGGAAATCTGCTTTTTGGTCATTTTCTGGTTGACCATGGAGAACGGCAGCCCGTCAGGAACAATGGCGAACAACAGTACACGACCTACCGTCGTATCAACCATACGACGAATCTTGACCTTCTCGCCCGCTTCGTTCAGATCGAAATCATCGACCCGGACCTTGATTCTTGCCTGCAGGCCGGCATGACCGGTATCGTATGCACGCTTCACTTCGCTGACGTCAGCGAAAATCATGCCCTCGCCTTTGTCGTTAACACGCTCGCGGGTCATGTAGTACAAACCGAGAACCACGTCCTGCGACGGCACGATGATCGGGTCACCGCTGGCAGGTGCCAGGATATTGTTGGTGGACATCATCAGCGTACGCGCTTCCAGCTGGGCTTCCAGCGTCAGCGGTACGTGCACAGCCATCTGGTCACCGTCGAAGTCAGCGTTGTACGCCGCACAGACCAGCGGGTGCAGTTGAATCGCCTTGCCTTCAATCAGGACCGGCTCAAACGCCTGAATACCCAGTCGGTGCAGGGTTGGCGCACGGTTCAACATGACCGGATGCTCACGGATCACTTCAGCCAGGATATCCCAGACTTCCGGTGTTTCGCGCTCGACCATTTTCTTGGCCGCTTTGATCGTAGTGGCCAGGCCGCGACGCTCAAGCTTGCCGAAAATGAAAGGCTTGAACAATTCCAGTGCCATTTTCTTGGGCAGACCACACTGGTGCAGACGCAATGTCGGACCAACCACGATCACCGAACGACCGGAGTAGTCCACACGCTTACCCAGCAGGTTCTGACGGAAACGACCCTGTTTACCCTTGATCATGTCTGCCAGTGATTTCAGCGGACGCTTGTTGGAGCCAGTGATGGCACGACCACGACGGCCGTTGTCCAGCAATGCATCTACTGCTTCCTGCAGCATACGCTTTTCGTTACGCACAATGATGTCCGGCGCATTCAGGTCCAGCAGACGCTTGAGACGATTGTTACGGTTGATCACCCGGCGATACAGATCGTTCAGGTCGGACGTTGCAAAACGACCGCCATCCAGCGGCACCAGCGGACGCAGGTCCGGCGGCAGCACTGGTAATACGGTCAGCACCATCCATTCAGGCTTGTTGCCGGACTCCGCGAACGCTTCCAGCAGCTTCAGCCGCTTGGACAGTTTCTTCAGTTTAGTCTCAGAGTTGGTCGCCGGGATTTCTTCGCGCAGACGGTTAACTTCTTCCGTCAGGTCGATATCCCGCATCAACTGCTGGATCGCCTCGGCACCCATCTTGGCATCGAACTCATCACTGAATTCTTCCATCGCTTCATAGTACTGCTCATCTGTCAGCAGCTGGCCTTTTTCCAGCGTGGTCATGCCCGGATCAGTTACCACAAATGATTCGAAGTACAGAATACGTTCGATATCACGCAGCGTCATATCCAGCAACAAACCAATGCGCGATGGCAATGATTTCAGGAACCAGATATGCGCAACCGGGCTGGCCAGTTCGATATGACCCATGCGCTCACGACGCACCTTGGACAAGGCAACTTCAACGCCGCACTTTTCACAAATAACACCACGGTGCTTGAGACGCTTGTATTTACCACACAGGCACTCATAGTCTTTTACCGGGCCAAAGATCTTGGCGCAGAAAAGACCGTCACGCTCTGGCTTGAACGTCCGGTAGTTAATGGTTTCCGGCTTTTTGACTTCGCCGAACGACCAGGCGCGAATCATTTCCGGAGAGGCAAGGCCGATACGGATCGAGTCAAATTCATCGGATTGTGATTGTGACTTCAGTAATCCCAGCAAGTCTTTCATTCTACTTTCCTCCGCCTGCTGTCTTGCAGCAGGCATCACAAAATCAGCGATTCTTTATGGTGCTTGTTTCCGATCCTTACTTACCGGAGACTTCCAGCTCCATGTCGATACCCAGTGAGCGGATCTCCTTGAGCAGCACATTGAACGACTCTGGCATACCTGGCTCCATACGATGATCACCATCGACGATGTTTTTATACATCTTGGTACGGCCGGCCACGTCATCAGATTTCACTGTCAACATTTCCTGCAGCGTGTATGCAGCACCGTAAGCTTCCAGCGCCCACACTTCCATCTCACCGAAACGCTGACCACCAAACTGCGCCTTACCACCCAGCGGTTGCTGCGTGACCAGACTGTAGGAACCCGTGGAACGCGCATGCATCTTGTCATCGACCAGGTGGTTCAGTTTCAGCATGTACATAATGCCCACTGTCACCTTGCGATCAAATGCATTACCGGTACGGCCGTCATACAGCGTAACCTGACCGCTTTCGTCGATACCGGCCAGCTTCAGCATCTGCTTGATCTCGCCTTCGTTGGCACCGTCGAACACTGGTGTCGCCATGGGAACACCCGATTTCAGGTTGTTCGCCAGCTCCATTATTTCCTCGTCGCTGAACTCATCCAGCGCCTCTTTCTTGTCGCCAACCGTGTTGTAGATTTCGTCCAGCAGTTTGCGGACTTCCTCTACCTTGCGGCGTTCTTCCAGCATCTTGTTGATGCGCATGCCCAGCCCTTTGGCAGCCGCACCCAGGTGCGTCTCCAGTACCTGACCCACGTTCATACGTGAAGGTACACCCAGCGGGTTGAGGACCACATCCACCGGATAGCCGGTTTCATCAAACGGCATATCTTCTACCGGCATAATGGCGGAGATAACACCCTTGTTACCGTGACGCCCGGCGAGCTTGTCACCCGGCTGAATACGACGCTTGATGGCCAGATAGACCTTGACGATCTTCAGCACACCCGGTGCCAGGTCATCGCCCTGCACGAGCTTGCGCTTCTTGTCTTCAAAACGCTCATCCAGATCGGCGCGGCGTCGCTGCAACTGGGCTTCTGCCAGTTCCAGCTGCTTGTTCAGCTCTTCATCAGCCAGACGCAACTTGAACCAGTCATCTGCGGACAGCTTGTCGAGATATTCTTCAGTCAACTCGGCGCCCTTCTTCAGGCCCGGACCGCCGGCAACGGTTTTGCCAACCAGCGCCTGCTTCAGACGGTAGAAAGTAGCACCCTGCACAATACGGAACTCGTCGTTGATATCCTTGCGCACCTTGTCCAGCTGAGATTTTTCAATCTCTTTGGCGCGCAGGTCTTTCTCGAGACCGTCGCGGGTGAACACCTGCACGTCAATCACAGTGCCTTTGACACTGGACGGCACGCGCAGCGAGGTATCCTTCACATCGGACGCTTTTTCACCGAAGATGGCGCGCAACAGTTTTTCTTCCGGCGTCAGCTGGGTTTCGCCTTTGGGCGTGACCTTGCCGACCAGAATGTCACCAGCACCCACTTCGGCACCGATGTAGACAATACCGGATTCGTCCAGCTTGCCCAGTGCACCTTCACCGACGTTGGGTATGTCGGAAGTTATTTCTTCCGAGCCCAGCTTGGTATCACGTGCCACGCAGGTCAGTTCCTGGATGTGAATCGTGGTCAGACGATCTTCGCTGACAACTCGCTCCGAAATCAGGATCGAGTCCTCGAAGTTGTAGCCGTTCCAGGGCATAAATGCGATGCGCATGTTCTGGCCCAGCGCCAGCTCGCCAATGTCAACAGACGGGCCATCGGCCAGAATGTCGCCGCGGGCAATACGATCGCCTTCTTTCACCAGTGGCTTCTGCGTAATACAGGTGTTCTGGTTTGAACGTGTGTACTTGGTCAGGTTGTAGATATCCACACCGGCTTCACCGGCCTTGGTCTCTTCATCACTGACACGCACGATGATGCGTGAAGCATCAACGCTTTCGATCACACCACCATGGTCAGCCACCACACAGACACCGGAGTCGTGCGCCACATTGCGCTCAAGGCCGGTGCCGATCAGCGGTGTTTCACCACGCAGTGTCGGCACAGCCTGACGCTGCATGTTGGAGCCCATCAGTGCCCGGTTCGCGTCATCGTGTTCGAGGAACGGAATCAATGCGGCCGCCACCGACACCATCTGTTGTGGTGACACGTCCATGTAGTTGATCTGCTCTTTGGGCATCAACGTGGTTTCACCGTTGTAACGCACGGTCACCAGGTTATCAACAAACTGCATTTTCTTGTCCAGGTTCGCACTGGCCTGGGCAATTACATACTGGCCTTCGTCAATCGCTGACAGATAATCGATTTCCCGGGTGACCTTCCCGTCAATGACACGGCGGTACGGGCTTTCCAGGAAACCGTAGCTGTTAGTGCGCGCATAGGTGGCCATGGAATTGATCAGACCAATGTTCGGACCTTCCGGCGTTTCGATCGGACATACACGACCATAGTGTGTCGGGTGTACGTCACGCACTTCAAAACCGGCGCGTTCGCGGGTCAGACCACCCGGCCCGAGCGCAGAAACACGACGTTTGTGAGTTACTTCCGACAGCGGGTTGTTCTGGTCCATGAATTGCGACAGCTGGCTGGAGCCAAAGAATTCCTTTATGGCTGCGGCAACCGGCTTGGCATTGATCATGTCCTGCGGCATCAGACCTTCGGAATCGGCCATGCTCAGGCGCTCTTTCACCGCCCGTTCAACACGCACCAGACCCACGCGGAACTGGTTTTCGGCCATCTCGCCGACAGAACGGATACGACGGTTACCCAGGTGATCGATGTCATCCACGGTGCCGAAACCATTTCGGATAGCAACCAGGGTCTTCAGCACATCAACGATATCGTCAGTGCTGAGTACCGCTTCACCCGTGGTCTCTTCACGACCCAGGCGACGGTTGAATTTCATTCGGCCAACCGCCGACAGGTCATATCGCTCCTGCGAGAAGAACAGGTTGGCAAACAGGTTCTCCGCCGAGTCCTTGGTGGGCGGCTCGCCAGGTCGCATCATGCGATAGATTTCCACCAGCGCATCGAGACGTGAGCTGGTGCTGTCAATGCGCAGGGTCTCGGACACAAAAGGTCCACAATCCAGTTCATTGGTGTAGATGGTTTCAAACTTCTTGATACCGGCAGCCAGCATGGCAGCCAGTACATCAGCGCTGACCAGCGAGTTGCACTCGTACAGGACTTCGCCGGTATCGGGATTGACCACATCGTGTGCCAGCGACTGGCCGGCCAGGAATTCGGCACTGACCTTCAGTTCCGTCAGCTTGGACTTCTCCATTTGACGGATATGACGGGCGGTAATACGACGTCCGCTCTCGACAATGACTTCGCCTTTCTTGTCGGCGATATCAAAGTTCAGTACCTCGCCACGCAGACGTGAGGGCACCAGTTCGAGCATCAGCTCATCAGTGCTCTTGCCCAGGCGATAGTTGTTATTGTCATAGAACATGGCCAGGATCTGCTCGGCCGTGTAATCCAGCGCACGCAGCAGCACAGTGGCCGGCAGCTTGCGACGACGGTCGATACGCACAAAGACCAGGTCTTTGGGATCAAACTCGAAGTCCAGCCATGAACCACGGTAAGGAATGATACGCGCAGAATACAGCAGCTTGCCGGAACTATGGGTTTTGCCGCGGTCGTGGTCGAAGAACACACCAGGTGAACGATGCAACTGGGACACCACAACACGCTCGGTACCGTTGATGACGAAGGTACCGCTGTCAGTCATGAGCGGAATCTCGCCCATGTACACTTCCTGCTCCTTGATGTCCTTGATCGCCTGGGTTGTGGATTCCTTATCATAAAGGATCAACCGCACGCGTACACGGAGAGAGGCAGAATAAGTCGTACCACGCAATTGACATTCCTTGACGTCAAATACCGGTTTCCCCAGCTCGTAGCTGACATACTCGAGAATTGCCTTACCCGAGTAGCTGACAATGGGAAACACCGATTTGAATGCCGCGTGCAAGCCCTGTTCCTGGCGATCCGCCGGGGATACTTCTGCTTGGGCAAACTGCCTGTAAGAGTCAATCTGCGTTGACAACAGATATGGAATATCCATGGCAACTGGCAATTTACCAAAGTCTTTACGGATACGTTTCTTCTCTGTATACGAATAGGCCATTAGTGTTTTCCTAGCAAGTATGTTCTCTATGCCAGCCGACGAGGAACCTGCGCAGCGCTCGTGAGCTGACTTTTTGTGTCCGTGCGCGGTCAATTTGTCGCCGCACAGATACACCCCACTATCCAATTCTTTAATCGTTCCCTTTTCTGTTGACAGCCGAAAAGAGGAAAATGCTGTTGGCCAAACACCAAAACATTAAACACCGACAGAGAGCCACGCTCCCTGCCGGTACTTAATTCAACCTGCTATGAAGCGGATTACTTCAGCTCAACAGTAGCGCCGGCTTCTTCCAGCTGCTTCTTGGCTTCTTCCGCATCAGCCTTGCTTGCTGCTTCCTTGACAGTAGACGGTGCGCCGTCAACCAGGTCTTTAGCTTCTTTCAGACCCAGACCAGTGATTGTGCGAACAACCTTGATCACGTTGACTTTCTTTTCGCCTGCAGCAGTCAGCACGATGTCGAACTCGGTCTTCTCTTCAGCTGCTTCAGCAGGACCTGCAGCAGCAGGACCGGCGACAGCAACAGCTGCAGCGGCAGAAACACCAAACTTCTCTTCCATAGCGGAAACCAGTTCAACCACGTCCATTACGGACATTTCAGCAATTGCATTCAGAATATCGTCTTTAGACAGAGCCATGACTCACATCTCCTAATAATAAATTTAAATAACTGTATCGTTTCGGTTTTATGCTGCTTGCTTCTGGTCACGAACCGCGGCAACCGCGCGCGTAACCTTGGTGGGCACTTCATTGAAAGTACGTGCAAGTTTGGTAATCGGAGCCAGCATGACACTCATCAACATAGAAACTGCCTGATCGTAAGTCGGCAGACTTGCCAATGCGTCGAGCTGGTCGGCACCCAGTAACTTGCCACCAATTGACAGTGCTTTAACCTCAAACTTGTCATTGCCCTTGGCGAAATCCTTCAGCACGCGTGCAGCGGCGCCTGGATCAGACATGGAAAATGCAAGAATGGTCGGACCTGTCAGTACCGGATTAAGGCACTCGTAATCGGTGCTTTCCACTGCACGCTTCAACAGGGTATTGCGCACAACACGCAGATACACACCATTTTCACGCGCGGCTTTGCGCAACGTTGTCAGGTCAGATACAGACACGCCGCGATAATCGGCGAGCACTGCAGACAAAGCACTGGTAGCAGCTTCATTGACTTCCGAGACGATTTGCTTTTTGTCTTCAAGCCTAATAGCCACTAGCTTTACTCCTGATAGGGGCGTCCCGAAGGCTGCCCTTGTTGTTTTGCCCTGCCCTGCGTCCGGTTCAAGCGTACAAACCGTGATCAGGCCAGGATTAACTGGTGAAATGTCCGGAGCGGGTCCGAACGGGTTACACCATCTGCGTAGGAGATTAAGTCACCGCACCCGCAAACATCACAAGGCGAGGTAACACCTACGGTCTTTGACAGCCCTGCCTGCTACGGGAACAGACAAAACCCCAAAGTCTTGAACACCGGATCGGCAAAGATCCGGTGTCACAATTCAATAAATCAGGCTTTCAGCGAGGCGTGATCAACAACAACGCCCGGGCCCATTGTCGAGGACAGAACCACTTTCTGAATGTAAATACCTTTCGATGATGCCGGCTTGGCTTTCTTCAGGTCGGCGATCAGAGCTTCCAGGTTGCCTTCGATGGCATCGGCTGCAAAGCCAATCTTGCCAATAGCACCATGGATAATGCCCTTCTTGTCAGTTCGGTAACGAACCTGACCGGCCTTGGCGTTTTTAACGGCAGTCGCGACGTCAGCTGTTACCGTGCCCACTTTGGGGTTTGGCATCAGGCCGCGGGGGCCCAGTACCTGACCCAGCTTACCAACAACGCGCATGGCATCGGGTGTGGCGATTACAACATCAAAGTCCATGTTGCCAGCCTGAATGCTTTCCGCCAGGTCATCAAAACCGACAATGTCTGCACCCGCGTCTTTCGCCTTGGTAGCGTTTTCGCCCTGGGCAAATACCGCAACCCGTACGTCCTTACCTGTGCCATTTGGCAGCAGGGTAGAGCCACGGACAACCTGATCGGATTTACGCGGATCCACGCCCAGATTAATGGAGACGTCGATCGATTCCTTGAATTTCGGAGAAGCAAATTCATTCAGCAATGCAACAGCATCAGCAATAGCGTAGCTACGGGTGCTGTCGATTTTTGCAGCAATAGCCTTCTGTTTCTTGGTCAGTTTAGCCATGATTTATTCCACTCCTTCCACGTCGATACCAGAACTTCTGGCTGTGCCCGCCAGCGTGCGAACCGCTGCATCCATATCGGCTGCAGTCAGATCCGGCATCTTCTGGGTGGCAATCTCTTCGAGCTGGGCGCGCGTGATCTTGGCGACCTTCTCGGTATTCGGACGCGCGCTGCCCTTGGCTATACCAAGTGCTTTACGCAACAGAACTGACGCGGGAGGCGTTTTGGTAATAAACGTGAAGCTACGGTCGGCGTACACTGTAATCACCACCGGAATCGGCAGGCCCGGCTCGACACCTTGTGTCTGCGCATTAAATGCCTTACAGAATTCCATGATGTTTACACCATGCTGACCGAGCGCCGGACCTACGGGCGGGCTTGGGTTGGCTTTACCTGCAGCCACCTGAAGCTTGATATAAGCATTGACTTTCTTCGCCATGTTTACTCTCCTGATGGGTGTTAACGCTGCCCGGTTTTAATAAAAACCCTTTGCAGCTCCCCGGTTAAGCTGTTTACCCTGGCAGGTAAACAGACAGTTTCTTGCTAACTATTACTTGCCAACTATTCTGAAAAACCGCCCTTCGCTACTGTTTTCGCCCGCGCCCGCATATATCGGGCTGCCACGACGTAAAGTCAGCTTTTTTCGACCTGACTGAATTCCAGCTCAACGGGCGTTGATCGACCAAAGATCAATACCGCGACACGGAGACGATTTTTCTCGTAATTGACTTCTTCAACCGTACCGGTGAAATCATTGAACGGTCCATCCGTTACCCTTACCATCTCACCCGGCTCGTAGATAACCTTGTGGCGCGGCTTGTCCACACCCTCTTCCAGACGCTGCAAAATACGATTCGCTTCACGGGCGGAAATCGGTGCCGGCTTGTCTGCCTTGCCACCGATAAACCCGAGCACTCGCGGGGTATCCTTTACCAAGTGCCAGGTATCGTCGTTAAGCTCCATCTCCACCAGCACGTAACCCGGGAAGAATTTGCGCTCACTCTTGCGCTTTTGTCCGGCACGCATCTCCAGAACTTCTTCAGTCGGCACCAGCACTTCGCCGAACAGGTGTTCCATGCCAGACCGGGCGATGCGGTCTTTAAGCGCCAGCATTACTCTTTTTTCGTAACCTGAGTAAGCGTGAACCACATACCAATGCATTGCCATCTGAAATCCTCTGACTAGCCAATTATCCTTGAGATGATTGCGCCCAGCGCCGTATCGAGCAACCAGAGCACCAAGGCAACAATTAACACCACTACCAGTACAATAATTGTTGTCTGGGTCGTTTCCTGACGCGTTGGCCAGACTACTTTGCGTATTTCCGTTCTTGCCTCAAGACACAGATTCAGAAATGCAGCGCCTTTGACTGTCTGCACTGCAATCCAGCCCGCCAGTCCGGCGAGGACCAGAAGCCCTACAACACGAATCAGTATGGACTCCGCCGCGAAATAGGCATTTGCATAAACACCCCCGCCGACGATGACTGCAACGGCTATCCACTTCAGCAAATCTTGCTTTGGGGCCTGTGTAGTAGATTTATCCGACATAATATTTTGTCTCAGCGCTGCCATTTAATGGCAGGCCAGGAGGGAATCGAACCCCCAACCTGCGGTTTTGGAGACCGCCGCTCTGCCAATTGAGCTACTGGCCTATACTTTTTCAAGATGCACAAGCCGAAACCCCTGTGACGGATGTTTCGGCTTGTGCTGTTCCTGCTATTTTACTTTTGCAACTACCCGTACTGACACCAAAGATTACTTACTGCTTACTCGAGAATCTTCGATACCACGCCAGCGCCTACGGTACGACCGCCTTCACG
>OLID01000788.1_pt1 | contig 11161 bp, 11 predicted proteins | sample 1609361 | NCBI WGS metagenome assembly OLID01 (sample SAMN05416778, study PRJEB24817) | seawater metagenome | isolation source: Sea water | place: Canada:Atlantic | collected 2013-07
TGCCTGTCTCGTGGGCTCGGAGATGTGTATAAGAGACAGCCCTTCTTTCTTGGTATTCTTTATTTTGAATTTGAAACCAATTTTCTGATAAATGTAATGCTTCGATAGCTCCCTTTTGAATTCCATAAAACATTCCAGAATCCATATTGCTTTTCACTTTTAAAATCTGATTTATAAAATTAGAATTCCCTAAAACCATTCCAACACGCCAACCAGCCATATTAAAAGTTTTACTTAACGAATTTAATTCCAAAGCGATTTCTTTTGCTCCGTCAACCTGCAGAATACTCGTTGGAGTATCGTTTAAAATAAAACTATACGGATTGTCATTTACAATTAATATTTGATGCTTTTTCCCGAAAGTAATCAACTTTATAAAGGTTTCTTTCATTGCATTTGTTCCTGTTGGCATGTGCGGATAATTTACCCACATAATTTTTACTTTTGACAAATCTAATTTTTCTAATTCATCAAAATCGGGTTGCCAATTCGTTGCTTCATCCAAATTATAAAAAACAGATTTTGCTCCTACTAATTTAGTTACAGAGCTGTAGGTTGGGTAGCCTGGATTCGGAATTAAAACTTCATCGCCTTCATTTAAAAAAGCCAAAGAGATATGCATTACACCTTCTTTACTTCCCATTAAAGGCAGTACTTCATTTTCTGAAATTACCGTAACTCCAAACTTATTTTTATAGAAACTTAAAATTGCATTTCGCAATTCTGGCAAACCTTGATAACTTTGATATTTATGTGCCGAAATATCATTAAAACTTTGTTGAATTGCTTCAATTACTTTTGTTGGAGGTTGCAAATCTGGACTTCCAATTCCTATATTGATAATTGGTTTTCCTGAAGCTGCTAATTCTCTAACCTCTCTTAATTTAGTTGAAAAATAGTATTCTTCTACGGTATCTAATCTTTTTGCTCCTTCAATCATTTTCTTCCATTTTTATAAGCTCCTAAAACTTTAAATTCTTCTGCCATTATTTCTATAATTGAAATTGCCTTTTTGTAATTTTTATAAACATCAAAAGTTACATCTACAAAGAATGAGTATTTCCATGGAGATTCTATTACTGGCAACGATTGAATTTTAGTTAGGTTCATTTTACAATCACTCAACACATTTAAAATCGCAGCCAAACTACCTCTTTTATGATCTAATTGAAATTTTAAAGAAGCTTTATTGACCTCTTCCTTCCCTTTATTTGGTTCTTCTGTTTGTACAATTACAAAACGAGTTACATTGTCTTTTATGGTTTGAATTTCGTCTTCCAGCACTACCAATCCAAAAATTTCTGCTGCTAGTTTAGGCGCAATTGCAGCAACTCCTTTTAATTGATTTTCAGTAATTCGTTTTGCTACTTCTGCTGTATCAACATCTTCTACCAATTTAATATGTGAATATTTTTTAAAGAACTCTTTACATTGCAACAAAGCCATTGGATGTGAACATACCTCTTTAATATCTTCAATTTTTTGCCCTTTCAACGCCATTAAATGATGATGAATGTTTAAATATTTTTCTCCACAAATATGAAGCTCATTCGAATCAATTAAAGCGTAGTTCGGAATGATAGAACCTGCAATTGTGTTTTCTAACGCCATAATTCCTTTTGCTGCTTTTTTATTCAATAAAGCAGCAACCAAAACATCAAAAGACATGCATTCTTTTAAGTTTATCGTCTCACCATAAAAGTCTTTTGCAACTTTATGATGATTAGAACCTTCGGCTCCTTGTATGGCAATTGTGTTTTTCATTTTAAGCATAAAAAAAAGTCTCGAAATTCGAGACTTTATGATATATTATTTGTGTTAACAATATTAAACAAAGTCTCAACTCTTATTGATAAAATAAAAGTAAAAATAGAAACCTTGCCAAACGTTTTGTAACATCATTGTTGTTTTTTGTTGTATGAGACAAATCTAAAAATTAAATCAGTATAAACAAACTTTATAATAAAAAATTGCAATTATTATTAATTATATTTGAAACGGAATGACTTCCAACACTTAAAAAATAAATATATGATCTTCTTTAAAACCATTATTGCCTATTTTCAAGACAAACAATATAGAGATTTATTACTTACAACAATAATTATTATCGGCTTTGGAAGTACTATTTATCATTATTTAGAAGGATGGAGTTGGGTTGATTCAATTTACTTTTCAGTCATAACATTAACTACAATTGGATTTGGAGATTTTGCACCATCAACAGCTGGAGGGAAAATATTTACGATATTTTACATTGTAATTGGTATTGGAGTTATTTTAAGCTTTGTCAATACGGTATACAACCATTACAATACAACTAAAAAGAAGAAAAAAAAGAAATAATTTTTTAGAGAATACACAAACAAAAAAAGCTTCTCAAAATTGAGAAGCTTTTTTAAGTAGAATACATATTACCAATTTCACTTTAATTGATGGTTATATTATTTTACAAAATAATTGTAATCTCCATAATATTGATGTTTAATCAGAAAGAATAAAAGAGAGGATTAAGGTTAGTATATAAAGCGTAGCATGCCATTAGGCGGCTATAATTTCATATACTGTGTTTTATGAATACCATATTTATTTTTCACTTTCTTTTTTTAATTGTTTCAGCCAATATAGCATATCATCAGCTAATTTTTTATTCATTTTCTGCTTCATTAAATTGATAATCCAACCTTCCATACTTTCTTCAACTATCACTTTTGTGCCATTTTCTGTTGGCTCTAAATACCAATTGTGAATTGCACTTGCCCCAAATGTTTTGCCTTTCCAACCAAGGATTCTATTAGGTGAATAAGAGTGGATTTTTGAATTGATTTTACTTCCATTTGTTTTCCAAGTAAAACTACTTCCTACTTCTAAATTGCCTTTTAGTTTCGGGTTTTTTATTCTTTCATTCCATTTTCCCCAACTTTGAATATTGGCCAAAATTCGCCATACTTTCTCTGGGGTGGCATCAATTATTATCTCTTTTGTTTGTATCACAGGTGCTTCTTGGTTGATTGTCATATTTCTTAATTTTGTGCTTTGACATTAATTGCCAAAACGATTAGAAAAATTAGATTTAAACTTTGCTAGTTATTCAATATTGTTAATGGTATATCACCATGCTTCAATAAAGTAGAATGAAATTTCATAAAACTAAAAGTATCTTTTTGTTTTGCTGTATTTAATAAGTCTAAAAACTTCTTGGCTCCATATTTATAAGTAATTACTTGTGCCGGCCAGCGTTTCATGCGTTCAATTTCTCGCCAACCAATGTCATCTTGATTAGATATATGCTCTTTCCAAAAAGTAATAGCTTTATCATCAGACCATCCATAATAATTTATTCCTACATCTAGAGCTACTCGCACAGAACGTATTAAATCCCATTCCCATTTTCCATATTCGTCATATATAGTTTTATAAACACCTAACTCTTTACTCAAGTACTCAACATAAGCTCCCCAACCTTCTACAAAACCTGGATACCAAAATAAGTCTTGAATGTTTGTCCGTTTAACAATATTATTAATCATACTCTGATAGTGGTGACCCGGAATTCCTTCGTGAATATATATCCATCCTATTTGACGCTTATTAAAAGGAGTGTCAAAATAATTAAAGAAAAAAGTTCCGTTGTTATAATACGCAGGTACGTGAGCTAAAGATGCATTAGATCCTTGACTAATTTTCACTTCAGCAATGTCACTAGTATATGGGAATATACTAGCAGATGACTTTGCTACTCCAGCCTTAGCTTCTTTAAAAGCTCGTGTAACATCATTTACATCATTATAGAAAAATGTCTCATCATTTAAATATTCTTTGAATGCTTCGTTGATAAGCCCTGATTGTTCTTGTAACGTTTTCATCTCTGCTTTTACTTTTTCTATTTCTTCCAACCCGAATTGAAATATACCATCTGGTGTTACATCAGCATTTACCCAACGTTTTAATAAATAAGCGTACCAATCTTTACCATTTATAATAGAATAAATACTTTTCGAATCATCTAATTGTGTTTTATAATCCCATTGCTTTTCTAAAGATATACGCTCTAGGTTTAACCCAATTTCGTAATCCATTATGTAATAGTCCAAACGTTGGTATTCGCCTAGACTATTTACATTTACACTTGCTAATTGTTGCATAATTGTTTTAAAAAAAGCTTCTTGCTTTTCTATGTCTTTTACTGGCTTTATGGACTTTAAATTCTGAACATAACTAGCTTGTAAATTAGGGATTTGCAGTGCAGTATAGGACTCAAAGAATTGTTTTCTTAATTCATCAAACCTCATGTTTTGAGAAAACGACATTTGAAAAAACATCAATATTATTACTAGTTTACTTGGCATTGCTATTATTATTTCAAATCCTTTTTTTAATAATTATCTAGCGTTTGCGATGCCTCTTTATATGAATCTGGGTTAAACGGAACGATATAATGATTAAAAAAAGTTTTATCATCACTACTCCCTCTACTACTCGTGAAAATAAGGTATTTACTATCTTTTGTTACAAACGGGCTCCCATCATAACCATTAGAATTAATATTCTTGCCAAGCCAAACAGCAGGAGTCCAATTACCATTGTTATTAAATGAAATGTATAAATCTGACTTTCCTAAATTTTGTCCTCTTTCAAAGCCTGAAAAAATCAGATAACTCTCGTCTGGATCTACAAAAGCATCTCCTTCCAGTTTTATTGAGTTAATATATTTAGGTAATGGTTTTGGTTGCAAATACTTCTCTCCATTTAACTCACTAACATATAAATCACTATTTCCTGAACCTTGAGGAGTAATAGAAAAGTATAAATTTCCGCTATTAGTAAGCCATGGATAAAATTGATTGCCTTCAATATTTGTCTCGAAAAATAATTGTGGGGATTGCCACTTTCCATCTTTCCTATCTGACTTCCAAATATTCCAATCTTTTAAGGTATCGCTTTTATGTTCTAGCATTGTAGATGAGAATAACATTAGATTTCCTTCTTGATTAAGATAAATATCAGAATGTGATCCACTTTCTGGAAACGCTATAGTTTCATTATTAACAAATTTGTCATCTTTTAAGGTAAACTTCTTAATAATAGAACCTGTTCTCTTATTTCTTGTATAATACAACTCTTTTGTTTTAGAAACGAACACGTTATTCCATTGTATAGAGTCTGTAGATAAACTTCCTGGCCCCAACTTTACAGGTATACTAGAAGTTGTGTACTTCTGAAATACATCAGCACTATTGTTGCAACTCATCATCAAAACAAAAACACTTAAAACACTGAATTTTTTCATTCTATTTTTTCATTTTCTTAACCATTTTCTTAATGGCCTTTGCAACAAGCTTAGGTTCATCAATATGAATATTATGTCCACTTTTTTTAGCTATAATTTGTTTGTTATTAGAAGATAATTTTAATAAATCTTTTTGTAAAAACTCACGATGTTCAACTAACTGTTTAGAACTCCAATTTTTATCTCCCTCTGGAATACTTTTATTTCCGCCAGATATTACTATTAATGGAATATCTCCTAAATGATATTTCTGTTTATTCAAAAACATCTCTTGGAAAATCTCAGCTTCATAAGTATTACTTTCTCCGGGCACATAAGTCCATTTTCGCTCATTATAAATCCAATTAAATAGTTTTTTATCATCTGTTGAGAACTTATCTAATCTATTTCCAAAATCTTTTTTCCCTTGAAATGACTTTGTTTCTTTAGGCTCGTAGATATGAGTTTTAACAACTTTTCTAATTGGTGAGTTTGCTGTTAATCGCATTTTTTTCCTTTCCATTTTTTTAGTTTCTCGATTAAATATTTTCAAAACTACATCTGGATGAGTGGCATCAACCATTACAACACCCAATACCTCTTCTTTATACTTTGATGCAAATAAGTTTGCATGAATACCTCCTAAAGAATGACCCACCAAAATATATGGCCCATTTAATTTTGCGTTTTTTAAAGCTTGGTAAGTGTCATAAACTTGCTGATTTAAAGCCAAGCCATGCCCATGCTCACTCCAGCCTTCTCCTGCAAAATCAATAGCTACTGCTTTAGCAAACTTCCCAACTTTTGGTAATACTAAATTCCAGTTTAATGCAATATCTCCAGCTCCATGAAAGAAAACTACAGTTGGACCCTTTTTATCTTCTCCCTTAACAATAAGATGCATTTTATACCCATTAACATCTACCAGCTTTCCAGGTGGTGGATAATTTTTAATTTGAGAAGATGCATTTAGAGTACTTAATAGAATAAGTGCTATAAAGAAGGCTTTTATTTTTTTTATCATTTCTATAATTTTTAAGGTTTTCTTACTAATTGTTTATTGTTATTAACTTATTTATTAAAGGCACTTTTATTGTTCTTCCTTGTGGTTTAAATAAAATTGAAACGACCCTACTTTTGTCAATGACATCTATACCAATAGTACCATTTACTTTATCCGTAATAGCTTTAATAGCCTTTAATTTTTGTCCATTTCTAAGTCCTTGTTTGTAGGCATTTGAGTTTGGTTTTAATCCAACAATAACTTCTTTATCCATACTGGTTAAAAAATCAAATCCGTAATCAAAAGACACCATCTCTTTAAACCTTAAAGACTCTATTAAGGGTGATTCTATTGGAATAATTTCTCCCTGAACTATATATCTTTCAATTAAATGAGAGATATCTACTTTTATATACTCTTTGGCGATATCACACATAATTTTTATGTCTAGATTGCCATTTATTCTCTCTTTCGAAGTGTCTACAATGGCAATCAGATAATCTTTTAAGTTGAATTTATTATTTGATTGTTCTCTAATATAACCGTCTAAATAAAATGCAAAAACCACTCCTTTATCATAGGCTAATTGACGAAACTTATCACTAAAATCGTATTTGGCTGCAAAATCTTCTAGTTCAGTAGTTGCATATGGTGAAAGCAGATAATCTACAATCGAATTATTCAAAATCGAAACGTATTGCTTTTTGTTTATAATATCGGCTTTTAGGTTAACTAGTTGCGTAGAATACTCTGTAAATCCTTCTACAAACCAAAGTGTTTCTTTCCATTTAGGATTATTACCGATAAGGTTCATTCCTATCCAACTATGGGTAAATTCATGTGTTAATCCTTTGCTAAAAACTACTGGAAGTTGTTTTTTAGTAAAATTACCAGACATATAAAAAGAGTAAGAATCAAGCATATTTCTTCCTGAGATTTTTCCACAATCTTTCCCTTTTTGCATTATTGAGATAACATATTCTTTAGAATGATTAAAATGTTTCCAAAACTCCATTTGAGAATTTGTCATATTTTTAATATTGGCTATTAAGTTTTCATCAGAAAACTGAAAATCTCCATAGATGTAGGTTTGAAAATTAACACCTGCATTAGAGAATTTAAATTTTCTGTAATTGCCTCCAAAAAATAAAGTCTGACCAATATCACCTATTGTTAATTTTTCTTTAGATTGCTTTAAACGTTTTCCTTTATTGTTTTTCGAAATGCCAAAATCATTAGCTATATGCCAATCCTTTGGAAACCCCTTCCATTCTATTTCAATATCAAAAAGCACATTTTCATCACTTTTAAATTCTGGTAAAATGAGCGACATATCGCCATACATGTGAAAGAAGTTCTTTGTTATTGCAGGTTGAAAATAAGAGCTGCCTTCGCAAGGCAAATACTCATAATCGCCTGAAAGTGAAGGAATTGAATAAGATAAAACAATTTCTCTTTCATTTCCTTCATAACGATATCTATTCCCCCCTATCTCTATAAGTTTCCCTTCTGAAATTAATTCGATGTCACTAACTAAAACAGTGTTTTTTAATGACATGTTATCATAATTTGATGGTATTAATAAGGTAAAAGTATCTTTGCTATGTTGATGATAAGTCATGATTACATCAATTGCATCTTTAGCTTCATTTAACTGAAACGTATACCTAAGTTTATCAGATTGTGCCGAGGCTAATTGATGAACGATAAAACAAATAAGAACTACAAGTCTTTTATACATATCAAAGTTTAATTTTTTTATTAAATACTAATTACCATTTAATAGATTTAAATTTATCTACAGTAAATATTCCTTTTGGTAATTTATTTGGCGTTTCAATATCAGAATACTCTTCTTTTAAAGTTAGAATATCGTTTGTGTAAAACAATACTTCTGGCGCAATCCACCCCTTACCAAGCTTTTGGTATTTATTAAATTCAGTTCGGTTTTTAGCCCCGTTTTCAATAGAAATTATTTTAGAAAATAACAATCTTTTTTTCTCTATCCATGCTTGCTTAATTTTTGGATTTCCAATTTTATAATGAGTGTTTGTTTCTTCAAAAAAAGAAAAATCAAGTCCAGATGATGATAATTTATCAATTGTCTTCTGAGCATCTTGACCATATATATTAAAACCAAGCTCTAAAATATCATGAACTCTAAATGATTTATGAACCAATGCACCTTTTCTAAAAACGTACATAGAATCATTTTTAAAAATGTAGCCATCTCCTTTATCTTTTGAACCAATTTTTATTACCAAGCCTTTACCAACAATTCCTGCTTCATACCAAGTTTCTACTTTTTGCAAAATGTCTTTGTTATAAAAACTTGTTTTTTGTTTAAATGTAAAATTTGAGTACCACTCATTTAAATAGTGAGATTTCATTTTTTTAATAACATCACTAGAATTTTTAATTTGTGAAAAAGATTGAAATTGTACTATAATTAATAGGGTTAGCATCAAATTTTTTAATTTTGTTTTGTTCATTTTTCTAAATTGCTTTTATGTATTGTAAAATATTTTCTGAATTCATTTCCATCTTTACAATTTTTCCTTTTGGAGATATTAATATATATAAAGGATAAGATGCTTTTAAAGAAAATATTTTTTTTAATTCTGCAGTTATTAAAGCAACAGGCCATTTTATTTGATGTTTTTTAATGTAGCTTAACACCTTGTTTTTTTATTACTATCAAAAACCCCTACTATATTTACTTTTTTAGTATTGTAAATCTCTTTAATTGTTGGTTCTTGCATAATACAACCCGCACACCAAGTTGCACCAAAATCTAAGAGTAAATACTTATCTTCTTTTAATAAATTTTTTGTTTCTATGGTTTCTTCATTGATAAGAGAGATTTTTACGTTTGGTATTATAGACCCAAGGCCTTTTTTAAATAGAACTTTTTTATCTGTTTCTATTAAAGACAATTTTGTAGCAATAGAGTTTAGCTTTACAACACTATATTTTTTACCGTAGAGAAGAAAAACCGCGTTATGATTAATGGGTTCTCCAATCCGAATATAATTTGTTACATCTTCATTTGAGGAAACAACTTTATCTAAAACAACCATTCGATCTCCATTATCGTTTGGGTTAAAACTAAAAACACCATCTGAATCTGCATCAAATAGAAGAACAGTAATAGGTTTGTTTTCAATTGAATGTTTAGAGATTTTAACTGATAACCTTTGATTGGTAAACCAATTTTCGGGTGAAACTATTTCGCTCTTTGGGTATTTTGAACCAAAACGCTGTTTAATTCTTGCGCTATTTTTTTTACTTATTTTACTCTTTCCTAATTGATAATGATAAATTCCTTTTTTATTTGTGCTGTTTTTCAATTTTACTATTAAAGATTCACTATTAAAAACAACAGGAAAATCATCATCTGTAAAGTCTAAATTTCCATTGATGTCTAAATAAATTTTAGGAGACTTAGTATCTACTTTTTCTACTAAAAAGACAATCTCATTTTCAAAAACTGAAGTTAAATTTCCTTTAAAAAATAAAAACCCATATACTAAATCTGATGATTTAATTTCTTTTGGTAATTTTTTAATCTTTCCTTTTGAATTTTTATTCTGAATCTCTCCGTTATGCAATCTAAAAAGAGGATTAAAACCAACTAAATCACTTCCTCTCCCAAATTGATTGATATAAGAATCCTCAATATTAAACGTTAACTTTTGAGCATAACATCCAATACTTATTACACATAATATCAAAGAGAAAACGGTAATTCTGTTTTTTGTGTTAATCATGGTGTTTTTGAAGTTTATTTCTACCTTTATGATTTTATTTGCTCATTGTATTGTTTAACAAAATAATTATAGTCTCCATAATCTCTATGTTTAACCACCTTTCCATTCTCTATTGTTAAAACAACAATTAAAGGCATTTTAATACGAATGGTTTTTGTTTCACTTACTTTAAGCTTCCAGGTTAGATTGATTTCAAAAATACCGGTATCACTCGAAAAAATAGTTCGAACACTCTTTTGCTTCATCTCCAAAATAGATGCGTATGCAACTTTAAAATTTTCATAAACTTGCTGTTTGCCTTCGATAATCTTTCCATCAAAGATTAATTTAGCCGTTGGGTCTTCAAAAGAAATTGCCTCGTGCATCATGGGTTTCATAACATCAAATTGAAGCCCCATATAGGCCTTAAAGTATTTCGTAGCAACTTCATTTGTTAGTGCAGTACGTTTATTAAACTCATTATTATCTTGAGCATTCATAATACTTACAAAGAATAGAAGTGTTATAATAACAATTTCTTTCTTTAAAAATTTATTTATTTTTTTTGCTAACCCTCTCATAATATTATTTATCTGTTAATTTTTTCTTATTGTATTATTATTTTAAAAATTAATTAAAGTCTAAGTCTTTAATCAGTTTATATCAATTATTCCTTGAAGATTCTGCCCCTTTTCTAAGATCTGCCGCTCTTCTTAATCCATTTTTCTGTTTTTCTTTTAAGATACGATCATAGTCATTTTGACTAACAACTTTTCCTCCTTTTGGAGCTTTTAAATTGGTTATTGTATTAGTTAAGACAATTTCTTTTACTAAATAATTATAGGTACCATCATCTAATTGCAAAATTAACCCTGGCAATCCATCATAATTTGCTGGGCCATTACTTATAGGTATTTCTGTAGTAAACCATGCGGTAACGGTTTCTAAAGAATTGTTTATTTTACGATTACAAACCGCTTTTGTACACATATATTTTCCTATTCTTTTAGTCTCATTTATTAGAAACCATTCTTTTATTTTAATAGAATCTTTTATTAAAAACTTTTTACCTAATAGCTCAGTTTTATGAGTGTACAGTTTAGAGTTTAAATCCTGTCTCTTATACACATCTCCGAGCCC
>OLID01000789.1_pt1 | contig 11152 bp, 9 predicted proteins | sample 1609361 | NCBI WGS metagenome assembly OLID01 (sample SAMN05416778, study PRJEB24817) | seawater metagenome | isolation source: Sea water | place: Canada:Atlantic | collected 2013-07
AAGCTGAAAGACCGGCAGAAGGTCGAGATCGTCAGCATGGACATGTGGAACCCCTGCTGGGCAGCGGTCAAGGCTGTGCTGGCCCAGGCCCGTATCGTGGTCGATAGGTCCCATGTGGTGCGCATGGCCAACAATGCCCTAGAGAGGATGCGCACACGCCGCCGCCCATTGCCTCGGTTGGCTTGAGTGAAGCTCAGGCGCCCGGCCAAGATCTGAAGTTCGAATTGAAAAGTCAACTCACACCTAACTAGTTTTCGGCGTGCCAGACTGCAGAGACAGTCTATGGCTTCAAGATGCTGGTGGAAGATGAGTCAAATCTGATCTTAGGTGCGCGTCCGGATGGGCCATTTGCGGACGAGATCATCGGTATCTTTGGCCTGGCTATCGGCAGAAACTGACCGCGGAACAACCAGGAAAACGACGCCTGCGTATCCCACGGCAGCCTCAGATATTGGATCTATGCTATGATTGCGCGGCATTTGGTCCTGCTACCCGCTATTCATGGGAATACATATCAGGTACTATGAATGTCTGTCGACAGACTCTAGGTCTTAATGGGGTGAAAAACGGGCGTTAATGTTGAAACACTGGTTGTCAATCTCTTTAATAGCACTGGTTGCCCTGCAGTCAGTTATTGCTATGGCGGATGATCATCAGGTTCATCAGTCGGGCGCGTCGCGTTTTGAAGTTGGCCTTGATCAGCAAGATGATTCTGACTATGAGAACTCCGGTTTAGAAAAGTTTGATCGATTATCCCCGTCAGATCCGCATGATTGTGATCATTACTGTCACTGTCATGGTGTTGCCTGCGCTGCAGTGGTCAGCAATTATGTACACAATATTCTGGCCGCGCCAATGCTGGCCGTGGTTGGTTACGAATTGTTCTTCCCTCCAGATCCCCCTTTCTCTCCTTTTAGACCTCCCATAGCCTGATCCTGCTGCCTTCAATGGCGGGCTGAGCGCGCTCGGCTCGTGTTGCATAAATCTTTTCGCAGGATTTTACAATGAATTTCTTTTATAAGGCGTCGTCTATCGAGTTGGCGGCATGGCTGGCTATCCGGTCGCGGCCACTCCTCATTAGCATTGCTTTAATATTTAGCCCCGGAGCGCTTACCGCCACGGCTGATGGCACACTCACGCTTGAATCAGCCGTAAAGCTTACTCTAGCCCAGAATCCTCAGTTGCAGGCCTTCGACTTCCGCGATGAGGCGCTTCAGGGGCAGCTTGAAACCGCCTCTCTCAACCCGCCGCTCGAAGTTGGTGCCGATATCGAGAACATCGGTGGCATTGGCGATTTCAAAGGCATTGATGGTGCCGAACTGACGGTTTCACTTTCCTCCGTGATTGAGCTTGGGGATAAGCGTGAGGCGAGAGTTGCCTCCATCGGAGCCAGACGGGGCCAGTTGGACGCAGAACGTCAGGTTGAGGCGCTGGATCTGTTGGGCGAGGTGACGCGTCGATACATCGACACCCTGGCGGCACAGGAACGACTTGCATTGGCGCAGGATGCAGAAAGCCTCGCTCGTCAAACACTGCAGATTGTGCAGGATCGCGCAGCGGCCGGAGCCACGCCCGATGCGGAGGTCCTACGGGCTCGAGCCGCGCTGTCACAGGCCGAACTCCTTGTGTCTGCCGAGCAAAGTCAACTTCTCTATGCTCAGGTTGCATTGGCAGCCATGTGGGGTGAAACAAATCCCAACTTTGCGTCCGTGACGGGAGATCTTTATCAGATCGAGCAAACGGTGGGCTTTGAGGACCTCTTTGCGCGAGTCCAGCAGAACCCGTTCATTCAGGTATTTGCCAGTGAACAGCGCCTTCGCGAGGCGGAGCTACGTCTCGTCAGCACGCAGTCAGTGGCTGATCTGCGCTGGTCTGTGGGTGCCAGGCGACTTCAGGAGACTGGCGACGTAGGCCTGGTTGCAGGCTTCAGCATTCCGCTGTTTAGTGCAGAGCGCAATCAGGGCGCCACGCGTTCGGCGATGGCAGCGCGCGATGAGGTAGAGGTACGACGCGAAGCTGTATTGGTCAGGATGCATACTCAGCTCTTCAATGCCTTCCAGAACCGGCAGCAGGCACTCATCACCATTGATACACTACAAAACCGCACGATCCCCTTGCTGACAGAGGCGCTGTCTGGGATACGAGCCGCCTATGAGAGCGGGCGATATAGCTACCTGGAGTGGGTGACTGCCAGGCAGGAACTCATTAGCGCGCGCGAGACCCTCATCGATGCAGCGGCCGCCGCTTTGCGCTATGGCGCGGACGTCGAGCAATTAACGGCTGAGCCTTTACTTTCTCCTCTTGCTGAGCAGACCAACTAACAGGATTAAATTATGAAACCGCATTGCCGATGGAAGCAGCTACTCGCTGCGCTTTTAACGTTTATGTCACTCGCTTTGCTCTCATCTGAATTGCTGGCTGCTGAAGCAGAAGAGGAGCATGAAGAAGAGGAGCAAGGGCATGCCGAGAGCGTGGTTATTGATTACGCCATGGCTCAACAGGCTGGCGTTACGACGGCAGCCGCCGGTGCAGGGGTCATACGGAACGCCGTCACAGTGTATGGAAGGACTGTCGTCGACCCTCGGGGTATCAGCCACATCCGCGCCCGCTTTCCTGGGCTAGTCGTCAGCATGGAGCCCGACATCGGTGACTTGGTCGCGGCTGGCGATGCCATCGCGGGAATCGAGTCCAGTGAGAGTCTGAATGATTACGTTATACGGGCGCCGATAGATGGAATCGTGATTTCCCGCAATGCGAATCCGGGGGAGACAACGAGCGACGAACCGTTGCTGACCCTCGCCAATTATGATCACCTATGGGCAGAACTGGCAGTCTTTCCGCTCGATGCGACACGTATCAAAGTGGGACAGGAAGTCATTCTGCGAACGAACGCGCAAGCGATTCGCAGCAGCATAGCTCACATTTTACCGGGCGCTAGCGAATCGCCGGCGGTCGTCGCCCGGGTGCCGTTGGATAACCGTGACGGGCTATGGAGTCCAGGCCTGCTAGTGCAGGCGGACGTAGTTATCGGTCAAGCAGACGTCGCGCTTGCCGTCGACAATCGCGCCATTCAGACGTTCGAGAATGTGCCGGTGGTCTTCGTTAAGGAGGGTGACATCTATGAACCCCGGCCGGTGCAACTTGGGCGGCAGGACGATGCGCTGACGGAAATCCTGGGTGGCCTCGATCCCGGCGATCAGTATGTCGTAGAGAACAGCTATCTCATCAAGGCCGACCTGGAAAAATCCAGCGTCGAAGACGACGACTGATCAGGAGACAAAAATGATTTCTTCAATATTGCGCCTCTCAATTGAGCGGCGGTGGCTTATGTTGTCTCTTGTCCTAGTTCTGAGCGGAGCGGGAATCTGGAGCTTCCAGCAACTTCCGATTGATGCCGTTCCCGACATTACCAATGTCCAAGTTCAGATCAATACCAATGCTCCGGGCTACTCGCCGCTGGAGTCGGAGCAACGGATCACCTATCCCGTGGAAACCGCCCTGGCGGGCTTGCCTAACCTGGAGTACACGCGCTCTATTTCGCGTTATGGCCTTTCCCAAGTCACGGTTGTCTTCGAGGAAGGCACAGACCTGTACTTCGCCCGCAATTTGGTCAATGCACGGCTGGGCACGATTAAGAGCACGCTGCCACCAGGACTTGAGCCTGAAATGGGTCCAATTGCCACGGGGCTCGGCGAAATCTTTATGTACACAATATCAGCATTGCCCGGCGCAGTTCAGGCGAATGGCGAACCCTACGACCCGACAGCACTGCGCGAAATTCAGGACTGGATCATCAAGCCCCAGTTGGCGCTCGTTAAAGGGGTTACGGAGGTCAATAGCATTGGAGGCTACAATAAACAATACCACGTGACACCTTGGCCGGAAAAACTGCTGGCCTTTGATGTGGGCATGGAAGATATTGCTGCGGCGCTTCGTACGAACAATGACAATCGTGGAGCCGGATACGTCGAGCGCAACGGTCAGCAGTTGCTGATTCGTTCGCCAGGGCAGTTGAAAACGATTGCGGATATCGAGCAGGTGGTCATTGCTAACCGCGCCGGAGCGCCGGTTCAGATCCGTGACATTGCCGAAGTTTCAATTGGCCGCCAGCTACGCACAGGAGCAGCAACCCTGAATGGTCAGGAAACCGTGCTGGGGACGGCAATGATGCTGGTGGACGAAAACCCCCGCACTGTTGCACGCGCCATTGCGGAACGCCTGGAAGTTGTTCAGCAGTCTCTACCCGATGGCATTGTCGCCGAAGCGGTCTACAACCGGACCACCCTGGTGGACAAGGCCATTGCCACCGTCGAGAAAAATCTGCTCGAAGGTGCGCTGCTGGTTATTGTGGTGCTGTTCCTGTTGCTTGGCAATATGCGGGCAGCACTGATTACGGCGGCTGTGATACCCCTGGCCATGCTGGCCACGCTGACCGGGATGGTGCGCACCGGCGTTTCAGCCAATCTCATGAGCCTTGGCGCGCTGGACTTTGGCCTGATTGTGGATGGTGCCGTGATTATTGTAGAGAATTGCATCAGGCGCCTTTCATTGGCTCAGCCAGTCTCAGGAGCAAGATTGCCGTTGCGCGAACGACTAGACATCGTTTTTTCAGCCACGAACGAAGTCATCCGCCCCAGCCTGTTCGGTGTATTCATTATTACCATCGTATACATTCCGCTGTTCACGCTGACAGGAGTGGAGGGAAAGATGTTCCAGCCGATGGCAGCGACGGTCGTGATGGCATTGCTTTCCGCGCTGGTTCTGTCTGTCACGGTCGTGCCTGCTGCGATCGCGGTCTTCATGGGAGGTAGAATTCGCGAGAAGGAGAGCCCTGTTGTCACGGGAGCAAAGGTACTCTACAAGCCCCTGCTCGTCGGAGCCTTGAAATTGCGTTGGCTGGTTGTCGTCTGTGCAACGATTCTGGTTGCCATGTCAGCGTGGCTTGCCACTACGCTCGGTTCAGAGTTCGTTCCTCAGCTGAACGAGGGGGATTTCGCCGTGCAGGCATTGCGTACAACCGGCACCGGACTCGATCAATCCGTTGCCATGCAGGAAATGCTTGAGACCCGAATAGCGGAATTTCCTCAGGTCGATAAGGTTTTTGCCCGAATCGGTACGCCAGAAGTCGCAACCGACCCGATGCCTCCGAGCATCGCGGATACCTTCGTGATACTCAAGCCCACGGAGGAGTGGCCTGACCCGGATCAAACCAAAGAGGAGCTACTCGTTGAAATCCAGGAAGCACTCGAACAACTACCGGGTAATAATTACGAGTTCACCCAACCCATCGAGATGCGCTTTAACGAGTTGATTTCCGGCGTGCGTGCGGACCTCGCTATCAAAGTCTTCGGCGATGATTTGGATCTGCTCTTGACGTCCGCGCAAAGCATATTGGAAGTCGTGACGACAATCGAAGGCGCGGCAGACGCCCGGGTCGAGCAGGTAACTGGACTGCCCATGCTGTCGATCCACCCCAAACGCATGGCAATCGCCCGCTATGACCTGAATGTAGCCGATGTGCAGGATTACGTTTCGATGGCGATGGGAGGTGAGTCGGCTGGCGTGATCTTCGAAGGGGACCGCCGGTTCGAGCTGGTAGTGCGCCTGCCTGAGGCATTGCGCACTGACATCAACAGCATGGGCGAGCTGCCGGTGCCACTGCCAGGCGGTGGCTATGTTCCCTTGGCAGAGCTTGCCATACTGGAGATCGCACCGGCACCCAACCAGATCAGCCGCGAGAGCGGCAAGCGCCGCGTAGTCGTCAGTGCGAATGTACGGGACCGCGATCTAGGCTCATTCGTGGCGGAAGTCGAACAGCAGGTACTGGAACAGGTCGACCTGCCGGCGGGATACTGGCTGGAGTATGGAGGATCCTTCGAGCAGTTGGAGTCCGCGAGCCAGAGATTGTTGATAATCGTCCCACTGACACTGCTCATGGTCCTGGGTCTGCTGGTGATGGCATTGGGATCTTTCAGGGATGCATTGATCATCTTCACCGGTGTTCCCCTGGCCTTGACTGGCGGTGTGCTGGCGTTGTGGCTGCGGGACATGCCGCTGTCTATTTCAGCAGGGGTTGGATTCATTGCCCTGTCCGGCGTTGCGGTGCTCAACGGTCTGGTGATGCTGACGTTCATCCGCGATCTGGTTGAGGAAAAGGGCGACCTGATCGCATCCATCATCGAAGGAGCGTTGATACGTCTACGCCCGGTATTGATGACGGCACTCGTTGCCAGCCTCGGCTTTGTGCCGATGGCACTGAACACTGGCATCGGCGCTGAAGTACAGCGGCCATTGGCAACGGTTGTCATTGGAGGGATAATTTCCTCTACATTGTTGACCTTGCTGGTGTTGCCGGCGTTGTATCGGATTGTTCATGGAGGTAAAAACGCATTGGCCCTAACTGACTTTCAATAGAGTCAAATGGACCGGATCTGGACAGTCAGCCATAATACTGGCGCTGTTGCCCGTTAGGCAATTTCAGCGGAGGATTAGTGGGCGGATTCTCCGTCCCATCGAAAGCCGTGTGCAACAGAATGGTACACGTTGTTGGTGCGGGGACAAGCGCTTGCTGACTTCCCGGAGGGTTATTCCATCGTCGCCAACATGAAAGACAAACGCCTGTTCAGGTCCAGGAGGGTACTGTGATCCGCTGTTTTTGGGAGCCGGTCTTTGGGGCGACGCTGATTTCGTGCTATTTGATCAAGAGCCTCAGTGTGGCTTTCTTCAAATGGCCATGCCGGGCTGCTGACCGCCGCCGCGATATATGAGACGATCACCGAGGCGTACGAGAGTGACGACCCGCACTGTTCCGTTGTGAGTTTCACGGGCGGGTTTGTACTGTTAGTATTCTGATCAGCGGGGCTCGGTCAGTGAACGATCGCCCTCACTGAAGTAGCGCGCCCACTTGTCCGCTTTCGGATTAGCACAACGTTTTCAGAAAAGCGGTCGCGGTTAACCGGAGCAAACTCCGGGAAGTCGGCTGATTAATGCTTCTTATCTGTCGAGGAATAGAGCAGATGTCAAAAATTTCGCAGGGTCCGAGATTCGACAGCACGTTGGCGTTGGTCGGGGACCCCTATAGATTTATCTCCAAGCATTGCAGGAACCTTGGGGCGGATCTATTTGAAACGCGGCTTGGGCTTCGTAAGGCGATCTGCATGTCAGGCCCGGAGGCAGCGAGGCTGTTCTATGATTCGAGCCGGTTCATGCGCCACGGTGCGATGCCCAAGGCGATTCAAAAGACACTGCTCGGACAAGGCGGTGTGCAAGGCCTCGATGACGAGGCGCACCGACACCGCAAACAGCTGTTCATGACGCTGATGACACATGAACGCATCGAGCATCTGCTGGAGATCAGCGCCGGGGAATGGCAACGTGGCACCCAGAGATGGGCATCAATGCAGAAGATCATGCTCTATACCGAACTTCACGAGATTTTGATGCGCGCCGTGTGCGCCTGGGCAGGACTTCCGCTGGCAGAGTTGCAGATCGATGCTCGAACCAGAGATACCGCCGCATTGTTTGACCATGCGGGGTCCGTCGGCTTCAGGCATTTATGGTCCCGGTGGGCGCGAAAGCGGGTCAATCACTGGATGGAAGATGTCATCGAACAGACCCGCGGTGGCCGTATTCAGCCACCAGAACGATCTGCTGCCCACTCGATTGCGTGGCATCGGGATCTGGACGGCAAACTCCTGCCCCCGCACATTGCCGCTGTCGAGTTGATCAACGTGATCAGACCAACGGTCGCGGTCTCCGTCTATATCGTCTTTGTCGCTCACGCTCTGCTCACACGGCCCGATTTGCGGGAAAAACTTTCCGCGGGGGCGGACGGCTACCGCGACTGCTTCGTCCAGGAGGTGCGCAGATACTACCCCTTCTTCCCAGCCGTGGCGGCGAGGACACGGAAAGCGTTCGAGTGGAATGGCTATCGATTTCCGGAAGGTCGACGAGTGTTCCTTGACCTCTATGGGACCAACCACGACCCGCGAACATGGGAGAGACCAGAGCAGTTTGAGCCCGAACGATTCCGGCAATGGGATGGGAGTTCTTTCAATTTTCTGCCGCAAGGCGGCGGGGATCACCATTCCAACCATCGCTGCCCAGGGGAATGGTTTACGGTTGCGCTCATGAAACAGGCAGCGGATATCTTCACACGCCGTATTAGCTATCACGTGCCTGAACAGGATTTGCGTATCGACTGGTCGCGGTTGCCTGCGCTGCCTCGAAGCGGGTTCGTCATGACCGATGTCCGGGAGAATTGAGCGCGATCAGTGTAAGATAAAGAAACCAGTCATTCTTTGAGTATCAGAATGTATCGAGCGCCGTTCAGGACGATAAGCACCACGATGAGGCCGATGATTAGATCTGGGTAGCTGGAGCCCGTCCATGCGACCAGAGCACCTGTCCCAATGACACGAAGATTTACAACTGCATCATTGGCGGAAAATATCCAGCTCGCGTTCATATGCGCACCGCTTCTCGATGTTTGGATATGAGTGACAAACAACTGATATTCGCGATCAACACGGTGAAGGCGACGCTCATTATGGTGAGCGAATCGGGCTCGCTGCCGAACATGAAGCGCCGCACGATTTCTGCCAACACGCCAACAGCCAGTAGCAGCTGGAGCAAACCGGTGAGATGCGCAGCGGGCAACTGTAGGCGTAGGCTGCGACGAACAGCATAGAGAGCAAGACCGTATACCGCTACATGAGCAACTAGTGTAGACTCTTGGCCTCTTGAGCATCAGAGCCTGAAGAATCTCCCGTTGTATCGAGATCTTTTGGGTCAGCGACGCCTGTTTCGATAAGCGATGGATCCATTCCAAGGGCCTCCAGTTTGGCGTATACGGGCCCCACCTCCCCATCGTGGATGATTTTCAAGCTCCGATTCAGCAAGTCGAATGAAAGCGCTCGGATGCTAGCTAAACCGGCAAGTGAGAGGCGGATAATTCGTTCTTCAGACGGACAGCCCATCTTCGCGACTGTCAAGACACTGAGCGATGTGTTTGTCATATCTCCACCCCCAGTTGCTGGTTCAGAAGTGAACGAGCTACCACGTTCTTTTTGCACTATGAATTTCCAGCCAAATAGAGTGGATCGAAACAATCTAACATATTGGCTTGGAATGCCCCGATTTTTATACACTTTGAAGACTCACGAAGAGGCTGCCTAGAAGACCTCCGTGAATAAACCGTCCAATTGGCTATGGCCCTGGATTCGATTATAAAACACTTCAATGTAATCGAGGACTTCTGCTCGTGCTAAATTACACGCTTTGGTATACTAAATTTTAATGTTTTTCTCGACTTGGAATACATGTACTACCTCCAAAGTAGTCCAAGATTTCCGCCGCGTCCTTGTAGTTGCCCCTGCTAAACCGAACACCACCCATTAGCCAGTGGACATCGATAATGCACGATATTCGCGTGGCGATTTCATTTTAAGACCCTTATGTGGATGAGTCTCGTTATAGTCTTCAATCCAGTGTGCCAGTTGCCGCATCACGCTTTGGGCATCAGGCAGATCATTCAGGTACACGTAATCACGTTTAAACGTTTTTACGAAGGCCTCAGCCATGCCGTTACTTTGCGGGCTGCGCACTGGCGTCGTGCAAACTACAAAGCCCAGTTCCTTGGCAAAGTCTCGCGTTTCTTTCTTGATGTAGCAACTGCCGTTATCTGTCAGCCACTCGATCGGGTGTGGCGTGCGGGTCGAGCTGCCAAAGCGGTACTCAAGGCTTTCCACCAACAAGTCCTGGACCATCTGGCCGTTGATGCCAGCTGTCGTTGCCACATAACGCATCACTTCCCGATCACAGCAGTCCAGGCTGAAGGCCACCCGGACTACTTCATTGTTCCAGCAGCGGATCTCGAAGCCATCAGAGCACCAACGCAGGTTCGACTTGAGTGTAATGACCGTGCCATTGTGGCAGCGCTCGTGCACCCGTCCGGTGTACCTGGGCAGCAGCAACTCGTTCTGCTTCATGATCCGGTAAATGCGCTTATGGTTGACCGGCGGCTCATTCGCCGCGCGGCGCAATCGGTTCAGCCGGGCAGTTACCCGCCGGTAACCATTGCTGGCTCGCTTGGCGCAGACGCTCGTGATGGCCGGCAGCAGCGCTTCATCAGCTGCCATATCGTACCTCACCGGGCGTCCCGTCTGACGCCCCTGGAGGCGATCAATCAGGTTGGAGCGCGAGACCTGCAGCACTTGGGCCACCTGCTTTACCGGGAATCGTCCGGTGGCAGCAACGGCGTGCGCGATATCAACCTTTTTGTCTGCGCTACCTCAAGCGCCTCACGAAGGATCTCCGCCTCCATGGTTTTGCGCCCCAGCATGCGCTCAAGTTCGCGAACCTTTTTGTTCAGTGCCTTAACTTCCGAGGCGCTGACCACCTCATCGCCCGACTCATTGGCCGAGTATCCACCATCGTTCATCAGCTTCTTCCACTTAAACAACAGGCTGGCAGATATACCATGCCTTCGGGCTACAAGCGAGACTGACATGCCCGGTTTGAGACACTCGGCCACCATCACTGCTTTCTCTTCTGCGGTGTACCGTCTGCGACGCTGTACCCCGGTTATGACTTCGATCCTATCCATACTTGGACACTCCTTAAGCCTAGTGCTATGCCTAGGTCCTAACATCAAACGAAGTGTCCGGTTTAATTGGGGGCTAGTTCAGTCCTCTAGTGGGTCAGTTTTACATTGCCGGTGACATTAGCTCACCCGCCACCGCATTGGTTGCTCTGGTCTGTCGGATTTGGTGCGTACCGACGCAGGATTTAGAGACCGACACATCGAATCCCCGGCCTTGCCTGTAAGCCGATTTGTCATTAGAAATGTCCAAGCAAACTGAAGGATAAACTCCTCGGACCTGTCATGGCCGTATCCTTTACATGTGGCGCGATAATGTGCTGTCGGCGGCGGTCCTCAGGGGCGTGACTTCTGCACATACGGCCTCCAAGTCACGGCAACGACCAGCCTTCCGATTGGTATGCCGCTGGCGGGCTGGCGGCACCGGGGCGAGAGGGCGCGCCACCAATCCTTACTGCTGCGCTCTCTAGATCCCCGCGGAGCCTTATTGTGCCCACGCGATGGCTGCGGCGACGTAACAAAGACCCAAACCGAGAAGCGTCAGCACCTGCC
>OLID01000791.1_pt1 | contig 11150 bp, 10 predicted proteins | sample 1609361 | NCBI WGS metagenome assembly OLID01 (sample SAMN05416778, study PRJEB24817) | seawater metagenome | isolation source: Sea water | place: Canada:Atlantic | collected 2013-07
CGAGATTTCTGCCTGTCTCGTGGGCTCGGAGATGTGTATAAGAGACAGGTGTTAAAGTTCCGATCATTTAGAACTTTTTGTTTGTATAACGTATAATCAAACATTATGTATAATTTCAGGGATGCTGTGGGTATTGTAAGGAAATTTTGTTATTTATTAAAGCAAAGCTTCATGTCAAATAGTTGTTTCTTGTGTAACCAAATTTGCGCCAATGAGATTGCATTATGTCATCATTGCCAGTCGAGTTTGCCTTTAGTAAGGGACAGCAGTAGTGGTATCGCAAACAATATTTCTGTAAATCAACCACTCTGGGATAAAACGTATACATTTTATGAATACAAAAATAGTATGCAATTACTAATCAGAGCCTTTAAATTTAACCATAACTTTGTTGCTGGAAAAATACTACGGTATTTATTTTATGTGCAACTAAAGCCATATCTGTTACAGAATAAATATGATGCAATTATATCCATGCCGATTCATCGAAAGCGAAATTTTAGAAGAGGGTTTAATCAGTCGCTATATTTTGCAAAATATATTAGCCAAAGCAGTGGTATTCCCATTGATATGGATTGTGTTAAACGGATTAAGAACACACAGTATCAAAACAAACTTTCTCTTTCTGAACGCAAAGAAAATATTAAGAATGCATTTAAGGTAAAAAATTCTAGTATATATGATTCTGTGTTGATTATTGATGATGTTATCACGACAGGTTATTCATTAAACGAGCTTGCTATGACATTGAAAAAAACAGGAGTGAAACACATAACGATCAGCACGCTTTCTATGCGCTTGAAAGGGGATTAGAAGTTATATTGTATGGTAACTTGTGTAGTTGTGTTTGTTTTTGTTTTATTTGGCTGTGGTTTGGAGGTGAAGGAGGCTAAGAAAGATGTGTTGAGCTGAAAATTATTCCACAACTTGGTTGCAATAGTTGAGTTAGAAGTAGAAAGGGTGGTGTTGCTACTGGTTGTACTGGCAAATTTTTGTGTGAAGACAGTGTCATCAGTTAGATTCCAGGCATAGTTAACATTTAGCGATAAACTGGGCAGGTTTTGGAAATCATTACTTTTTCGTTCTCTAAACTGTTGTAAACCAGGCGATAAACTAGCATCAAGCGTCATGGTATCAGTTTCTAATATACGTCTTAAATAACCCACACTCTCATTAACGGTGTAGTAAAACCCGTTAAATTTATCATTTAGATAATTTATATTCCAAGTAAAACCATTACGTTTTTTTGGGGTGAAAAAATAATTGGTTGTTTGCGAAATATAGAAGCGATTAACCTGGGTTTGACCTTGTTTTGATGAACCTCTGTCACCGCCCGTTTGATAACTATAATTTGTTTTAACATTATTTTCCCATTGCCCATTATACCCTTTGGGAATGACATTTAATAAACCACCAAGGGTAATATTGGTGGTTTCTGTGTTGCCGGTTGTATTTGAACCACCAAATGAGAAGTTAGAGCCATCAAAGGGTGTGCCTGACTCTTCTTTAATAAATTGTTTAACAACTGGATCACCTGCTAAGTCTATAGCCTCATCAATATCTTCAACTTGTTCTTCTTTTGCTTTCTGGGCTTTTGCTTTTTCTAATGCTATTTGTTTAATTTTTTCTTCTTTTTCTTTCTGTTTTTGTTCAGCAAGTTTTTTGAAACTATCAGCCAATTTTTGATACTTTTCAGCCAGAGTGCGTGCCTGTTCAGCCGTTTCTATTTTTTCATCGTCATTAATAAATTTTTGACTTTGTCCATCTCCAGTGACTAATATGACTGGTTCATTCGACGCGATTGGTACTTGGATAAACATTATTTTACCACTTTCGTTGCTCGCACTATCAGTTTCTGATTTATCGGATGATTCAGTGGCGTCAGTTATGGTATTTTCTGTACTTTGAGCTCCTGCAGAATAGGCCACAAAAAGGAACAAACAGGTAAATAAAAATATTTTCTTCATTAATAAAGTGTCTTATGTTTCCGTTGCTGGCATATTGGCTTCTTGGCTAGAATCAGTGCCTGATTCGTTAGTTTGTGGCACTTGGTGTTCTCCTTTAGGTAAATAAAGTGAACCCATCTGCCCACAGGCAGCTAGAAAAAACATGGCAAAAACGATTGCGATACACTTTCTCATTTTCATCCTTAAAAATTGAGCTTCTATTGCTTCAATAGAGATTCAGTTCTATTTTATATAAGTGAGAATATAACTATCCTGCCAATCTAACATAATTAGAAACAGGATTTTACTCAAGGGACATCATAATGAAAATTTTCAAATGGGTTGTGATAACGATTATTTGCATCATCGCATTGATTATAGCAACGGCAATTATTTTGCCATATTTTTTGAACACGAACGGTTATAAAGCACAATTACAGGCATTGGTTAAAAAGAACATGGGTAGAGAGTTAATCATTGATGGTGATATTACCTTGCGATTATTTCCTACCTCAAAATTAATTGTTGATTCAGTTTCTGTGACAAACCCTGGTAACTTTTCTCAAGACGAAAAATTTATTTCATTCAAGGAGTTAACTGCGAATATTACCATGTTTTCATTTTTATATGGTAAGCCAGTTATAGACTCGATTAAGTTTAAAGACGTAATGGTAAATTTACGCCAAAATGATAAAGGTGAAAATAACTGGAATATTCGCAAACAGATTGAACAGGCTGATATTGGTCAATCAGAAACTGTTAATGATGCAGCATCTCAGCCTGAAAAAGGAAATGATATTGGTGATATTCCCAAGAATAGGAAAATGACATTCTCATTAAATTCAATTCAATTTGAGAATGTAAAAATTGATTATCAAAGTCCCGTTTCGCATAAATATGGCGTGGTTAATTATTTTAATTTTTATTTTGATAGTAACGAATTACCTATTGAATATAAAACAGATATTAGTTTTTCCACAAAATATATTAAAAATGCAAGTTCAGCTGGTGGTGGAACATTTAATATCATTGATAAAGTTGTTATGTTGAGCGGTGTGACTCAGCAATTTAACGTACTTTCAAGGGACTATGGTAGTTATAATATCAATTTGTCTGGCAGTTACGAGTATGATACAAAAAAAGATCAATTAAAATCAAACCTGAATCTATATGTGCAGAATTTATTGAATGCCTATTTGCATAATATAATAGTTGATACAGCTTCAGCCCAGTTTTCTATGCATGTATTGGTAGATAATGCACAAGAAGCAGCGATATTTGAACGATTTGGTATTACCTTGCCTACAAGTATTACGGCTGACCCTAGTTTGGTTTGGGATGTTCAGAATCTTAGTATGGATGTTTCGGGCAAGAATACGGGTAATAAATCACTTAAGTTAGAAAATATATCTGGCCAAGTTGGGCGCTCCAAAATATCTGGGAATTATGAAATACTTAGTGATAGTCCCTATAAATCAAAATTTGATTTAAACATAAATCACTTGCACCTTAGTGATTATGTTAATTTAAATGGTGCCGAAATATTTTTTAAGCAGATTAATGCTGTTGGAGATCTTGAAAAAGATACATTGCTGATGGGTGATACGACAATCACTTCAAAGTTGGCGATTTTAAAAGGGGTCGATTTAAATATATCAGCTAAAAAATTCCAGGACTTTTTAGAATCAGTTGTCCATACCAGCCATATAGGTGAGAGTTTTGAAAAAGTAAGGCAAGAAGTAGCGGCCCTAAATTCATTAGGTAATAAAATTGATAGTGACAATGGCAAAGAAACTCGCCTTTATGATTTATACATGCTAAATACGCTTAATGAAAATACGCTTTACACCAAAGATTTTAATTGGCACGGCAATGAATTCTATTTTGATGGTGCAGGTCAGCTTAATCTGTTGAATGATCAAGTCAATTACGCTATTAAAGTCTATGTATATAATCAAACAGATGGGGACTTAAAAGCATACCAAAAGGTTTATGTGCCTATTGTTTTATCTGGTCCAATTCGGAATATGAATTTTTTAATTAACCAGAATAAAGTAGAAAGCCAATTACAACCTGTGATTCAAGAGACGCTAAAAAATGTTGTGAATGAAAAAGCGGGAAATCTAATCAACCAATTATTACATTGATGGCATGCGCTTATCTGAATTGTCGGGTATTGGCAAAAAAATTGAAGAAACCCTAAGCCAAGCGAATATCCATAGCGTTGAAGATCTATTATTAATTTTTCCAAAGTCATATCAAGATAGAACAAAAATAGTTTCAATTGGTTCGTTAACTCCTGGTCAAGTAGCTCAAGTAAAAGGGGTTATCCAGTCAACACGCGTTCAGTATTTTAATAAACGGAAAGTATTGGTGTGTGAAATTAATGATGGTGATGAGTCATTAGCTTTTAAGTTATTTAATTTTTACCCAAATCAAATTCGTCTGCTTTCGGAGGGGTTAAACATATTGCTATATGGGCAGGTGCGCCTGAATGGTTATGTAAAAGAAATGATTCATCCTGAGTGGAAAATTGTTAAAAGTGAGCTGCTATTAGCAAAAACGTACACGCCTATTTATCCTGCCATTGGAGAGGTGTCATCGACTAGAACAAGCAAATATATTAGCCAGGCTATACAAACTATTAATCAACTGAATATTGAAGACTATATTCCAAAAGCGATTCAAGCTAGTTTAGGTCAAATTAGTATTTCTGAGGCGATTCATTATCTACATCATCCACCTAAAGCCGCGAATATAAATGACTTAATACATGGTCAAACCGTTGCGCATCGGTCTATCATTTTTGAAGAGCTACTTGCTCATTGTCTTTCTGCTCAACAAGTTAAACAGCAATATATGACACAAGCAATCTATCCAATTCAAGTTTGTCAAAAATTAGTAAAAGTATTTTTATCAAAATTAGAATTTAAATTAACACAATCCCAACAACAAGTTACTGATGAAATCTTTAAAGATATGTTTTCAGGTCAGTATGTATCAAGGCTTGTTCAAGGTGATGTTGGTTCAGGTAAAACGGTTATTGCGGCACTAGCAGCATTGCCAGTGATTGAAAACGGATATCAAGTTATATTAATGGCACCAACTGAGATATTAGCAACCCAGCATTATCAGCAGTTTAGCCAATGGTTTGATCAATTAAACTTGAACGTCGCGCTATTGCTAAGTAAACAAACCGCCGCTGAAAAAAAGCAAAATCTGTTGGCGATAGCTTCTGGTCAGGCATCCATGATAATTGGTACCCATGCCTTGTTTCAAAAACAGGTACAATTTCATCAGGCAGCTTTGATTATTATTGATGAACAGCATCGTTTTGGCGTAGAGCAGAGGTTAGATTTGTTAAGAAAAGGGCAGTTCAGTTCAGTTAGCCCGCATCAATTAATTTTGACGGCAACACCTATCCCAAGAACATTGGCGATGACAATATATGGCGATTTAAATGTCTCAACGATAAAGGGGTTACCACCTGGCCGCAAAGAGATTAAGACCGTCATTGTGTCAAATCAAAGAGAACACGAAGTCATTCAGCGTCTATATCAACATTGTCAAAACCGTCATCAAGCTTATTGGGTTTGTCCATTGGTTGAGGATTCTGAGGCTGAGAATATTGACCATTTAATGTCTGTTGAGACACGCTTTCAGCTTTTGTCGCAACAGCTTTCTGGTATTCGTATTGGCATGATACATGGCAAAATGTCAGGTATTCAAAAACAAGAAATCATGACTGCATTCAAGACAAACGAGATACAATTATTGGTTGCCACGACTGTGATTGAAGTGGGCGTAGATGTGCCAAATGCTTCTATCATGATTATTGAAAATGCAGAAAGACTCGGCTTATCACAGCTTCATCAGCTTAGAGGTCGTGTTGGCAGAGGTGATATCCAAAGTAGCTGTTTATTAATGTATCACCACCCGCTTTCACAGGAAAGTAAAAGGCGTCTTGAAATTATCAGGGAATATTCAGACGGCTTTACACTAGCTGAAAAGGATTTGGAGTTAAGAGGCCCAGGTGATTTTCTGGGCAAAAATCAAACAGGTGATATTTCTTTTCGGGTTGCGAATTTAGTGCGTGATCAATACATTATTGATGAAGTTAAGCAGGTAGCTGAAAAGCTTGCTAAAAGCTTTCCAAAAGAAGCAGAAGGCATTATGAATCGTTGGCATAAATGTCATTTGGAATACACAAAAGTGTAATTTTCATACAGTTGGCGTGAATCTTTGATAGGGTTTAATCCAATCTGTTTCGAACATATTGCTCGAATTACTACAAATAAATTATTTTTTTGATATTATTTAACTTAGGATAATCAATTAATTATAAAAATGAAAAAAGTCATTTCGAGTGCACAAGAGTGGAAAGATATGGTGGGAGAAGAGTTAGGCGTCTCCGAGTATCTGCATATCAGTCAGGATATGATTAACGAATTTGCACATGCGACTGGGGACACACAATGGATTCATACTGATCCAGTTAAAGCAAAAACGGAATCTCCTTTTAAAGCGACGATTGCGCACGGTTATCTAACCGTTTCATTAATCCCAACATTGCTTGACCAGCTATATGAATATGAAACCAACATGACCATTAATTATGCGATTGAAAAGATCAGATTTAATCAAGCAGTGGTTGTTGACTCATCGGTTAGATTAAGAGTAACGGTGAATGAAGCTAAGGATCTTCGCGGTACGCTTAAATTGACCTTAGGTGTGACGCTGGAAATTAAAGATCAGCGTAAGCCTGCTTACACAGGTGATGTGGTATTTTTATATCAATAAATTTTGGCTATTTAACTTAACTGGTTGATCTATTATATTCTAATATAAAATGTATCGGTCAACTTAGTTGAAATATACTGGGCTAATAGCTAAGGTTAATTTACATAATAGCGATTAGTTATTTCATGATGAACACAAAAAACCTTTCTTCTCTTATCTGGTCAATCGCTGATTTATTGCGCAGGGACTATAAACGTTCTGACTTTGGTAAGGTCATTTTGCCTTTTACTATATTAATCCGAGTTCGGAGTTAATATTTACAAAGCATTCAATTTTTTCTGTCCAATAATTGCAATAGAGTCAATAACCTAGCAAGCTAAACAAGCAATTAAATGTGTACAAGCATTCACAGGTGAACGATGCCTGGTATACATGGCATTAAGCTATTCTTCAAATAATCAAACATCGTTTCAATGATGCCTCTATGGCGCAGCAATTGTTTTTCTTGCCTGGTTCTGAGTATTTTCTTCATATTCTTTTTAAGTGTGGTGATTAACTTTAGTCCTCGTTTAGTCAGCGTTTCAGTTTTAGATTTTGAAACATAACCTCTGTCACCAAATAATAATTTCAGACCATTGAATACTACCTCAATAATTTTGTCGAACTGACGTTGGTTTAGAGATTAAATTTGTGCTTCTGGCTCACCTGATTCATTTTCCACAAAATTGAGGAAATTTTGGTTTATTTTAAAAAAAAGTATCTTATTGTAAAAATTTAAGTATACTAGCCCTACATTTAAGCTTTTATCGAAATTAAGTTTCTCTAAAACCTCATTTGTAAATTTATCAATTAATTAAGAGAGTAAAATAAATATGTCAAAAGGCACAGTAAAATTCTTTAATGAATTAAAAGGTTTCGGATTTATCACACCAGAAAATGGTAACAGAGACGTGTTTGTACACGTATCAGCATTAAGTTCTATGAAGTCACTTAATGAAGGTGATGTAGTTGAATTTGATATCGTAGACGGTAAAAAAGGTCAACAAGCAGAGAACGTTTCTTACGCGTAAACCTCAGCTTTAATATTTTTCTTTATATTTTATTTAGTTAAAATTCTAAATTTTCCCTAAGAGGAGAGCTAAATAATCATTTGTAGGCAGAATTTTTGATATTTTTTGATCCAAAACCTGCTGTTTATTAGGGCTGCTAATAAGTCTTCTAGACATGGAAACATGTAAACATAAAAATAAAACTTGAATAACTTATAGCTTTGTATACTTCGCAAATACTTAAAACATCCTAATTACCTACAAAGCTCAGCCATTGTCAGTAGCCTTTTCGGCATAGCAGGTGTTCTGGCTGCAACATAGACAAACCGCTTCAACATATCCCTTAAGTTGAAGCGTCTGTTGAACCTATAACAAAACTCTGCCAGATATCTGGGTAAGTGTTTTGCACGAACAGCATGGCAAGTGCCACTCAATGCCGTTTTAACATTCGATATCATTGTATTTACCCATTTAAATTCTTCAATCTCAACACAGTCTGGTCCACCGCCAGTCACTAATTTTGTGTGACTACAGCCAGCTTCCTTAACTGCATTAAAACAGGCCAACCCATCTGATACGACACAGCTTCCTGGGGCTAAATGTTTCCTAGACCAATGCTTAATTTCATTGCTACTAAACCGTTTGACAACACTTAAATTCATATACAATGGATGACCTTCTTCATTGGTACAAACTGCTGCAACAAATGCAGTCTTATTTTCAGAACCACGACCCCGTTTGCCCCCACGATATTCACCACCCCAATAAACATCATCGGTTTGAATCAGACCTGATAGCTTGGTTGTATCATCACGCTCTTTCATTACTTGCATAATTTTGTGTTTAATTGACCAAGCTGTGTTATAGCTGACGCCTAATTGTCGCTGAAGTTCTAAAGCAGATACGCTGGTTTTACTTTGGGTGAGCAAGTGAATTGCCATAAACCAGATGTTTAATGGCAACTTCGTTGATTCAAAGATTGTTCCACTTGTTAATGATGTTTGATGATGACAATGATTGCACTGGTATACCTTACGACTCTTAAGGCTGCAGTAACTCTTTGATTCACAAACAGGACACACAAAACCTTCGGGTCATTTCAGGTTAAATAACGCCTGTTCACATTGCCCTGGTGTACCATAATGTTCAAATAGTTCTGATAAGCTGTAACCTTGCTGAAATTGAATTTTGTTCTTACACATTTCTCAACCCCTTATATTACCTATATTCACACCTATAAGTATATCAACTCAAACGTAGCTGTGCTTTGTGGGTAATCAGGTAAAACATAGGCTTTATCTCAAATTTCCCCATATTTTCTTTTGTGTACAGAGGGGAATGAGACATAAAGTTATCTTTATCTTTAAAAATTTGTTAAACTTTCGTGCACTTAGTAACATTATATTAGAAATGTTACTTTAAACATTTTAGTAAAAATAAATGGAGGAATATCAATGGGAGACTGTAAAAAGCATAAAGGTCATCATGATCACAAACATCAAGATGGATGTGGACATACAAAAATTAAGCATGGTAATCATGTTGATTATCTGCATGATGGTCACTTACATCATGCGCATGGTGAACATTATGATGAGCATAGCATAGAAGTATCTAGTAAAAATCCAGATGAATGTAAACCAATTTCTAATGATTGCAAAGAACACAAGCACGGTCCTGATTGTGGGCACGAAGCAGTTCCACATGGAGATCACACAGATTATATTGTGGATGGTCGTTTACATCATCCTCACGGCGATCACTGTGATGATCACGGTTCAATCGAAGTCATTAAAAACGATAAGAAAGAATAAGATAGCCTTTCATTTGATTATAATATAATCAGCCATTCAGGCTGGTCTATTATGTTTCAGATTCCCTTGCGTGTAAATTAATATTAACCTACATAACACATTAATTATTAATGAAATTAGTGCAGTAAGTGAGTATCAAGGTAAGCTTCAAAAAAGAGATAAATAATGGTTAGTTCTGGTTTAATCAGTAAAGTATGAGGTCACTGCCTGGCAATCCAGGCCATTAGATGCTGTAACAGTCAATTAAAACTAGAGGTGTGTCATTTATTCCAAACACATAAACTTTGGAGCACAAACCTATTATTTGATAGTGAATATTAAAATTGAGATGCGATTCCAATGGCGTTGTTTTGCTCCTTTCTTGACAAGATGAGATATAGTGATATAGTTAGAAAATAATCAAAATTTGAACATTAGCCAAATGCTAAAAAAGAATATGCTGATGTGCTTTTATATGCGAAACATAAATTGTGGTGGTTTCGTTTGACTGTGCGTTCATAAAATATTCAAGCGCCACCACGTTGAGAGACGCAGGTGGCGTTTTTGTTTAAATGACTTTAATTTTGGAAAGCTTATGAAATTACAACAGCTTAGATTTTTATTAGCTATTGCCAATAATGATTTAAACATTACCGCCGCAGCTGAAAAATTATTTACCTCTCAACCTGGGGTGAGTAAACAATTAAAAACCTTGGAAGAAGAACTAGGCTTAAGACTATTTACGCGTAATGGGAAAAATTTAGAATCCATTACACCAGCAGGTAAAGAAGTGATTAAGCGCGCTGAAATCATTATGCGTGAAGTTGACAATATTAAAAACTTATCACAAGAAATGCGCAATGATTCTACAGGAACACTTTCTATTGCCACAACGCATACTCAGGCACGTTATGTGTTACCTGATGTATTAGCCGCTTTCCATCAAAAATATCCAGATGTCACGGTTGATTTGCATCAAGGTACAACAGAACAGATCGCTACCATTATTGAGCAAGGCGATGCAGATTTTGCCATTGCCACAGGTGGCTATGAATATTTCCACGATATTGTTCATTTACCTTGTTATCAGTGGGATCGAGTGATTTTGTTACCCAAAAGTCATCCTTTAGCTGAGAAGAGAAACATTACCTTAAAAGACTTATCAATTTTCCCGCTTATTACTTATGTATTTAGCTTGACAGGGAGTTCTACCTTTTTAAAAGCCTTTGAAGATAAAGGTTTGAAAGCAAGAATTGCTTTTACAGCACGAGATGCTGATGTCATTAAAGCTTATGTGCGTAAAGGCTTAGGCGTGGGTATTATTGCGGATATTGCCTATTCACCGGAAGATGATAGTGATTTAGTGATGCGTCCGGCCAGTTCACTTTTTCCAAGTGCAACAACGTGGATCGGCTTTAATAAAGATGCTCATCTAAGCGCTTATATGATGGAATTTATTAATTTGTTTGCGGTACAGTGGTCTGAAAATACAGTGAATCAAGAGATTGATATTGCGCAAAGATATGGTGAGAAACAATACTTAAATCAGGGATAAACCTAACTAAATTAACGTGAGTTCGGGCTAAGGATTATATTTTCATAATCAGGTTACTTATTTCGAT
>OLID01000796.1_pt1 | contig 11106 bp, 9 predicted proteins | sample 1609361 | NCBI WGS metagenome assembly OLID01 (sample SAMN05416778, study PRJEB24817) | seawater metagenome | isolation source: Sea water | place: Canada:Atlantic | collected 2013-07
CGAGATTTCTGCCTGTCTCGTGGGCTCGGAGATGTGTATAAGAGACAGGTACTGCGTGAGATCGGTGTGGAAACTGGCGGTTCCAACGTGCAGTTTGGCGTAAACCCGGACAACGGCCGTGTCGTCGTCATCGAAATGAATCCCCGGGTGTCGCGTTCTTCGGCGCTGGCGTCCAAGGCAACGGGTTTTCCGATTGCCAAGGTGGCGGCCAAGCTGGCGGTGGGTTACACCCTTGATGAACTGCGCAATGAAATCACCGGTGGTGTTACTCCGGCCTCGTTCGAGCCCAGCATCGACTATGTGGTCACCAAGATTCCGCGCTTCACCTTCGAGAAGTTCCCCCAGGCTGATGCGCGCCTGACCACCCAGATGAAATCCGTGGGTGAGGTGATGGCCATCGGTCGTACCTTCCAGGAGTCGCTGCAGAAGGCCATGCGTGGTCTGGAAGTGGGCTCCGACGGTTTTGAAGAGAAGGTCGACCTAAGCACCACCGACGGCCAGGAAACCCTCACCCAGGAACTGAATGTGCCTGGAGCCGAGCGCCTTTGGTACATCGGCGATGCCTTCCGAGCCGGGATGACCGTGGAAGAAGTGTTCAACAACACGCATGTAGATCCATGGTATCTGGTACAGATCGAAGACCTGATCAAAGAAGAGGCTGCCCTCAAATCCGCCGGCAAGGCGGATATTGATCGCGATACGCTGTTCCGCCTCAAGCGCAAAGGGTTCTCCGATGCGCGCTTGGCCAAGCTGCTCAGCATTTCTGAAGTCAGCTTGCGCAAGCTGCGCCATGATCTGGACATTCGCCCGGTCTACAAGCGGGTGGATACCTGCGCGGCTGAATTTGCCTCATCAACCGCCTACATGTATTCGTCCTATGAGGAAGAGTGTGAGGCGGGTGCCTCTGATCGCGAGAAAATCGTTGTCATTGGCGGTGGCCCCAACCGCATCGGTCAGGGTATTGAGTTTGATTATTGCTGTGTTCACGCCGCCCTCGCTATGCGCGACGATGGTTATGAAACCATCATGATCAACTGCAACCCGGAAACCGTTTCCACCGACTACGACACCTCGGATCGGCTCTACTTCGAGCCCATTACCCTGGAAGACGTGCTGGAAATCATCCACGTCGAAAAACCCAAGGGCGTGATTGTCCAGTACGGCGGCCAAACCCCGCTGAAGCTGGCCCGTGGCCTGGAAGCGGCGGGTGTGCCGATTATCGGTACCAGCCCGGATGCCATCGACCGCGCCGAAGACCGGGAGCGTTTCCAGCAGATGATCGGCCGCCTCGGCCTGATTCAGCCGGAGAATGCCACCGTGCGCAGCCACGAAGAAGGCATCCTGGCGGCTCGCGAGATTGGTTATCCGCTGGTGGTACGCCCCTCCTACGTGCTGGGTGGTCGGGCCATGGAAATCGTCTATGACGAGGAGGAGCTGGTTCGCTACATGCGCAATGCCGTGCTGGTCTCCAACGACAGCCCGGTGCTGCTGGATCACTTCCTCAACGCCGCCATCGAAGTGGACATTGACGCCATCAGCGACGGCAAGGACGTGGTCATCGGTGGCATCATGCAGCACATTGAGCAAGCGGGCGTGCACTCCGGTGATTCCGCCTGTTCCCTGCCGCCCTACACCCTGCCGAAAGACGTGCAGGATGAAATGCGCGAAGCGGTGCGGAAGATGGCCATTGAACTGGATGTTATCGGCCTGATGAACGTGCAGCTGGCCTGGCAGGGTGGCGAGATCTACGTGATCGAGGTGAACCCGCGGGCGTCCCGTACCGTGCCGTTTGTGTCCAAGGCCATCGGGGTGTCCCTGGCCAAGGTGGCGGCCCGTTGCATGGCTGGCAAGTCACTGGCAGAGCAGGGCTTCACCCAGGAGATCGTGCCGACTTACTATTCCGTCAAGGAATCGGTGTTCCCGTTCAACAAGTTCCCGGCGGTGGATCCCATCCTGGGGCCGGAAATGAAGTCCACCGGTGAGGTGATGGGTATTGGTGACAGCTTCGACGAAGCCTTCGCCAAGGCGGCCCTGGCCTCCGGTGAGCGCCTGCCGGCCAAGGGTACGGCCTTCATGTCCGTGCGGGACGTCGACAAGCCCGGGGCCGCGAAAGTGGCGCAGGACCTGATTGACGCTGGCTTCAAGGTGATTGCTACCACCGGTACCGCCAAGGCGTTGAAACAGGCCGGGCTCACTGTTGATCGGGTGAACAAGGTTCGTGAAGGGCGTCCGCATATCGTGGACGCCATCAAGAATGGTCAGGTGCAGCTGATTATTAACACCACCGAAGGTCGCAAGGCGATTTCCGACTCGGCACAGATTCGCCAGTCGGCCCTGCAGACCAAGGTAACCTATACAACGACACTGGCGGGCGGCGAAGCCTTCTGCAGGGCCATTAAATTCGGCCCCGAGCGCACTGTGCGCCGCCTCCAGGATCTACACGCAGGAAAGTAAGACTATGGCTGACAGAGTACCCATGACAAAGGCGGGGGAAATCCGCCTACGTGAGGAGCTTCAGAAACTGAAGTCCGAAGATCGTCCCCGGGTGATCGCGGCTATTTCCGATGCCCGCGAACACGGCGACCTGAAAGAGAACGCGGAATACCACGCCGCTCGGGAGCAGCAGAGCTTTATCGAAGGGCGTATCCAGGAGATCGAGGGCAAGCTGTCCGCAGCCCAGGTGATCGACGTTAACACCATCGAAAACACCGGCAAGGTGATCTTCGGCACCACGGTGCGACTGCTCAATGTCGATACCGATGAGCAGGTCAGCTACCAGATCGTTGGTGAGGATGAGGCAGATATCAAGGCCGGAAAGCTGTCCATTTCCTCGCCGATCGCGCGGGCGCTGGTGGGTAAAAGCGAGGGCGACGTGGTTGCCGTGCGAGTGCCTTCGGGGACCGTTGAGTATGAAATCGAGCAGGTAGAGCACATCTGACATTCGTCGGATGCGGATTCTGCAAACAAAAAGCCGGCTGCGAATAGCAGCCGGCTTTTTACATTGTGCGGCTTTAGCGTGCTGACAGCGTCAGTGTTTCTGGCGCAGCAGGTTGGACAGCTTGGGGTTGGGCTTTTTCGCCCGGCGCAGGATCACGGCGATCTTGCCGATGGTCTGCACCAGCTCGGCACCGGAGGCTTCGCACAGGGCGGCAACGGCTTCCTGGCGGGTTTCGCGGTCCTGGCTGGCAACTTTGATTTTGATCAGCTCGTGGTCGTTCAGGGCCCGCTCGAGTTCCTCCTGAAGCCCTTCGGTCAGGCCCTTGTCGCCGACTATGATAACGGGCTTCAGGTTGTGGGCGATGCCCCGGTATTCCCGGCGCTGTTCCGGCGAAAGACTCATTATGTGATCTCTTTATGGGTGCGATTAATAAAACGTCAGCGGCGAAATGCTCGCCAATTCCGTATAATCGCGGGATTGTATCAGATCAATCGGCCGGTGAAATCGCCGTTACCACGTACCCAGATGATTGGAGGTCCAATTGGAGCGCTTTATGGAGGTAGGTCTTGGCTCGCTCGAAAACCAGTGACCGCTGGCTGAAGGAACATTTTGATGATGTCTGGGTCAAAAAGTCCCGGGAAGACGGCTATCGTTCGCGGGCCAGCTACAAGCTGATTGAGCTCGACAACAAAGACCGCCTGTTTCGGCCCGGGCAGACCGTTGTGGATTTGGGTGCCGCGCCTGGTGGCTGGTCCCAGGTGGCGGTAGAGCGGGTTGGTGACAATGGCACAGTGGTCGCCAGCGATATTCTCGAGATGAGCCCGATTGCGGGTGTGGCGTTCGTTCAGGGCGATTTCACCGAGCAGTCAGTGCTGGACGAATTGCTGGATTTACTGGGTGATCGCCGCGCTGACGTTGTAATTTCGGATATGGCACCCAATATGAGTGGTATGGCGGCAGTGGATATTCCTAACGCCATGGGTTTGGTGGAGCTGGCGCTGGATATGGCGCAGCAAGTCCTGAAGCCCGGTGGCGTGTTTGTCGCCAAGGTATTTCAGGGAGAGGGATTTGATGCCCTGCTGGCTGAAATGCGTAAAAGTTTTGGCACCGTTGTCAGCAGGAAGCCTGACTCCTCCCGTGCAAGATCGAGGGAGATTTATCAGGTGTGCAAGGGATTTAAGGGCTGACCCCGCCCCGGAACGGAATGACCGTGGGATTGACACCCCCGCAGTGGTCGATACGGATAGGCCGATTCTGGTGGACGGGCGTACAATTGGTGTAAGGTGTCAGAAAAGGCTTTCTCCTGACGGGGCGATCCTTCAATTCACAGGTGACGATCCTTGAACGATATGGCAAAAAATCTGGTTCTCTGGCTGATTATAGCCGCCGTACTGCTGATGGTGTTTCAGAATTTCACACCCACCACCAGCGGACAACAGGTCAATTATTCGCAGTTTGTGGAAATGGTGCAGGACGGACAGGTCCGTCAGGTCACCATTGATGGTCTGCAGGTTCAGGGTACCCGTGGTGACGGCTCCCAGTTCCAGACTGTCCGCCCACAGGTGTCCGACAACAAGCTGATGGATGATCTGCTGGCCAACAACGTGGAAGTCATCGGTAAGGAGCCGGAGCGTCAAAGCCTCTGGACTCAGCTGTTGGTGGCTGCCTTCCCAATTCTTATCATCATCGCGCTGTTCGTGTTCTTTATGCGGCAGATGCAAGGCGGTGGCGGTGGCAAAGGCCCCATGTCCTTTGGCAAGAGTAAAGCCCGCCTGATGAGTGAGGATCAGATCAAAACCACCTTTGGTGACGTTGCCGGTGTCGACGAGGCCAAGGAAGACGTCAAGGAGTTGGTGGATTTCCTGCGGGATCCCAGCAAGTTCCAGCGTCTTGGTGGCAGTATCCCCAAGGGCGTACTGATGGTGGGTCAGCCGGGTACCGGTAAGACCCTGCTCGCCAAGGCGATTGCCGGCGAGGCCAAGGTGCCATTCTTCTCAATCTCCGGTTCGGACTTCGTGGAAATGTTCGTGGGCGTGGGTGCCTCCCGTGTCCGTGACATGTTCGAGCAGGCCAAGAAGCAGAGCCCCTGTATCATCTTCATCGACGAGATCGATGCCGTTGGCCGCCATCGTGGCGCTGGCATGGGTGGCGGTCACGACGAGCGTGAGCAGACACTGAACCAGTTGCTGGTAGAGATGGACGGCTTCGAAGGTAACGAAGGCGTTATCGTGATTGCCGCCACCAACCGTCCGGACGTACTGGATCCGGCGTTGCTCCGCCCGGGTCGCTTTGACCGCCAGGTCGTTGTCGGGCTGCCGGACATCATCGGCCGTGAGCAGATTCTCAAGGTTCACATGAAGAAAGTGCCTCTGGCCGATGGGGTGGAGCCTGTGTTGATTGCCCGTGGCACGCCCGGCTTCTCGGGTGCTGACCTGGCGAACTTGGTGAACGAAGCTGCGTTGTTTGCGGCCCGTCGTAACCAGCGTCTGGTTTCCATGGAAGAGTTTGAGCTCGCGAAAGACAAGATCATGATGGGCGCCGAGCGCAAATCCATGGTCATGAGCGAGAAAGAGAAGCGTAATACGGCTTACCACGAGTCCGGTCACGCCATTGTCGGGCGTCTGATGCCTGAGCATGATCCGGTCTACAAGGTCAGTATTATTCCTCGCGGCCGCGCATTGGGTGTCACTATGTTCCTGCCAGAGGAAGACAAGTACAGCCACAGCAAGCGCTTCCTGATCAGTTCCATCTGCAGTCTGTTTGGTGGCCGTATTGCCGAAGAACTGACCCTTGGTTTCGATGGTGTCACCACCGGTGCTTCCAACGATATCGAGCGGGCAACCAGTCTGGCGCGTAATATGGTCACGCGTTGGGGGCTGTCGGAGAAGCTCGGCCCGCTGCAGTACGATACAGACAGCGAAGAGCCTTTCCTCGGCCGGTCTGCCGGCCAGGCGCAGACGGTCTATTCTCCGGAAACGGCGCAGCGTATCGATGAGGAAGTTCGCAACATCATTGACAGCTGTTATGAAAAGGCGAAGCAGTTGCTCGTCGATAACCGTGACAAGCTCGACCTGATGGCGGACGCCCTGATGAAATACGAGACCATCGACCGTCACCAGATTGATGACATCATGGAAGGTCGTGAGCCCCGTCCGCCGAAAGGTTGGGGTGATAGCGGTCCCTCCGGTGGTGTTCCGGCTGATGAGCCGGAGCAGGCGCCTGCTCCGAAGGGTTCCGACGACGGTCGCCAACCAGGTGTTGGTCGACCGGCCGGTGAGCACTGAGCCAGGCTGGATACTGGTCCGATGTAGTTGAAGACTGAACGCCGCCCCTGACGGGGCGGCGTTTGTTTTTGCGGGTTGCAGAAAAGGTTATTTATGCAGATAAATTTCGCGGGCAGGGTTCTGGATATGTCTGGCTGCCACGTCATGGGGATTCTGAACGTGACGCCGGACTCCTTTTCGGATGGAGGTCGGTACAATACCGTTGAGATTGCCCTGGCAAGGGCCCGCGAGATGGTGGCGGACGGTGCGGCTTTTATTGATGTAGGTGGTGAGTCCACGCGGCCAGGTGCCACGCCGGTGTCTGTCGAGGAAGAACTTGAGCGAGTGTGTCCGGTGGTGGAGGCGATTGCCCGTGATTTGGACGTTGTCGTTTCGGTTGATACCAGTTCTCCCCAGGTTATGGCAGAGGTGGTGAAGCTCGGTGCCGGGATGATCAACGACGTCAGGGCGTTGCAGCGGGATGGCGCGCCCGAGGTGGTGGCAAGCGCTGGAGTGCCGGTGTGTGTCATGCACATTCAGGGTGAGCCGGATACCATGCAGGATGATCCTCGCTACCGGAGTGTGCGGCGGGAGGTGAGTTCGTTTCTTACCGAGCGAATGCGGGTGATAGAGAAAGCCGGTGTGCGGCCAGACAACATCATCCTTGATCCCGGCTTTGGTTTTGGCAAGTCTCCGCAGCACAACCTGCAGCTCTTGGCCTCGCTGGAACAGCTGCAGTTGCTGGGGCACCCGATTCTGGTGGGCATGTCCCGCAAGAGCATGCTGGGCCATATCACCGGTCGTGATGTCAGTGAACGCTTGCCCGCAAGCCTCGCTGCCGCGACAATATCCGCCATGAAGGGCGCATCCATCATTCGCGTCCACGATGTCAGGGAAACAGTCGATGCCGTTAAAGTGGTGACGGCAATGGAGGAAGCTGGACGATGAGCGACAGAAAATACTTCGGCACGGACGGTATCCGGGGTCGGGTGGGCGAATTTCCAATAACCCCCGAATTTATGCTGCGCCTGGGTTGGGCTGCGGGGCAGGCCTTCAAGCGGGATGGGCAGCGCAACAGTGTGCTGATTGGTAAAGACACCCGTCTCTCGGGCTATATGTTCGAATCCGCCCTCGAGGCAGGTTTGTCCGCGGCCGGAGTGGACGTGAAGTTGCTCGGGCCCATGCCCACCCCTGCGATCGCCTACTTGACCCGAACCTTTCGCGCCTCCGCGGGTATTGTCATCAGTGCGTCCCATAATCCGCACCACGACAACGGTATCAAGTTTTTCTCCCCCGCTGGGACCAAGCTGGATGATGCTCTGGAAGCAGAGATCGAGAAGTGGCTTGATAAGCCCATTGAGGTCTGCGGCTCGAAAGAGTTGGGCAAGGCGTTCCGGGTTGATGACGCACCAGGCCGATACGTTGAGTTCTGTAAGAGTACGGTCCCCAACGAGTTTTCACTCGAAGGACTTCATATTGTCCTGGATTGCGCTCACGGTGCTACCTACCACGTCGCCCCGAAAGTGTTCCGCGAGTTGGGGGCGAAGATTTCCGTGGTAGGGGGCGAGCCTGATGGTCTGAATATCAACCTTAATGTCGGTTCCACTCACATGGGATCATTGAGCAAGGCCGTTCTGGAGAAGCAGGCTGATCTCGGGATCGCCTTTGATGGCGACGGTGACCGGGTGCTCATGGTGGATCGTGACGGCTCGGAAGTCGATGGCGACGAGTTGCTCTACGTGATCGCCGCGCAACGTCATGCCGCCGGAACCTTGAAAGGGGGCGTTGTGGGCACCCTGATGACCAATCTGGGCGTTGAGTTGGCGCTCAGGGAGCAGGGTATTGATTTCGAGCGTGCCAAAGTCGGCGACCGGTATGTCATGGAGCGACTCATCGACCGGGGCTGGCTGCTTGGCGGTGAAGGTTCCGGCCATATGGTCATCCGAGATTGCACCAGCACTGGTGACGGTATTGTGTCTGCGCTCCAGGTATTGTTGGCCATTCGTCGCGCAGGCAGTTCCCTGGCAGACCTTCGCCAGGGTATGAGCAAGTTGCCTCAGAAAATGATCAACGTGCGTGTCGACCAGCGTTTTGATCCCCTCGGGCGTGACGATATTGTCAGGGCAGTGGAGTCGGCGGAGGCCAGGCTGGGTGGCGGTGGTCGCGTGCTGCTGAGGGCGTCGGGCACCGAGCCTCTGATCCGGGTAATGACGGAAGGGCAGGATGAGGCACAAATCGTGAAAATTGCCGAGGAACTGGCTGTTGTGGTTGAGAATTCCCGGGCATGATTTTGTGCTTAGGGGCAGTTGTCTGCTGTAAAAGACTGCTGTATAGTTCGCCCTCCCTTGAATCAGGGATTTTTTATGCGCCGTAAGATTGTCGCCGGCAACTGGAAAATGAACGGGTCGAAAGACTTGGTAAGCAATCTGGTTGGTCAAGTCCGGTCCGAATTAGCATCGTTTGATAATGGTGTGGAGGCTGTTATTATTCCTCCCGCCCTGTATGTTGGCGATGTTGCTGAGCAGGCTGGCGATAAGCTGGCTGTTGGTGTTCAGAATGTAGCGTGCTGGGATTCAGGCGCCTACACCGGGGAAATTTCCGCGGCGATGGCAAAAGATTGCGGCTGTGGTTTTACCTTGGTCGGGCATTCGGAGCGCAGGCAGCTCTTCGGCGAAACCGATGAGCAGGTTGCCACCAAGGTCGGGCAGGCCCTGACGTCAGGGTTGGTCGCTGTTGTTTGCGTTGGCGAGACCCTCGAAGAACGTGATGCGGGCAAGGCTGAAAGTGTCGTGTCGCGACAGGTTCGCAAGGCCCTCGTCGACGTTGGCAGTGAGTCATGGCAGCAGGTTGTGATTGCCTATGAGCCAGTTTGGGCCATAGGAACGGGTAAAACCGCAACCGCTGATGATGCTCAGGCCATGCATGCCGCTATCCGCGATGTGTTGAAGTCCCTTGGGGCTCCGGCGGATGAGATATCGCTGCTTTACGGCGGCAGTGTAAAAGCGGATAATGCCGCGGCGCTTTTTGCTCAGCCGGACATCGATGGCGGGTTGATTGGTGGCGCGTCATTGGATGCAAACGATTTTGTAAGTATTTGCCGGGCGGTGCCAGGCAAGTCCTGAGCGTTAAAGGTTCGCGAAAGCCATTAGCAAGAGTCATTAGAGAGTCATTATGGATTGGGTCGAAACACTGGTTGTCGTTCTGCACGTGCTCATTGCGGTGGCGCTGGTGACGCTGGTCCTGCTCCAGCAGGGTAAGGGTGCCAATGCCGGTGCTGCATTTGGTGGCGGCGCCTCCCAGACCGTGTTTGGCAGCGAGGGCAGCAGTAGCTTTCTGACCCGTGCTACAACTTTGCTGGCTATCGTATTTTTTGTAACGAGTTTTTCGCTGGCTGTATTTGCCAAGCAGCGTGCCGAAGTGGCAGGTGAGGCGGGTATTCCTGTAGTCCAGGAGTCACCGGCCGAATCGGATGCCGGGCAGGCTGAGGGTGAATCAGCGACAGAAGGCGAAGACGGGCGCGGGGATGAAAATAAACTCCCCGAGCTCGAGTAAAGGTGCTGCCCAGGTGGTGGAACTGGTAGACACGCTATCTTGAGGGGGTAGTGGCGAAAGCCGTGCCGGTTCGAGTCCGGCCCTGGGCACCATATAAGAAGAAAAACGGCTTGGATTTACCAGGCCGTTTTTTTTGGTCAGTCCTTGACCAGTAAGGCCGGCGTCTCTATACTCCGGCGGATATTGGAGCGGGCTCCGGGCACAGTTTGCCCTGCCGGTTCCAGGCAGGCCAGGTGTCTGTCAGCAGGGGGTGTTTAGATTGCTTTTCCCCTGTGAGTTCTTGCAACAAAGGGCCCCACTTTTTAGGGGCTTTTTGATTAAGGGGCCTGGCGCATCAGGCCCTGGTGCATAAAAAGGGCTGATCAACAGCCCTTTTTTTGTTTTTGGGGTCGGAAAAATCGAGTAACGGAGACGGGATAACCTTGTCAGCCAAGTTGAAGCAGCTGGAAGAATTGCTCAGGCCCATTGTGGAAGGCCTGGGTTACGAGTTTTGGGGCATTGAATTTCGCTCCCAGGGACACCATTCCCTGTTGAGAATTTTTATTGACGATGCTGAAAACGGCATCGGCATTGAAGACTGTGAGAAAGTCAGTCGCCAGGCCAGCGGCGTAATGGATGTGGAAGACCCCATTCAGACGGAGTATACCCTGGAGGTATCTTCTCCGGGCATGGACCGGCCGTTGTTCCGTCTGGAGCAATATGAGGCATTCGCAGGCCACCAGGTCCAGATCAAATTACGAATGGCATTTGAGGGGCGTCGCAAGTTTCAGGGCCTGATTAAAGGCATTGAAGGTGAAGACGTTCAGTCTTTTGAAGGTAGCGATTTTTCGGCCAACTCAGGCTTAATCTCTTTAAATAGCGATTTCTTGTCTCAGTTTGCCGGGGCGGGCGAAACGTTTACCGTAGATTTTGACAGTGGTTCAACAACGATTGTTGATGTTTCAGGTGCTCAAGGTTTCTTTCAAGCTGTTGACATGATCGTTAATATGGACGTTTACTATTCGTATGAAGAGTTTGCGGAACCGGTAGAGTCAAATGATGTGCCAGCGCCTTTGGGTTTTGCTGCATTAGGCTTAGCGCTTGCGGGTCTTGGGGCTAAACGCAAAAAAGCTTAATTTTACTAAAAAAAACAAAAAGGATGGCATTATGCCGTCCTTTTTTTTGTAAAAAAAAAGAAGCTCTCCGTCATCCGTGATATGATCATTTATATCAGCAAAAAGGATGATGTTTTATGGTCAACAGAAGTTTTTTAAAATGGGCAGGGGGTAAACGCTCTGCACTCCCCAACATATCACAGCATATGAAGACTGTCTCTTATACACATCTCCGAGCCCACGAGACAGGCAGAAATCT
>OLID01000797.1_pt1 | contig 11096 bp, 8 predicted proteins | sample 1609361 | NCBI WGS metagenome assembly OLID01 (sample SAMN05416778, study PRJEB24817) | seawater metagenome | isolation source: Sea water | place: Canada:Atlantic | collected 2013-07
TCTGCCTGTCTCGTGGGCTCGGAGATGTGTATAAGAGACAGATCAACATGAAAACAATGACTTGCAATCAATTAGGTGGTGCTTGCGATCTTACTTTTAGTGCAAATACTTTTGAAGAAATTGCCCAACAAAGCAAACAACACGGAATGGACATGTTTCAAAAACAAGATGCAGCACATCTTGAAGCTATGGCAAAAATGCAAGACATGATGAAAGACCCAAACGCTATGCAAACTTGGTTTGAAAGCAAACGCAAAGAATTTGACGCGTTGTAATTAACAAAAGCTTAGACACTTTTTATTCATATTAATTCAAATTTTGTAATTTTAGAAAACTTAATAACCAAAATAATTATCATGAAAAAACTAACCAAAGAAGACATTAGTCCAGAAGTATTTGATTTATATGACGATTATGCACATAACAAAATTGACCGAAGAGGATTTATAGAGAAGTTAGGAATCTACGCTGTTGCAGGAGTTACCGTTCCTGCTTTATTGAGTTTTATGTCGCCAAATTACAAAGATACCATGACGGTTTTATTTGATGATGATCGCATTGATTCTAATTACATCAATTACGATTCTCCAAAAGGTGGCGGAAGTATAAAAGGACTATTGTCAATTCCTGCAAACACAAAAGGAAAAGTTCCTGGAGTTGTTGTTGTACACGAAAATCGAGGATTGAACCCTTATATAGAAGATGTTGGACGAAGAACTGCTGTCGATGGTTTTATTTCGTTAGCACCAGATGCTTTAACTCCGCTTGGTGGTTATCCTGGAAACGATGATGATGGAAGAACCATGCAACGCAAACGCGACCGTAATGAAATGTTAGAAGACTTTATTGCTGCGTATAATTATGTAAAAAACCATAAAGATTGCAATGGAAAAGTGGGGGTAGTTGGGTTTTGTTTCGGTGGATGGATTTCGAATATGATGGCAGTAAGAGTGCCAGATTTAGGAGCTGCAGTACCTTATTATGGTAGACAACCAAATGACGAAGATGCAGCATTGGTAAAATCGCCTTTATTGCTGCAATATGGTGAACTGGACAAAAGAGTAAATGCTGGTTGGGAAGCGTTTGAAACTGTTTTAAAGAAAAATAATATTGAGCATCAAGCACATTTTTACCCAAATGCAAATCATGGTTTTCATAACAATACAACACCAAGATTTAAAAGAGATGCGGCAGAATTATCTTGGAAAAGAACGATTGATTTCTTTAAAAAGCATTTGTCTTAATTTTTTATGAATAAACTTATTAAAATTGATTTCCTTTTTTTAGGTTTTCTTTTAACGACGACAATTTTATTAATTTGTTCATGGAATCAGACAGAAAATGTGGTTGATTTATTAACAACCAGAGGAATAATATTTGTGGTAAGTTTGACGTTTATTTTTTTAAATCCAATTTTAAAATCATCCCTATTTAGTTTTCTCAGAAACATTTATCCAGTACTATTTGCTGGATATTTTTATACAGAAACCGTTTATTATAACAAACTTTTTTTCAATAACTTAGATTCCATTTTCATCAATCTTGATGAATCTCTTTTTGGTTTTCAACCAAGTTTAGAATTCTCAAAAAGCTTTTCTAGTTCTTGGTTTGCAGAGTTGATGTACTTTGGATATTTCTCTTTCTATTTTATCATTCTTGGGTTTATCATCATCATGTACTTCAAACACAAAAAGTTCTTTGTAGAAAATGTATTTAAAGTGACATTCTCTTTATTATTTTTCTACTTTTTATTTGCAATTTTTCCATCTACTGGACCACAATTTTATTTCAATGAAATTGAAAGAGTCGTTCCAATGAATGGATTTATTTTTCAAGATATTATGCATGCAATTCAAGCTGGAGCAGAACAACCAACAGGTGCTTTTCCAAGTTCTCATGTTGGCGTAACAGTAGCAATCTTGATATTAGCCAGAAAAAAACTACCGCTCTTTTTTAAGTTTTGTTTACCTCTAACAGTCATTTTAATTTTATCAACCGTTTACATCAAAGCACATTACGCTGTTGATGCTGTTTTTGGACTTTTAATTGCGCCAATTATAGTATATTTAGCAACTGTTATGTACAATTATCCTCCAAAAAAGAAACTCATCAACTAACAAATTTTATGATTCATCTTAGAGAAGTTATTCATTATAAAGATTTAAAAACCTTTATAAAACTACCGTATATAATTCACAAAAATCACAAAGAATGGTTGCCGCCGTTATTAACTGATGAATATAAAATCTTTGATAAAAAGAAAAATCATTCTTTTGAACATTGCGATACCATTATGTTTTTAGCAATCAAGAACGGGGAATTTGTTGGGCGAATTATGGGAATAATCAATCACGCATACAACAAAGGAAACAACGAGAAAAATGTACGCTTTTTTGCTTTAGAATGTTATGATGATGCTGAAGTTTTCGACAAGTTAATTGAAGTAGTTGAAATTTGGGGAAGAGAACATGAAATGGAAAACATTGTTGGACCATTAGGTTTTTCTGATAAAGATCCACAAGGTTTTTTATTGGAAGGATTTGATGATCCTATGACAGTAATGGTAACTAATTGTAGTTTTGAATACATGATTTCTCATTCTGAAAGAAATGGTTATCAAAAGAAAATCGATTTATTTCAATATAGAGTCCAATTAGAAGATAAAACACCGGAAATCTATCTAAAAATTGCAGAAAGAGTTAAATCAAGGGGTTTTAAAGTAGTAGAATTCACAAAATCAAAAGAATTAAAACCCTATGTAAAAACGGTATTCGATTTAATCAACGAAACTTACACAGATATTTACGGATTTGCGCCTTTAGATGACACAGAAGCAAAAGAATTTTCCGATCGTTTTTTACCATTGTTAAATCCAAACTATCTCAAATTAGTTAAAGACAAAGATGATGTTGTTGTGGCATTTTTAGTTGCGATGCCAAATATTACGAGTGGTTTTAGAAAAGCAAACGGAAGGTTATTACCTTTTGGCTTTTTACACCTTTTAAAAGCGTTAAAAACTGCAACACAATTAGACATGTTATTAGGATGTGTGAAACAAAATATTCGTAATTTCGGATTGGAGGCTTTAATGGCTGTTGCATTATTTGATTCTGCAAGAGAAGGAAATCTAACTGTGATGGATAGTCACGTAACTATGGAAGGAAACAAACAAATGCGTGCAACATACGAACGTATGAATCATGAGATTTACAAGAAATATAGAATTTTCGAAAAAAAATTATGAGTAACAAACCAACACTTGGATTAAAAGAAAACTGGATTCAGTTTACAATTCTTGTTATTGTAAATGCCTTTGTTGGTGGAATGGTTGGTTTAGAACGTACCATTTTTCCAAAATTTGCTGAACTCGAATTTGGGGTTGCTTCTAAAACAGCAATGCTTTCTTTTATCATTGCCTTCGGAATTACAAAAGCAATAACCAATTACTTCACAGGAAAACTAGCCAATAAATACGGGCGAAAAAACCTATTGATTTTAGGTTGGATATTTGCATTGCCAATTCCGTTTATTTTAATGAATGCTACGCATTGGAATTGGGTAATCTTCGCTAATGTTTTATTGGGAATAAATCAAGGATTAACCTGGAGTAGCACCGTTGTGATGAAAATTGATTTGGTTGGTGAAAAAGACCGAGGATTAGCAATGGGAATCAACGAATTTGCTGGTTATTTTGCAGTTGGCGTTGTGGCATTTTTAACCGGAATTGTTGCGCAAAATTACGGAATTACTCCGTATCCTTTTTACCTCGGAATTGGAATTTCTGTAGTAGGGTTATTACTGTCGATTTTGTTTGTAAATGATACTCGAAAGTTTGTCAATCAAGAACAAATAATAGCGACTTCTGAAAGTTTAGAAAATGTATTTATAGAAACTACATTCAAGAATAAAAACTTAAGTGCAATAACGCAAGCTGGTTTAGTGAATAACTTGAATGACGGAATGATCTGGGGAATATTACCCATCTTATTAGTTGGCTTACAATTTGACACAAAAAGTATTGGAATTGTTGCTGCAGTGTATCCAACAGTTTGGGGAATTGGACAATTGTTTACAGGAAAAATGTCTGATATGTATTCAAAAAAGAAAATGCTTTTTTGGGGAATGTTATTACAAGGTTTAGCAATTATATCAATAGCTTATGTTTCAGGCTTTTTTAGCTTGGTTTTTATTGCTGCAATTTTAGGTTTAGGTACAGCATTGGTGTATCCTACATTTTTATCTGCTATAGCTTCTACTACTACTCCAACGCAACGCGCAGAAAGTATTGGTGTTTTTCGATTATGGCGTGATTTAGGCTATGCAATTGGTGCCATTTTATCTGGAATTATCGCTGATGTATGGGGAATAGAATATGCAATTATAGCCATTGGGATTATAACAATTCTTTCGGCTCTTGTCATTAAATTTAGAATGACTGAATAAAAAACAGCCTCCCGGCTGTTTTGTATTAATCGTTGTCTTCTAAAGTAAATATATTTTCTACTGGTTCTTTAAACAATCTTGCAATTTTTAAAGCTAATACTGTCGATGGAACATACTTCCCTTTCTCTATTGCGTTTATAGATTGTCTTGTTACTCCAATCTTCTCTGCTAAATCTGCCTGCGTTAAATCATGCATAGCCCGTTGTACTTTTAATCTATTCTTCATTACGTAGATATTTAGATTTTAAGGCGGTAAATCGAATTACAAAAAATACTAAAGGTGTAAACATATTAAAAAATAATATGTGTAGGAAACTCGTGTCATATACAAAAAGAATTGCAACTAACAGAATGCTATAATTTACAATTAATGCCCAAACTAACGAATCTTTTCTAAGCTTATAAATAAACTCATCTTCAATTTTCTCTTTTGTAAAACCAACTAAGAATCCACCAACAATGATAAATATTGAAACCAATTCATCAAACACTCCGTTTTCAACAATTTTAAAAAAAGAAGAATCTTTAAAAATTTGATCATCGTAAATAGATAACACTTTTATTTTTAAATACTCACTAGCATCAAAATCTGTGACATACATAATGAGTCCTCCTAAAATACCAAGTGTAAATAGTATCCAACCCAGCGTTTTGTATTTGTTTGGCAATAAATAATTTGTTTCCATTTCTCTCTTATTTAAATATTAAAACACAAATGTAATGAAAATATTACAAAATGTATAGTTTTCTTTACTTTTTGATTAGAAAACATTACAATTTTTAAATAAAAAAAGGCAGTAACTGAGTTACTGCCTGGTATTTAAGCTTAAAAAATTAATTTAATATTTCAACTTTTCTTTTCATAGTTGTTTGTAGAAGAATCGCAATTGACATAACCAATACACAACCCAATAAGTTTAGCCATAAATACGGCAACCAATCCATAAAATACACACCAATAATAATAACTTGTGTAATTAAAGCAGCGATAAACACTGCATTACCTTTCACAAATTTTATAAAAAATGCTAGCAAGAATATTCCCAATACATTTCCATAGAATATAGAGCCAATAATATTTACCAATTGAATTAAATTGTCAACTAAATAAGCAAAACTGGCAAAAAGAATTGCTATAAGCCCCCAACCCAACGTAAACCATTTAGAGATTCTCACATAATGTTCGTCCGTTTTTTCTTCCTTTACATTTCTTTTATATAAATCTATAACAGAAGTAGAAGCCAATGCATTTAATTCTGATGCTGTAGAAGACATGGCTGCTGATAAAATAACGGCCAACAGTAAACCAATTAAACCCCTTGGTAAATTGTTTAAGATAAAGTGAATGAACACATAATCTTTATCGTTGGTTTCAACTGAATCATCTGCTTTTGTTATAATAACTTTTGCTTCTTCTTTAATAGCAACACTTTTTACCTCTAAGGCTTTAATAAGTGCTTTATCACTTTCTTGAACACCATCTAAAACCAATGTCTTTTTGTCATCTTCTATTTGCCTGTATGCTGCTACCAATCCTTTATATTCTTCTGCGTATTCAGAATTCAAAACAGCTTCTTGAGCTTTTGGGTTAAAATTTAATGGTGCAGAATTAAACTGATAAAACACAAAAACCATGACACCAACTAACAGAATAAAAAACTGCATTGGTACTTTTAATAAGCCATTAAACAACAAACCTAATTGACTTTCTCTAACTGATTTTCCAGACAAATAGCGTTGTACTTGACTTTGATCTGTTCCAAAATAAGACAACATTAAAAATGTTCCTCCTAAAAACCCCGTCCAAACGGTATACCGATTGCTTAAATCAAACGAAAAATCAAGTACTTCCAGTTTTCCACTTGCACCTGCAATATCTAATGCATTAGAAAATGAAATATCTTGTGGTAATTGATCAACAATCATATAAAACGCCACCAACATCCCAAAAAAGATGATGATCATTTGTTGCTTTTGCGTCACATTTACTGCTTTGGTTCCCCCAGTTACAGTGTAAATAATTACCAAAACTCCGATGATAATATTTAGCGTAACTAAATCCCAACCCAACACTGCGGATAAAATAATTGCAGGTGCAAAAATGGTAATTCCGGCTGCTAAACCACGTTGCACTAAAAATAAAATTGCTGCCAACGTTCTGGTTTTTAAATCGAATCTTCCTTCTAAATATTCGTAAGCGGTATAGACTTTTAGTTTGTGATAAATCGGAATAAAAACCAAGCAAATAATGACCATTGCAATTGGCAATCCGAAATAGAATTGTACAAATCCCATTCCGCTATGAAAGGCTTGTCCTGGTGTTGATAAAAAGGTAATAGCACTAGCTTGTGTTGCCATTACAGACAAACCAATTGTCCACCATTTTGTGTCGTTTCCACCTTTTATATAATCTTGTACAGAAGTGTTTTTTCTTGTTTTATAAGCACCAAAAATCACAATAAATGATAAGGTAGCAGAAAGTACAATCCAATCTAATAATTCCATAATTTATGTGCTTAATTTGAAAAATATGTTGTGATAAAATAAAAAAGAATGATGTATACAAAATTGGCAATAAGCACAACGCTGTATATTTTTTTCCAAGGACGTTTTTCGGTTTCCATAATTTTATTCTTTTTATGATATTAAAATTGTCATTCCTGCGAAAGCAGGAATCTTTTAATTAAATATACTTTTTCTAATAGTGAGATTCCTGTGTTCGCAGGAATGACAGCAATTATTTTTCTTCATTCCTATTCGAAAAATCACTCTAACTGACAATTCGTTATTCTTTAATTTCTGTTTGCTTTTGAATATTCTCTTTTCCAATTGATAACATATTTGCAAAGATTTTATACGCTCCAGAAACGCCTGCTGGCAATTCTCTAAAGAAGCTTAAACCTGTATACATATAATGTCCTTTTCCGTATTTCGCAACTAATAAACTTCCGTTTTTAGCGGTTTCTCCTTTATCATTCATTGATAAAACTGGCGTAAACTCTTTTCCCCATTTATTTGGGAAATACAAACCACGTTCTTGCACCCAACCATCAAAATCTGATGTTTCAATTTTATTTGGAAAATTCATTAATGAATGGTTTTTTGCCAAGATTTTCACCTCAGCAGTTTCATCGGTAACCCGATCTCTAGAAACTGACAAATCAAACGGTGCTTTTACATCAATACCTCTTCGACCGCTTGTGTTGTATTGCACAACCATATTCCCGCCTTTTTCTACATAATCTAACAAGAATTTCTGTTTAAATTTTAAAACCTCAACCGTATTGTACGCTCTAATCCCTAAAACGACAGCATCAAATTTATGCAAATTTTCTTCATTGATTTCTTCTGGGTTAATTTCAATAACATTATAACCTATTTGACGTAAGCTTTCTGGAATTGCATCACCAGCGCCTTTAATATAACCGATATAATTTCCGTTTTTCTGAATATTTAATCGAACAATTTTTGCTTCAGAATTCATCAATACAGATTGCTTCGGAATGTGATTGTAATTAATTTCAATCAATTCTTTTGCATATTTCTTCCCGTCAATAATTGCAATACTTTTTAAGGTCCCTTCTGATTGTTTTGCGGGTGGACTTACCATAAAATCAACGGTAAGATTATCTCCTTTTTGAGCAATTGAAAACGGAATTTGCTTCGGAGAAACATTCCAGTTATTAGGAATTTCTAATTGTACATTTCCTTTGACATTTTTCTTCCCAGCTCTAATAACAACTTGCACTTTTTGTGGTTTATCGTCAGAAAAAATAATCACTTTGTTTGCCAATTTTGTGGTTACTTCTGGTAATACTTCAAATGGCTCATAAATCTCTCCAACATCTCTTTTAGAATATCTGTAAACTACATCTTTTGTAAAAGTAATATCGTGCTCCCAAATATTCAAATTGAATTCAATTTGTATCGGCCTATTCGATTCTGGATTTCCAATTTGTGTAGGATTCTTTACCGCATACATTCCCAAAGTTCCTTTATTTCTTAACCAATAAGGATCTGAATACAATTTATTCTTAGAATTGATTTTATCTGTAATATTTAAACGAACATTATTCTCTAATGATTTTTCAGTCGATTTTATAACGCTAACACCATTCTCTTTAAAACTATAACTTTCAAAAAAAGTAGTGATATTACTTCTGTTTAACGCTTCAATTCTAATTTCTACTTCCTCATTTGGCGTTGTACTAGAATTGGTTGCAGAAACTTCTAAATACAAACCTGCTGCAGCTAAAATAATTTCTTTGATTTGTTTGATTTTAATTTTTCTCCAATGAGAATCTTCTAACAATTTTATTTTATCAAAAGCTTTTAATATTTCTGGTAAGTGCTTTGATGGATTTGAAAAATCAAAATCCTTTTCAACTTTATATAAAATGGCACCAATTTCTTGTCCTCCTTTTATACGATTCCATTTTGTATTAATTCCTGAGAAAATATCGTTAGGATTTGTAGGTTTATCACCTTTTAAAAATTCCACATATTCTTGTTGACTTCCACGTGTTGTTAATCTACCAAAACCTTGACATAAATGTTGACTACTTGCTAAGGCAGCAACTTCGTTATTTGACAATCCTTTTAACGGATAATATACACCAACATCAAATGAAGTTAGTTTTCCTTTGGTTGCTTTTTCAAAATCGGCTTGATTTCTGTAAAAGAATCTTCCAGTATTAAAAAACAAACGTTTAGGTTGCCAAGTTTCTGTGTTTTTAAGTTGATTCGGAAATTTACTTTTATCTCCTGCTAAATCAAAAGCTTCTACACTTAACATTGCCGAAGTGGTATGATGTCCGTGCGTTGTTCCTGGAGTTCTATGATTAAATCTGTTGATAATTACATCAGGCTTAAAAGTTCTAATTGCCCAAACAACATCACTCAACACTTTTTCTTTTTCCCAAAACTCTAGAGTTTCTTTTGGGTGTTTAGAATACCCAAAATCGTTTGCTCTGGTAAATAATTGTTCTCCACCATCAATGCTACGAGCTGCTAATAATTCCTGCGTTCTTATCAATCCTAATAGTTCTCTAATTTCTGGACCGATTAAATTCTGACCACCATCGCCACGTGTTAAAGATAAATATGCCGTTCTTGCTTTTTCATGATTTGCCAAATAAGAAATTAATCGTGTGTTTTCATCATCTGGATGTGCCGCAATATATAATGCAGATCCTAAAAAATTTAATTTCTGTACTTTCTCGTAAATCTGATTTGAAGTTAACTTTTGTGGTTTTTGTGCAAACAACATTGTTGAAAAGAACAATGCAACTATTGTGAAATATGTATATTTCTTCATTAAAAAGCTTTTAAGTAGTCAAAACAAATATAGCATTTATATGTTTCTGAATGAGTTTCTAAAAAAGGTATTAACATAATTATAACGTTTATTTTATCAAGATAAATTGATTAAAAACTGTTGATAAATATATTTTTAAAATCACTTATTTAGAATATATTTGTAATTCACTTTTCTTAACATCTCTCTGTAAGAGACAATCGAAGAAAAAGTGCTATTTTAAAAAACAAATCAATGAAATTTATAGTATCAAGCTCGCAATTATTAAAACAACTTCAAGTTCTTGGAGGAGTAATTAATAGTAACAATACATTACCTATTTTAGATAATTTCTTATTTGAGTTATCAGAAAACGAATTAAAAGTTTCTGCTTCTGATTTAGAAACAACAATGAGTGCAATGGTAGAAGTAGAATCTGATTCTAAAGGATCAATCGCTGTTTCTGCGCGCTTATTATTAGATACTTTAAAAACATTCCCGGACCAACCTTTAACTTTTAAAACTGAAGGAGAAAGCACTATTGAAATTAGTTCTGATCAAGGAAAATATGAGTTGGCATTTTTTGGTGGAGAAGAATTCCCAAAAGCGGTTTCTTTAGCGGCACCAAGTAAAACTGTAATTCCGTCTGGAATTTTAGCAAACGCTATTTCTAAAACAATTTTTGCAGCTGGTAACGATGATTTAAGACCTGTAATGAGCGGAGTTTTCTTTCAGTTTAGCACAGAAGGTTTAACTTTTGTTGCAACGGATGCACACAAATTAGTAAAATATACTCGTACAGATGTCACTGCTAATGAAAGTGCAGAATTTATCATGCCTAAAAAACCTTTGAACTTATTAAAAGGAATTTTAAATGGTAATGACAGCGATGTTGCTATCGAATATAACAACTCAAATGCAAAATTCACTTTTGACAACTTTGTATTGGTATGTAGATTGATTGACGGAAAATATCCAAATTACGAAGCGGTTATCCCAAAGGAAAATCCAAATAAATTAACGGTTGATAGAGCTTCTTTTTTAAACTCTGTAAAACGTGTGTCTATTTTTTCTAGTAAAACTACACACCAAATCAGATTAAAAATGGCAGGAACAGAATTAAACATTTCTGCAGAAGATTTAGACTACGCGAACAAAGCAGACGAACGTTTGTCTTGTGATTATCAAGGAGACGACATGCAAATAGGATTCAACTCTCGTTTTTTAAGCGAAATGCTGAACAACCTAAATGCGAACGATGTATTAATCGAAATGTCGTTACCAAACAGAGCCGGAATCTTAACACCTATTGACGGAACAGACGAGGGAGAACAAGTAACTATGCTTGTGATGCCAG
>OLID01000798.1_pt1 | contig 11067 bp, 11 predicted proteins | sample 1609361 | NCBI WGS metagenome assembly OLID01 (sample SAMN05416778, study PRJEB24817) | seawater metagenome | isolation source: Sea water | place: Canada:Atlantic | collected 2013-07
GAGTAGATCGTCGGCAGCGTCAGATGTGTATAAGAGACAGTTATACTTCTTTATAAATTTTGCTTTTTTATAATCACTTGAAACTAATGAGTATTTTAATTCACGAAGCAATCCATGTTGATCTAAAACAGAATCCCCTTTTTTTGTGTGTACAATAAAGTTGTTTTTTAATGTAGGTCCAATTATAGGAAACATTTCATCATCAGACTTTCTCCACCCTTTATTTCCTTTTTGATGTATGTATTCTACACCTTTTTTCTGGTAACTAATTAACTCCCCTTTATCAATTTTGACTAAGGATTCTTTATTATTACTAACTAATAAAATAGGTTCATTCATTTTGGGTTAAAAATAGAAAAAATAAAAGAATGTTTTTGTAACTTAGTCGTTCATATTTTTAAAACATTTTAGCAGAAAGTATATGGCAGTAGATAAAGAAAAAGCAGCAAAATTAAAAGCATTACAACTTACTTTAGATAAAATGGACAAAGTCTATGGAAAAGGAGCGGTTATGAAAATGGGCGATAGCAAAGTAGAAGATGTAGAAGCAATTTCGTCTGGTTCTTTAGGACTAGATTTAGCGTTAGGAGTTGGTGGTTATCCAAGAGGAAGAGTGATAGAAATTTACGGACCAGAATCTTCTGGTAAAACAACATTAACAATTCATGCAATTGCAGAAGCTCAAAAAGCAGGAGGAATTGCTGCGTTTATTGATGCAGAACACGCTTTTGATCGTTTTTACGCAGAAAATTTAGGTGTAGATATCGAAAATTTAATTATATCCCAACCAGATTATGGTGAGCAAGCATTAGAAATTGCTGATAATTTAATCAGTTCTGGAGCCGTAGATATTGTTGTAATAGATTCGGTTGCAGCATTAACACCAAAATCTGAAATTGAAGGAGAAATGGGTGATTCTAAAATGGGATTACACGCACGTTTAATGTCTCAAGCTTTACGTAAATTAACAGGTACAATTTCTAAAACAAAATGTACTGTAATTTTCATCAACCAATTAAGAGAAAAAATAGGAGTAATGTTTGGAAATCCAGAAACAACAACTGGTGGAAATGCATTAAAGTTTTACGCTTCGGTTCGTTTAGATATTCGTAGAAGAACGCAACTTAAAGATGGCGATAAGGTTATTGGTAATATGACTAAAGTAAAAGTTGTTAAAAATAAAGTTGCACCTCCGTTTCAAATTGCTGAATTTGATATTATGTATGGAGAAGGAATCTCTAAAGTTGGTGAAATTTTAGATATTGGTGTAGAATTAGGAATTGTTAAGAAAAGCGGCTCATGGTTTAGCTACGGAGAAACAAAACTAGGCCAAGGAAGAGACGCTGTTAAAGGGTTGATAAAAGATAATCCAGAATTAGCTGAAGAATTAGAAGGAAAAATTAAAGAAGCAATAAATAATCAAGATTAAGTATTTATTAAAAGTTCTACTTAATTTAAAAAGCTATTTCGATGTATTGAAATAGCTTTTTTATTTTTTAATTAATAATGATAGAAATTACATCAAATATTTCTTTACAATCAATAAAAACGAGCGATCATGAGTTGTTGTTTTCTTTAATGAAAGAAATTTATCCTCCTGCTTATTCCCATTTTTGGGAAGATGACGGAACTTGGTATGTAAACACTCAATATTCTAAAGAGCATATCTTAAAAGAATTATCAGAAGAAAAAAACGATTATTATTTTGTGCTTTTTAAGAATGAAATTATTGGTAATTTCAGAATTATTTGGGATAAAAAGTTAGAAGGATTATCTACTGAAAAACAAGTAAAACTCCATCGTGTTTATTTGCACCCAAAAACACATGGAAACGGAATCGGAAAAAAACTACTTTCTTGGTTAGAAGAAAAAGCAAAAAACACACACTACGAAATAATTTGGTTAGATGCTATGAATGAACAACCACAAGCTTTTAAATTTTATAAAAACCTTGGATTTAAATATCATTCACACGAATTTTTAGATTTTGATTTATTACATGATGATGTTCGTAAAATGAGTCAGCTTTATAAAAAGTTAGGCTAAATTTATTTAGAAAACATTTTAACTAACCAAAGTATTAAATACAATCCAATTCCAAAACCAGCTAATAAAACGGCAACCACAAATGCAATTCTAATGTTTTGTGTTTTCCAACCTAATTTACCACTCAACCATTCTGATACACCTAAAAGCATATTTTTTACTTTAAATATTAATTCATTTTTTTAAACACCTGTACTTCCAAAACCACCAGCTCCACGTTCGGTTTCGTTTAATACTTCAACTTCTTGCCAACTTACACGCTCGTGTTTTGCAATGATTAATTGCGCAATTCTTTCTCCATCACTTATTGTAAAATCGTCGTTAGATAGATTTACTAAAATCACACCAATTTCTCCACGATAATCCGCATCAACAGTTCCTGGTGAATTTAAAACCGTAATTCCTTTTTTAGCAGCCAAACCACTTCTTGGTCTTACTTGTGCTTCAAAACCAATTGGTAACGCAATAAACAACCCTGTTTTAACAATGGTTCTTTCTAAAGGTTTCAATGTGATTGCTTTTTCAATATTTGCACGCAAATCCATTCCTGCAGAACCTTCTGTTTCGTAATTTGGTGTTTTGTGTTTCGATTTATTGATTATTTGTACATTCATAAACTAGCGTTTCAAAAATTGTTTTATGGTTGATTTTTCCATCAAAAAGACACAGCCAAAGTAACTAAAAATAGACGAGATTGAAAACCAAACTTGACCTCTAAATATAATAAAAGAAAACGAACACAATATGGTTGCAAAAAGTATGTAAAATCCAACTTTTTTTAATTGATAAGGAACAGGATATTGTTTTTTTCCGATAAAATATGAAATCGTCATCATAAACCCGTAGGTAATTAAAGTTGCCCACGCAGAAGCCATAAATCCAATTTTCGGAATCATGATGATGTTAAATACGATGGTGATAATTGCTCCTAAAACAGAGAAATACATTCCGTATTTTGTTTTATCGGTTAATTTGTACCAAATAGATAAATTGTTATAAATACCTAAAAATAAATTTGCTAATAATATAATTGGTACAATTTGTAAAGCTTCAAAGTATTCTGGTTTTCCTAGTAAAATATGCGCAAAAACATCAATAAAAACTACAACAACCAACATGAATAATGCGCCTAAAATTGTAAACCAAGTTAAAATTTTAGCATAGGTTTCTTTGGCATTTATTTTATCAGCTTGATTAAAGAAAAAAGGTTCTGCTCCCAATCGAAAAGCCATAATATATAAGGTCATAAAAACACCTAATTTGTAACATGCGGCGTAAATTCCCATTTCTTTTTCTCCAATCAAATCACCTAATAAAAGTTTGTCTAAATTTTCGTTGGTAACAAACGCCAAACTACCAATCATTATTGGTAAACTATAGCGCAACATTTTCTTTAATAGTTCAAAATCAAAAGCAATTTTAAATTTAAAAACAATTGGAATTAGCAATAAAAAAGTTGAAGCACTAGCCACTGTTCCCGCAACAAAAATATGCATCACTTTAGGATACGAATTGTAATAATTTAGAATGAAATCTGGTAGCGAAATTTCATTCTTAATTGCGTACGGAACAAACCATAAAAAACACACGTTTAACAGCGCAAAAACTGAAATATTTAAGACTTTATAAAGGGTAAATTTTTTAGGTTTATTATCTACACGCAAATAAGCATATGGAATTACTACAAAGGTGTCTAGTGTAATTGTCCAAATCAATAATTTAAAAAATAAAGGGTTTTTAAACCCAAAGAAATTAGCAATGTCATTACTAAAAATCAACATTACTATTAAAAACAACAAACTTGTTACGAGTAAACTAATAAAAGATGTTGAAACAGTTTTTCCTTTGTCTTTTTCTTTGGAAAAAAAACGAAAAAAAGCAGTTTCCATTCCGTAAGTTAATAATGCATTAAAATATGCTGCATACACATAATAATCTGTGTTTATTGCATATTTATCAGCCTCTAGGGTTGAGGTGTGTAGTTTTACCAAAAAGATATTTATAGCTCTTGGCAAAATCGCCGCGATACCATAAATAATAGTGTCTTGAAAAAATCGTTTTAAATTACTCAAAAGAAAAATGTCTTGCACAAATATAATAATTACCTCAAGTTTTGTGCGTTAGAACTTTGTTTTATTACATTTGAAAACTTTAATTGATGTAAATATGAATTCAAACCCTAAAATAGCGGTTTTTGGCGGAGGAAGTTGGGCAACAGCAATTGTTAAAATGTTAACCGAGAACATTGAAAATGTTGGTTGGTACATGCGTAATACAAACGCAATTAATCACATTAAAAAACACGGTCACAACCCGAACTACTTAAGCTCTGCAGAACTGAAAACAAATAAATTAGATTTATCAAATGATATAAACAACATTGTTGATAATTATGATGTGTTGATATTTGTAATTCCGTCTGCTTTTTTAAAAAAAGAATTAGAAAAATTGACCGCATCTTTAACGGATAAAATCATCTTTTCAGCAATTAAAGGAATTGTGCCAGAAACAGGATTAATTATTGGCGAACACTTTCATGATATTTATAATATTCCGTTTGAAAATATTGGTGTTATTACCGGTCCTTGTCACGCAGAAGAGGTTGCAATGGAACGTTTATCATATTTAACATTGGCTTGTCAAGATCAAGAAAAAGCAAAAATGTTAAGTAAGTTTATTGCAGGAGATTATATAAAAACAAAGATTTCTGATGATATTATCGGAACAGAATATGCGGCGATGTTGAAAAACATTTATGCAATTGCAGCGGGAATAGCACATGGTTTAGGTTATGGAGATAATTTTCAATCGGTGTTAATGAGCAATGCAATTAGAGAAATGAAGCGCTTCATTAAAAAAGTTCATAAAATGAAACGCAACATTAATAACTCGGCTTATTTAGGCGATTTGTTAGTAACCGGATATTCTACTTTTAGTAGAAACAGAATGTTTGGAAATATGATTGGTAAAGGGTATACGGTAAAATCTGCTCAAATGGAAATGAGTATGGTTGCTGAAGGCTATTACGCCACAAAAAGTGCGTTTGAAATCAAAGAAAAAAACGGAGCAAAAACACCAATCATTGATGCCGTTTTTAATGTTTTGTATAACAAAAAAGAAGCAAAAGATCAGTTTGAAAAACTAACGCATAAGTTGAATTAGTTGCTTGTTACATTTAATAACTGAATAAAAAATTTACGTTTTAATTTAGTCTTCTAACGTCTCAATTGCTTCCGACAACAAATATTTTTCCTTAAACAAACCTTCATTTAAAGAATTTAATGCCGCTATTTTTTGGGTGCTTTTTACTAAAAGCGAAATATTATAATTACTTCCTCCGTAAGAAATCATACGAACAGGAATTCCTTTTAACGAATTAAAAACTTGCGCATTAACTCCTTCTTTTTTTTGAGAAAAATCTCCTGCAACACAAATAATACTTAAATCAGAATCGATTTGTATTTTACCAAACGGCTCTAATTCAGAAATTATTTTCGAAAGGTAAGAAATATCATCAATAGTTAATGAAATAGCAACTTCAGATGTTGTTATCATATCAATTGGTGTTTGATTATTTTCAAACACTTCAAACACTTTTTTTAAGAAACCGTAAGCCATTAACATTCTGTACGATTTTATTTTAATCGCCGTAATTCCATCTTTAGCCGCAACCGCCGTAAAACCTTTATTTACTGTTTTGTTTTTTATAATAGTTCCTTTAGAAAGAGGACTAAAAGTGTTTTTTAATAACACCTGAATGTTATTTTCTTTTGCAGGAATTAAACTTTGAGGATGCAAAATTTTAGCACCAAAATATGCTAACTCAGCAGCTTCATCAAAAGAAACCTCTTCGATTGAAAAAGTGTTTTCTACAAACCGAGGATCATTATTATGCATTCCGTCAATGTCTGTCCAAATCTGAATCTCATCAGCATTTACAGCAGCTCCAATTAACGATGCTGTGTAATCGCTTCCGCCACGTTGAAGGTTAGAAAATTCTCCAATCTCATTTTTACAAATAAAACCTTGAGTAATCCATGTGGTTTCTTTTGGTTTTTGATTGATAATCGGGATTATTTTTTCTTTTATTTTTGAAATATCTGGCTCGTTGTCTTTATCAACTTTTATGAAATCTAGCGCAGATATTAACGTTGAAGAAAATTGAGATTCTTCTAAATATAACTGTACCAAATTCGTTGACAAAATTTCTCCTTGGGCAACAATTGTGTTTTCTAAAAGCAAATTCGCTGCGTTTTTTGTTAACTTTCTTAGAAAATTAAATTTTTCAAGAACATCATCATGCGCTTTTTGCCGGTAAGTTTTTGTTGTAAATAACTCATTAATTAATGACACATAACGAACTTCTAAATCAGAAATTAACACCAAAGAATGTTGTATTTCTTTTTTGTTGATTGTTTCATAAATATCCACTAAAGAGTTAGTTGTTCCAGACACAGCAGATAAAACAATAATCTTTTGTTCGTTTAAACCTGTAATAATTTTAACAACTTTTTTTATGTTTTTAGCGCTTCCCACAGAAGTTCCACCAAATTTTAAAACAATCATTTAATTCATTTTTGCACAAAAAAACAACGAAACACAATCAGTAACAATTTTATTTAATATTTTTACGCAATTATAACAACATGTTTAAAATTAAACATACATGAAAACAATACAAGAAGCGGTAGAAAACACAATTCGTAAAACACCTTTTATTGAAGAGGCTTTGAATGAAAAACTAATCAATGTTTCATCTTTGGCAAGAATCATAATGCCAGAGGTTTCTAAAATATTGAAAAAAGATGTAAAAATAGGTGCTGTTATGATGGCTATAAATCGCTTATCACCAGCAAATGAATTACGAATAAGAAAAAACATTAAGAAGTTAGCCTCTAACCTTGGGGATTTTATTGTAAGATCTGATTTATGTGACTTTACCTTTAAAAACACTCCGTCTTTATTAAAAGAAATTGCGAAATTATTAGGAAAAGCAGCAGATAGTAATGATTATTTTTTAACAGTTTCTCAGGGAATTTTTGAAACTAATATCGTGATTAGTAAAAACTTACTTGAAAGTGTTGAAACTAGTTTCAATAATGAAAAGCTAATTCACAATGTAAAAGATTTAGCGTCAATTACTTTAAAGTTACCAAAAAACAACCAAGAGCAATCTGGAATTTATTATTTTATTTTAAAGCAATTAGCTTGGGCAAACATTCCTTTACAAGAAATAATATCAACTACCAACGAAATGACCATTGTTGTAAAAGAAAAAGACGTGAATGAAACTTTTTCTATTTTGATGGATATAAAACTGAGTTAGTTATCTAAAATGTTGGTTGGTAAACCATCAATACTAGTAGTGTTTTTTTCTTTCCAGTATTCTTTTATTCCCTCTTCCCCTTTTTCAATTGCCCAATCATTTAATTGATTGCGTTCTCCTATATAATCAAAAAACGGAATTGACATTCCGCAAGAGGTTTGTGCGCTTTCAATTTCTATATCAAATACCTGACGAGTTCCTGGTGTTTCTGGAAAAAGTGATACAATATCATTCCAATCAGCATCGTTTGGTTTAATCTCTTTCCCTTTTCCGTACAAACGGAGAATATTAGGAGCGCCTTCAAAAGAACAAAACATCATGGTGATTCTATTTTTTTCAAGTAAATGCGCCGCAGTTTCGTTTCCGCTACCTGTAACATTAAGCCATAAAACACGGTTTTCATTTATCACTCTAAAAGAATCCATTCCTTTAGGTGATAAATTTATTCTTCCGTTTGATGGAGCTGTTGCCACAAAAAACATTTTTTGTTTTTCAATAAAGCTCTGTAGCCTTTTAGTGATTGATGTATAAAATTTTGCCATGCTTTTTATTATTAGAGAATAAAAATAGGAATAAACTTCAAAAGAACTCATATTTTGTTTTAATTAGTATCTTTAAAAAAAATAAAAACTTTCTTTTATGGAATATGGTTTCTTGTCGGTAATTCCGCCAATCGTTGCAATTATTTTAGCACTAAGAACAAAGCAAGTCTACATTGCGTTGATTTTTGGTATTTGGTTTTCTTGGTTGATTATTAAAGGGTGGAACCCGTTAGATGGAACTTTAGCCATGATTGAAGGATTGGTAAACGTTTTTAAATCTGAAGGAAACACAAGAACTATTATGTTTAGCGCATTGGTTGGAGCGTTGTTAATTTTCATTCAGTTTTCTAGAGGAGTTGAAGGTTTCATCAATATTTTAAACAAACTAATTGTTAAAGTTGAAAAGAAAAAAGCTGGTTATAGCAGAGTTATGGTTCAAGTTTTAGCAACCGTAACAGGGTTGTTATTATTTGTAGAAACAAGCATAAGCTCTTTAACAGTTGGAACTTTATACAGACCAATTTTTGACAAATTAGGAATTCCGAGAGAAAAACTAGCCTACATTGCTGATTCTAGTTCAGCACCATCATCAATCTTAATTCCGTTTAATGCTTGGGGAGCTTTTATAATGGGCTTATTATTAACTCAAGGAATTGACAAACCCTTTTCGGTGATGATTTCATCTATAAAGTATAACTTTTATCCATTGTTAGCAATCGCAATTGTATTCATCGTAATTTTTACAAAGAAAGATTGGGGCGCTATGAAAAAAGCAGAGAAAAGAACCAAAGAAACCGGGTTGTTAATGAATGAAGGTTCTAAACCAATGGTTTCTGACGCAGTAACTTCGTTTCCACCAAAAGAAGGAATTGAAGCAAAAGCATATAATATGATTGTTCCATTATTGGTAATGGTTTTAATGATGCCAATCAATTTAATGTATACAGGTTGGAGCGCAGTAAAAACATCAACCTCTTTTTTAGATCACGCATCACAAGCAATCGGAAATGGTTCTGGTTCATCTTCTGTTTTATACGCAGTAATTGCTTCTTTATTGGTTTCGATGATCATGTATTTTGTTCAAGGAATTATGAAAGCGAAAGAAGCAGTAGATTTAACGTTAAGAGGAATTAGCGAGTTAATGCCCTTGGCTTTATTAATGTTATTAGCATTTGCTATTGGAGATGCTTGTAAAGAGTTAGAAACCGGAGTTTATGTTGCAAATGCAACGAAAGAATGGTTATCCCCTGAATTATTGCCCGCTGTTGTTTTTATAATTAGTTCGTTTATTGCTTTTTCTACAGGAACTTCTTGGGGAACATTTGCAATTATGATGGCAATTTCAATTCCGATGGCAAACATTCACGGAGCTGATATTACAATTGTTGTTGCAGCAACGTTGGGTGGTGGAATTTTCGGAGATCATTGTTCGCCGATTTCAGATACTTCCATTATATCATCTATGGCTTCTGCAAGTGATCACATAGACCATGTAAAAACACAATTACCATACGCTATAGTTGGTGGAATTATAACAACACTGGCTTATTTAGCAATTGGATTTATGGGATAGCGTTCAACATAATTTATATATACAAAAACAACTAATTAACCACACGCCGAAAGGCTTAAAAAGGAATTCAATGAAAAAAATATTTTTACCATTAATAGCTATTTGTGCTATTTTTTCTTCATGTAAAGAAAGTATTGACAGTATTATCAATGCAGAGGAAGTAGAGCGTATAGAAAGAATTCTTGCTTCGGATGAAATGGAAGGAAGAAGAACTTTTACTCCAGGAATTGATAAAGCAGCAGATTTTATTGCTGAAGATTTTAAAAGCAGCGGATTAGAATTTTTTGGAGACAATGATTCTTATTTTCAACACATTACCATGATTCAGGCTTCTGCAAATGCAATTAATGGAAAGTTTGGTAAAGAATCATTAAACACAAGTAATGTCGTTGCAAATACAACAGCAGCAGAAATTAATATAGAGTCATTAGATGGTTACACGGTTGTTGTGATTACTAAAGAAGACAATCTTTTTCAAAAAGCCTTTCCATTAACTAGAAGAGCAGAAAACATCATTGTTTTGATTGATGAAGCTCATAAAAAGAATTTTGCAAGAATGCCAAGATTAGTTGGTAGAGCAAAGTTTCCTTCAAAGTTTTCACAAATATTTATTTTAACGAAAAACGTTAAAGCCACCTCTATAGCGTTGAATATCAAAAACACATTGAAAGAGCAAAAATTAAAGAACGTAGTTGGTGTTATTCCAGGAAAAAGCAAAAAAGATGAATACGTTGTTTTTGGCGGACATTATGATCATTTAGGAATAGGAAAACCAGACAAAAATAAAGACAGTATTTTCAACGGAGCTAATGATGACGCATCGGGAACAACTGCGGTTATGATGTTGGCAAAATACTTTAATAAAGTAAAAAATAATGAGAGAACGTTGGTTTTTGTTGCCTTTACCGCTGAAGAAATGGGAGGATTTGGAAGTAAATACTTCAGTAAGCAATTGAATCCAGACAAAGTAATGGCGATGTTTAATATAGAAATGATTGGAACCGAAAGCAAATGGGGAACAAACAGCGCTTACATTACAGGTTTTGAAAGAAGTGATATGGGAAAAATATTACAAAAAAACTTAAGTGGTTCTAAGTTTCGTTTTGAGCCAGATCCGTATCCAAAACAAAACTTATTTTACAGAAGTGATAACGCAACTTTAGCAGAATTAGGAGTTCCTGCACATACAATTGCAACAGCAAAAATGGATGAAAAACCAAATAACGAGCCAAACTATCACAAACAAAGTGATGAAATTGAAACGTTAGATATGGTTAATATGGCAGAGATTATTAAGTCGATTGCTTTGAGTAGTAAAACAATTATTAGTGGTGCAGATACACCAACGAGAGTTACACTTCCTAAAAGGCAGTAGTTCTTAAGTTTTATACCAATAAAAATTATTCTGCTAAAATTCCGCGTTTTTTTAATTCAGAAATCATGCGCAAAGCACCTTCTTTAATAGTGTCTTTTTCGAAGAGAAATGTTTTATCAAAAAGCGTATTTCCTTCAAAAAAAGTAACTTGAAAACGATTGTGTAGCTGTCTCTTATACACATCTCCGAGCCCACGAGACAGGCA
>OLID01000800.1_pt1 | contig 11048 bp, 11 predicted proteins | sample 1609361 | NCBI WGS metagenome assembly OLID01 (sample SAMN05416778, study PRJEB24817) | seawater metagenome | isolation source: Sea water | place: Canada:Atlantic | collected 2013-07
CGAAATAGGTAAAGACAAACAATCTCAACAGTCTAATGCAGCGGGCGCGCAAGCTTTGAAAAATACGGCTAATCAGTCTGGTAGTTCCAATGGATATCAGTCTCAGCAAAATGCTCAAATACAGGCATCGGATGCAACAAAAAATATTATGCCGCGTCCTGACTTAATGCAAGCTGAGTCGAATCAAGATGAAGCTGAAAACATGCAGGCTGAGCAGAATAAACAACAATTTTATGATCCACAAGCAAATCAATAATAAGAGGTTATTATGTTCACAGGCTTAATTGAAGACATTGGTAAGATTAGGTCTGTTCAAAGTTTGAATAGCGATATTACTTTATCGCTTCAGGTGGATACGGTAATTTTAGATGATGTTAAGCTTGGTGATAGTATTGCCATAAACGGTGTTTGTCTAACAGTTACAGCGATACAGAATAATGTGCTATCTTTTGATGTTTCTACTGAAACACTCAACAAATCCTCATTGCGAGGTATTAATTTAAATACTTATGTTAATGTGGAAAGAGCAATGAAAATCTCTGATCGTTTGGGTGGACATATTGTATCAGGCCATGTTGATTGTACTGCTAAATTACAAAATTGTATTGATGATGGACGATCCAGGCGGCTTGTGTATCAGCTAAATGATCAAAAATACGCAAAATTTATCGCAGAAAAAGGTTCTGTTTGCATTGATGGTGTTAGTTTAACCGTGAATGAAGTGTCGTCTAATTCCTTTGGGGTAAATATTATTCCTCATACTTGGGGTAAGACGATTATGCAATATTATCGACCACATCAAGTGGTGAATATAGAAGTAGATGTCATTGCCAGATATGTTGAAAGAATGCTTTGCCCATTACCATCAACCATTAGTGAAAGTTTTAGTTATCAAGATTTATTAAAATTATAGGAGTGATTTATGGAAGCAGTGATATTAACAAATAAAGAAAATGGTATTTTTACCATTACCATGAATCGCCCACAAACAATGAATGTTTTATGCTCTAAAATGATTGCTGAACTCAATCACGCTTTCGAGAATGCACAGAAAGATAAAGACATAAAAGTCGTTATCTTGCAAGGCGCCGGCGATAACTTTATGGCAGGTGGTGACATTGCCTATTTTAAGTCAAAAGTTGAAGATGGCTCGATAAAAGACAAAGTTACCATGGAGCAAATTGTTGGAAGCGCGCAAAATATCATCACATTAATACAGCAGATTGACAAACCTGTGATTAGTTTAGTGAAAGGAGTAGCAGCAGGCTTTGGATTGAGTTTGGTGTTGGCAAGTGATTTTGCTATTGCAGGAAAAGGAAGTATTTTTACAACGGCATACGCAGGTATTGGTTTAAGCCCAGATGGTGGCGCCTCATTTGTGTTACCCAGGGTATTAGGGCTGAAAAAAGCAAAAGAGTTGTTGATGTTATGTGATCGTTTTGACGCTGATGAAGCCTTATCTTTAGGTATTTTGAATTATGTGGTTGAAGCTGAAGAAGTAGAGCCATTGGTGCAAAAGCTCTCAAAAACGCTATGTGCTTCAGCAAGTATTGCTATAAAAAATATTAAACACTTAGTTAATACCAGTATCGAAAGCAATTTAGCAGACCAATTAAACAAAGAGAAAGAGGCATTCATCCATTGTGCCCAAACCGAAGATTTTGCCATGGGTGTTAGTGCGTTTCTTGCACGCAAACCACCCAAATTCATTGGAAAGTGAGGCGTATAATTTACGGTTTTTGCAAATTTTTCTGATAAGCCAATATCGAAATAGAAGAAATTTGCTTAAATTTATAACAGATACTTTTTGCGGTCATATAGATATTTTGTTCTGAGTAGAACCAGAATGGATTGTTTTTGAATATGACGGGGCGTATCGTTAGAAGATTTTCTATACTTAAACATATTGGCTAGATTTGAATGAATGTTTATGAAAACTAATTTATTAGGTTATCAAAATAATGGATACACGCTGATTGAGTTAGTTGTTTTTATGATAATTGTCTCAATTGCTGCTGCTGGAATTCTGTTAGGGTTAAATGTGGCATTAACAGCTTATCCTGACGAGGTTAATGCCAGAAGAGCAATGGAGATAGCCAATACCCGCATGGAATACGTGGTTGGGCGCAGTGATATTTATGCCTTACCAGATAACTGTTCAGATGTATCGCCCCCACCAATCTGTAGCGTTCCTGCTGATTTTACAGTTGATACGACTTATACACCATTGAGTGCGACTGACTTTACAGTGACGGTAGCAGTGACGGGTGCTGGATATGCAACGTTAGTGACGGTGGTAGCCTTATTATGAAACAACAAGGTTTTACACTAATAGAGCTATTGGTCGTGATTGTCATTGTGGGTATCCTTTCTGCAGGATTGGGGACTATTTTGATGACTGGAACTCAGGCAAGTACAACGGCTGGTCAATTGCTGGAATTAAGCGGTGCGGGTGAATTGGCATTAGCAGAAATGACGGAAAAAATGGCGAATATTCGCTCTAATTTAAATAGTGATATTGGTGTAGCGATTAGCAGTGGCACATCTGATCAAATTGTTTTCACAACCGTTTCAGGTGATGAAGTCGCTTTTTATGCTGACAGTGGTTTTTTATACGAAGACATTGATGGGGAAGATGCGCTGTTATCGGCCTACTTAGAGAATGCGCCAACTTTTACTTACTACGATCAGGATGGGCAGTTAACCTCGACGGTAACGGATGTGCATTTTATTGGGGTAGTCTTTACCTTAACGAATCAAGGACATAGCGAAACGTTTTCTCAGGTGGTTTATTTAAGGAATTCGCTATGAAAAAACAGCGTGGTGCATTACTGATAGGCGCCATTGTATTATTACTGGTGATTGGTTTTGCGGCAGCAGAAATTGCTAGTTTAAGCGCGACCACTAGTCGCAGTAGTTCTCGCATGGCAGCCGTTTCCTCTGCGAATGACTTTGCTTACGCTGGTGTAGAGCTTGGGTTATCTGCGTTATATCATGGTGATGATAATGGTGGGGTGCTGTGTGAGAATATTGCTTCTGCGACTGTGGCAGGGTTTAACTTGAATAATATTACCATAGGGAATGATAGTATTGCCGTTACGGGTACTTTATTTCGCACAGCAACGCAACTTAGTGCTGCCATTGATAATACAGTTACTACTATTCCCGTGACAGATACCACAGGTTTTGCCGATGTCGGGAGTCTAATGATCGATCGCGAATATGTTCGTTACAGTAGTATGACGGCGACAGAATTTTTACAGACTATGCGAGGTGTCGAGTCTTCCAGCGCAATTGGTCACATTATTGGTACGCCTGTTGCCCAAAATCAGTGTGTTATTACTGCTACCGCAACAATTGCTATGCCTGATGAGGATGTAATGAGTATTGCTTCAGCTCAGGTGCGATTGCCTGTTGCTTGGTTGGTCGGCAATGGGGGTAATTTTAGACAATGGGATGGCGTAGATATTGCCATTGTTAATGATGATGGATCAGTACCAAGCCAAAATTTGAATGATTTAAGTCTTTGGTCTTATGTAGATGCCTGGGCAGTTGGTAATAATGCAAATGGATATATTAATATTGATCATTGGAATGGTGTTTCTTGGGTGCGTGCAACAACAGGAAATGGACTTTTAGATGCCAGTGCTGCTGCTATTAATGAGGATTTATATGGTATTTCTTGTGTTATTGGTACGGGGTGTTTTGCGGTGGGTCAAAATGGCAGCATATTGGTTTATTTCGCTGGTACTGGTTGGCAACATAATCCTGCCTTAATTGATTCAAGTGTGCCAGATAACAGAATTCTAAGAGCGGTTAGTTGTGCAAATACTGGTTTTTGTATGGCAGTTGGTCAGCATACTACAGGTGGTTCAGGCTATGCGAATGTCAATGTGTGGAATGGGACAATATGGTCTAGAGTTGCAGAAGTAAATTTAATTGGTGTTGCGCAGACACAATTGTGGGGAGTTCATTGTATAGCCAGCAATGATTGCTGGGCAGTTGGTGATGCCAATAATCCTCCTGGTCCAGGTGGTACGATATTAAATATTAACCATTGGAATGGGGTAAATTTAACGCGTGACTTAACCGCGCCTTCTATAAATCAACGCCTAAATAGCATATTTTGTAATGCTACTAATGATTGCTGGGCAGTGGGGGACAGTGGCTATTTGGTATCTTATAATGGTAGCGCTTGGACGGCTTCTCAACCCGCTGCTTTGTCAGCATTAGGTAATTTGTTTGATGTTTATTGTAATTCAAGCACTGATTGTTGGATTGCGGGTCAAAATGGAGCGGGTCACTGGAATGGCTTAGCTTGGGCAGAAGTCACCACGCCAAATAACACTGCCTTAAGAGGGGTGAGTAGCATACCGATGTCTGCCAGACCTTATTATTTTCAGCTTGGTGGATCTTAAGCTTTTATTCTGCTAGGCAAATCTCACCATTTAATTCAATGGTGCTACCAGCTTGTATCTCAGCTATATTTGAGAATGCACCATTATTAAAATTGATATTATATCCAACGCTGGTGATACTACCCCCAGCTTGTACGTTACCGTTCCAGCTTAAGTTGGTAATGATAAAAACATTGTTGTTTGTAGCATAATTACCGCCCCAGCCACTACCGAAAGAAACCCCAGCGGGCATGGTTGCAGTAATTGTCCATCCGTTAATCGCATTTAAAATATTGTAAATATTTACATTAACGGTTGCGCCTGTATTCCACACATTATTGCTTGAAAATGAGAAATTACAGTAAGGACCACTTAATGGCTCAGTTGCAACGGGTAAGCTATTACGAATAGAGGTATTGGCAGCTTCATCTACCGCTTCCACCCCAATAATATATTGGGTGTCATAATCTAAGTTACTAAATGTGTAAGTAAGGTTTTGGGTGTTAGCAACATAATTATTATCTAAATAGACAATATAGATAATATCTTGCTGATTGGTAACATTATCGGTTGAGGCTGTCCAGCTCACTGAAATATCCGTTTCAGTCGCATTAATTAAAGATAGTACAGGTTCGGTGGGTGGGTCTGTATCACCACCACCGCCACCAGATTGACCATCTATTTGGCATTGGGTTCCGTTTAAAGTAAAGTTGTTGGGTATCTCAAAAGTACCATTTCCTTGCACATTAAAACTTACTGTGCTGCCTGCGGTGATTGAACCACTTCCGACAATAAATAAGGAATTACCATTGGGATTGACAGAGGATACATCTCCCCAGCTATTGACGAACGTAAAGCCGTAATTTCCCCAAACAGCTGACCAACTACCAATGGCATCTGGAGAAATATTTTCAATATCAACCTGAACCTGAAAACCACTTCCCCAGTTGTTATATTCATCGAACACAACATTACAAATAGGGGCGGAATCGGTTGTCGGAAATAAACTACCTCGATTAGACTCATTACCTGCTTCATCCTCTGCAGAAACTTCTAATAAATAGCTGGTATTTTGGGTTAACCCGCTATAGGTATAGTTGGTGTTAGATGTGGTTGTAACAGGATTGCCATCAAGAAAAATATTGTAAGTAATATCATTACTATCACTCACATTATCTGTTGAGGCTGGCCAACTGATTGATAAAGTCGTTTCACTGGTAGCATCCAGTGATAAGACTGGGATTGAGGGTGGTTCTTCATCTGGTGTTGGGGTGGGTGTCGGTGTGGGCGTCGGCGTCGGTGTCGGCGTCGGTGTCGGCGTCGGTGTCGGGGTTGGAGTAGGTGTCGGAGTACCACTTGGAGTTGGGTTAGGTTGAGGATTAACAGGAATGGTTTTGTCATCAGAGCGGATAATACTGCCAGTGTATGGGGAAATTTGTATTTCTGATTGCTGCCCTGACCAGTTTAAGACGATTTTTGCATATTCGGCCAGTGGTGCAGGCACTTCGGAACCTTGAGGCGGTACCTCAGGGATGCCTTTTTCGTTAAATACCAGAATACCATTAGGGATGCCATCCAATGCCATAAAAATGGCTGGATCAAGGGCAATAGTATTGGTGTTGGTACTGGGGAAATTAACTGGCGTCCCATTTCCATCTTGTAAACTATACTTTGCAGAAGTATCACAACTAAATTTAGGGCAAGGTTGGCTAAAATTGAGAGTAAAGATAATACGGTGCGCTTTCCCAGAGCTTCTCGATAAGGTTTGTGCGTATTGTAGATTGCCAATCATACTTCGAGTCACAGAATCTAAATTAACTTGATTACCTGGCCAAAGTATGGCTAAAGCACCTGTAATAATAGCAACAATAACAATGACAATCGTCATTTCAATTAACGTGAATCCAGGTTGTTTTTTTTGACTCATACGTTGTTACCCATTTATTTTCGCCAGGTTCCACATCGGTAAAAACATGCCAAGTGCGGTAACCAGTACCAGTCCGCCCATTATCACGAGTAGAAAGGGTTCCATTAATTGGTTCAAGCGGCTTAAATCATAATCGACATCTTCATCATAAAAATCTGCCACTTCCTGAAGCATGGTGTCTATGCTGGCGGTTTCCTCACCTACGGCGATCATTTGCAATGTGAGTGGTGTAAAAAGTTTGCTCTCATAAGCGGCATCCGTCATTGATCGACCTTGCTGTAATTGGTCACGAATGGTAAGTAGTTTTTTTTCAATATATTTATTATTAAGTGCTTGAGCAACTAACTCCATGGCGTTGGTAACGGTAATACCACTTTTAAGCATAGTGGAAAAAATGCGAGCGAAGCGCGCCAGTTGAATGCGAAACATGATACTGCCAAAAATTGGCATTTTTAATTTATATTTATCAAATAAAAATCGACCATTGGGGGTTCTGAAATAGAAAGTCATTAATGCAAAGCTAGCAATCAACCCCAGTAACAAATAAATGCCTTTATGCACCAAGAAATCGGATACATCCATTAATATGCGTGTGATTAAAGGTAACTCTTTATGCATATTGGTGTACATTTTTGAAAAAGCGGGGACAACAATCACATTGAGTACAATAATGGCAGCAGTAACGGCAACCAGTACAATCGCTGGATAACGTAAGGCAGCAAACACTTTTTTCTTATTCGATGATTCTAAGGTGGTGTATTTGGACAGATAAGAAAATGATTCGTGTAGATTCCCCGTTTCCTCTCCCGTGCGACAAACATTCACAAATACAGGAGAGAATATTTTTGGATATTTTAATAAAGCGGTGGAGAGTCGATTACCACTTTTAATTTCATCCAACGCATAGCGTAGCGCTTTTTTTAGGAGTGGGTTGGTAGTGGTATCGGTAATGCGCGCCAGCCCTTGATAAATTGGCACGCCTGCTTTTAATAATGAATGCATTTGGCGACAGAACATGGAAAGTTCTTCTGTTTTTACTTTGCCCATTATCTGGATATTAAGAATATCTTTGGTGCTTTTTTTCTGTTCTGAGGAGATGCTTTGGTTTAATGGTTTAGATTGTTTTGGATTATTATTGATGGGCTTTTTTTGAGGGCTGGCATTATTTATTAATTGAATACGAATCGGCGTCAGTCCCTTGCCAAGCAGATCTTTTGCCACTATTTGACTGGAAACAGCATTTATTTTGCCTGTAACACTTTTGCCAGATTTGTTTCTCGCTTCATAAGAAAAAGTGGGCATGGTAGGTGATCCTTTTTAGCAGATTAGTGTTATGTTTTTATCTTCATTGTGAAATACCATATTTATTGACATATAACGGATTGAGATATTTTGGTATCATTTTATTTTATCCTTTTGTCACCCTTGTCCGATGCTACACTTCTCTATAACGGGTATTCCTCTCAGGGGGATACCACACCCCGCCCTATCGGGCACCCCTCTCAAGAGGGGAATATTCCCCTTCGATTCCGAAGGGGTGGCAGGCGTAGCCTGACGGGGTAGTTTTATGTTTTAAGCTTTCAAATCTCATCTTCACGTTTCGCAAATAGACCTTTCAAGCACTCAATTACACCAGCTAAATTATTTTTAATATCAACATCTAATACACATATAACCTTAAGTCCAAATGATTCTAAATATTGCTTTCTGGTTTGATCATATTCATATTTATCATTGTGACTGCTACCATCAATCTCTATTACTAAACCAAGCTGTTTGCAATAAAAGTCCACGATGTAATTGCCAATTATTTTTTGTCTATCAAAGTCATAAGCAATCTGTTTTCCCTTAATTTTTTGCCATAATAACACCTCAGCCAAATTACCTGCCTTGCGTAAAGTTTTGGCATTTTCTTTTAATTTTGAATTATATGGTAATGTATGCCAATGTGGTTTTTTCATACTTTTAAGTTTTATTATTGTTGTTTACCTATTGCTATATTTTGTCTGTTTCCACACCCCGTCCGCTCCGCGTCCACCCCTCTCAAGAGGGGAATTATTCCCCTTCGATTCCAAAGGGGTGGCAGGCATAGACTGATGGGCTAGTTTTATTATTATCAGTATAGTTTATTTATTTACTAATCTGTACCAATGGCTTGAAATTGTGCCGTGTCCCCATTCGGTGCAGTAAGGGTGCAGCTGACTTGGGTGCCGACCGCCACTGCCTGTGGGGTAATGCTATACCCAGCAGGAATTTGATTTCCATTTTTCAGCGTATTTGGCGCGTCAGTACAGTTGGATATAGAAATCGCATTCGGTGAACCTGAACGGCTCAAACGATAATTAGTGGCAGTAGCTGCCGTCAAACTATTGGCAGCACTTGCCAGTGTTTTTTCGTAGGATTCACTGCTTGGGTTATAAAAGGTGACCATAACAATCACACCAAGGATGCTAGCAATGATAATCACCACCATTAATTCAAGCAGGGTAAAACCTTTTGCTTTATATTTGTTCATATATCATGCATATAAAAAAGCCCCCAAAAGGAGGCTTGATTTTGTGGACATGGGACTTACTACGGTGCAGCGAATCCTGTAGCACATAACACATTATCGCCTACATCAGCTGTTGCCGCAGTACATGTTGCATCTGTGAACGTTAAAGCTGTATACGTAGTCCCTTCAATATCAGTCGTAATACCTGTTGCAATGGCAGCTGCATTGCCCTGTAGTGCCGCAGCTAGTTCAGTAACAGTGTAACCAGTTCCGACAGGAGCTTGAGCTATACCGATAGCGATATTACTTTGTAGTGCAGCATCACTCTGAGAGACATTGGCTGATATTGCTTCTGCTGACAGGTTGACATAAGTTGTAACTAATGCTGCACCCAAAATACCCGCAATGACAATGACAATGACCAATTCAATCAAGGTAAAACCACCTTGTTTCTTTTTATTTTTTCCTAATACTCTCGGTTGAAACTGTTTCATATGCTTACTCCTTTTTGTTTTAGTTTATTAGTTTCACCTATAACCTTACGGCTTTGGTTACTTTTTGTCTATCGTAATAACTACGAAAATAGACTAAAAATTTCATTTCTACTAGGGGAGTTGCATTAAATATTCAATTATCTACAGTTTCCCGAATGTTGTAGGAAATTAATTCAATGAGCTAACCGCACTAATTTGATTTCTAAGCTAAAGTTGAAGACAAAAAAAATGTCTGGGCTCATCAATGGATATTATACAACCAAGTTGATTTTATTTCTTTGATCACGCAGTAACACATAATCAAGGTATCAATATCTCTGGCCCCAAAAATATAATATCAAGCGCTAATGAAAATAATTTGTCTATCTAAAAATGCTTGGCACTGATTTTTTGCATTGATATGTAACCGTTCGTTATCCGTTATTTTGAGTGTACGGCTTAGTTCGGATATTGTGTCTTTAAGTTGATTTTGTTGATCAGAGATTAACTCCAATAAACAAGCTGTTAAAAGGTTTATTTGCATAAATTTCACTTGATAATCTAACGTTCGATACACTACTAAAAAAGTAGGTTGATCTGGCTTTTCGAATATCATATTTTCGGCAGAAAGCTGATGAACAGGGTAGTCATAGGTTAATATTCTAGTTGTGGGTGCAAGATAAATTCTATCATTTTCGGTCAATTGGTGATTAAGGTGCGTATGATCTCTTAAGTTATCTTCTTGTAGTTCAACGTCTAATTCAATCCATTCATAATGAGCGAGTTCAGCAAGAAATGGATAACAAAATTCATCCTCATTCAATGTTGATAAATAACGAACAAACTCTTTTGAAATATCCTGAAAATAAGGACTTTGTAGCTCCTGGGTTGATATAAATTTTCTGACTAAATGATGCCATTTCGTTTTGGTTAATATTTTACTGATAACTGGAAATGTTTTTCGTACCGTACTTTCAATATTGTTATAAACGAGTTCTTTATAGACCTGCATGCGCTCAGAAGTTACGTTTGGTATGGATTCAAGTTGCGTAGTAGGTTGGCGGATGTTCGATAAAAATGTCTGTTGTATTTTTTGAAAGTTATGCGTTTGACTCATCTGACCACACTCAATTCATCTGCACCCATTTTGGATTGTATCGTTTTAACTTTATTGGTTTCTAATAGCAATTCAGGTAAGGGAGGAATATTAAAATCCCGTTCTAATAGCGTAGGTAACACGCCATGGGTTTGATAGGTAAATGCTAATAAATCAAATACCGCATCCTTGATATTCGCTCCGTGGGTATCAATAATAAGATCAGGCGATTTTTGATCATGCCCAGCAATATGTAAATATTCAATTTTATCTTTCGGAATGTGCTGGATAAATGCTTTAGGGTCATAACCATGATTAATGCTATTAACGTAAACATTATTCACATCCAATAATAACTTACAGTCAGTTCTTTTTATAATTTGTTGAATAAAGTCAATTTCAGAGAGTTTTTGGTCTGGTGCTGCATAATAAGAAGCGTTTTCCAATACCAGTGGCCGTTCAATAATATCTTGAACTTGTATGATGCGTTTAGAAACATATTCAACCGCCTCCTCGGTAAAGGGAATGGGTAGAAGATCATAAATATAGCCTTGTTGGTCACTGCAATAACTTAAATGTTCACTGTAAATATCAATTTTATACTGATCCATAAAGGCTTTAATCTGTCTCTTATACACATCTGACGCTGCCGACGATCTAC
>OLID01000801.1_pt1 | contig 11040 bp, 5 predicted proteins | sample 1609361 | NCBI WGS metagenome assembly OLID01 (sample SAMN05416778, study PRJEB24817) | seawater metagenome | isolation source: Sea water | place: Canada:Atlantic | collected 2013-07
CTCGGAGATGTGTATAAGAGACAGATATTATATGCAGCTAAAAATATAACGACTGCACAAAAAATGAAGGCTATTCCATTTTTTATGAATTCTATAAAAGCTATCTGCTTAAAAATAAGAAGCAAAAATGCTATATAAATAAAAGTTATGCTTAATACAAAAGCGCACAACAACATATAAAATGACCATTTCTGTATTTTATTGTCGCGATACGGCAATAGAATAAAATTATCATTTTTTGTTTCAATAAACTTAGATATTTTTCTTAGAACAAGATTATCTGAACCTAATTTCTTATTAATCAAATTAAATAATTTGAACTGTTCAATACTACCTATTTGAAACCCTGTTTTAATTCTCACTAATGAATATATTGCACTTGATTCATATATAAACAGTTCATTTAAAACACTATCTTGATACTTTACGCTTTCCTCAAGCTCAATTAAATTAGTGATCGACTTAAGCTTCAATATCAGCTTTTTGTAGCTAAAAGATAAAGTATATTCATAAGCATTAGATAAAACTTTAGCCAAATAAACACTAATGACAATAAGCAAAATTAATGTTGAAAGAACAATAGCTAAACCTGTTGGTAATTTTTCTATCAACGCAATAATATTCATTTTCTAAACTATCCTCAAATTTAGGGTTTTGGTGCTCACCTATACGCTCAACTTCTTGAGCCGGCTTATTAATATGCTTGCTAACATATATCTATTCTTCTACAGGATGAATTAAACCACGCTTTCTCCATCTGTTCCCGTTAACCAAAGATTGAAACGATACCCTATTTGACAATGTTAAATTATCCGCATGATCTGTCACAATGATTTGCGGGCTAAAGCCATTGTTCATCTCAAGCTCATTACAGTATATTGAGAGCTGGCTGAATAAATTTTCGACTGCTTTGATATCTTCATCTACAAGCCTTTCTTCTTTGGTTCGCTGTGCCGTTTCCTGGCTCTTTTGCTCCTCGAAAGTTTCAGAGTTATCACGATTAAAATTAGGAAAATACACCTGCGTCGGCTGATCCAAAAACAGTATTGAAGGGATGGCGCATTTATCACCTAATTCAGCAAAATATTTATGCAACGCTAAGAAAAGCGTTACGTGGCAGTAGAGCCAGTTAGCACCACTACCCATTGATCTTAGGTAGATTTTTTCGTTTCCAGGCGTTAAATGATAGAGGTCGAACGTTTCAAATGAAAAGTGAAGGTTGATCGGCTTATAGCTGGTTTCAAATTCAAAATGAATACCAATTTCAGCCATATATTCATTTACCTTAGCCGAAGCACTTTCTAAACCTTTTTGCACATCGTACTGTTTAAGATCATCATTAATCTTTTTGAGTAGTTTTCCTATCTCTTTAATTTCCTTTTCAAGCTCCGCATCGTCAGCCATACTGAGAGTATCAAGAAGCACAAATAGTTTTGCCTTCTGCATAATAACGCTTTCATACAGACTCTTTTGTTCTCTTAACTGCTGATTTGTTTTCTCAATTTCAGTTATTTGCTGGTTGAGCTCAGTCACTGTTTTACTTACAACCTCAATAGAACGCTGCACTTCGACTAAAGACGATTCAAATTTTGCTTTCATCGGGCGAGCTTGAGCAAGATTTCCCGATACTTTTGTGATGGCCTGCTGAAGCTTTTCTGCACTTTGTCTCAAGCTATCTTTTTCAGTATGACAAAATGGGCATACAGAAGCAGAGATATGAACCTGCTTAGGTGAACTAAACTGCTTTACGTTATCAACAAACCGTTCTTCTTCTTGAATGTGCTTATTAATTGACGACGCCTGACGCTGCAACTTCCTTAATTCGGCAGTTTTTTGATTTAGCGCCAGCTTCAACTGATTGTACCGTTGCGTGATCGCATCGGAATTATAGTTAATTTCCTCAGAAACTATGATGCCATCGAGTTGGTCTTTGGCATCTTGTGGGTGGCGAAGTACCTTATCCAATGATAAGGGTTCATCTTTAAATCCCATCAAGGCGTAAAGTTGGTTTAAAACAGGGCCAGCTTTTTGTTTATAACTTTCGGAGGTACGCTTGTTGGTTTCTTTTTGGCGTTCTAAACGTTTGATTTCTGCGCTTATTCGTTCTTTTTCTTGTGATAGGTGAAAGAACTTTTGATCCACAAGCCCTAAAAATATCTTAGTATGCTCAATAGCCTGATCTCGCTTTTCCTTCTCATCGAATCGGTAAAATAGTGCATGTTTATTGGCAACAAGATTTTGATGCTGAAGCATAAAAGATGAAAAGCTGCGTATTGAAGGGGTAGCCGCTTTAGCATTAAATCTCCGATTGGCTCTAGCAGCTAAAGATTCATCAACATCATTTATATCTAAGAAAAATTCCCTTAGATGCTTCTTAAACTCGTCTAATGGACGGAAAGAGCTATTGTTAAAATAATCGCGAACAATATCGTTAGTATTGAACCACTCAACACGACGAAAAAAGGCCTTAGTCGCTATGTCAGGATCACGCGCAATCACCATGTCTTGTTCATTAACCGAAAGCGCAACATAATAAATAGCGGCGTTAGTGGTAATGACCCCTTTTGGGATGGTGTTTTCACCACTGCCAAAGCAATAATCAAAGATTTCGATTAAAGCACTTTTACCCGTCGATGACTTACCAGTGACAACATTCAACCCCTTTTTAAAATTAACAGGGTGCTTGTTTCCTTGTTTATCAATAACGCCAATTTCATGAATTAATGTTTTCATCGCGGCTTCACTCCTAAAAACGCATAAATCTCAATCACTGAGTGACCACTAAACAACCGCCCTAACTTCTCTGCACTTTTTTGATTGGTAAATACTGAATCAGCTTCATCATAAATACGAAGCACTAAACTATGTTTATCGACAGACAGCCAATCATTAATCAAACAGTATTGAATGCATTGCTCGGTTAACGCTTGAAATCCATCTATTCGTTCTTGCAGATCATAAAGTTTGGTGCGGTCATTGAAGATAGACCAAATTGAACTCTGTTTTTTTTCTCCAAATACAGCACCTGAGATTACTTTACCAAAGATAAAATGGCTACAAAGAGGGATCACCAAAGGGGCGAGTAAAAGATTATTTTCTGATTCGCCTACTGTTGTGTAAAACGAGGCAATGTATGACCCATACTCAAAAGGATTGTACTTCAACTCATATAGAGCGTTTACAATGCTACTCATAGCTCAACTCTCCACTTTAAGTCACGTCCTTCATCATCCATGGCATCGTGTATTAGACCGTTCTTGTATTCAATAGGCGGGATATCATTGCCCATGTTTAATGGCTGTTCGTCTATGGTTTTATTGTAAAGCAATTTTGAACTTTTAATTGAATCAGTTGCTTCAAGTTGCGCACTTGAATAAGCAACCTTATATTTCTTGACTAATTGATTTTGGTACGTAATTGTCTTGCCCCTATAGAGTGGGTACTCATCTAACTCTTCAAGCAGTGAGTTTTGCAACTCAATCCAATTACCTACTGCATCAGGAATCATTAGGTGATGATCAATTTCAGTTATTTTTTGAACAAAAGGTTTATCTTGGTGTGATTCTACTTCTTGCTCTGAGGCTTCATAGCCCGAAAAAGACGGAAAGGTGAACTCCTTTTTACAAAGGAGCGCGGTTAGTTCTTCACACTTTGCTGCAAACTCTTGGTACTTAATACTCCAAGATTGCTGCGTTGCCTGAGTGTAAACAAAGCCAATAAGTCCCTCAAAGTACTTATGAAGATTATTATTAGGAATACCCTTAAGCATTTTTATAATACGGCGCCCTACCTCTTCCGCGCTTTCTGCTTCGGTAATTAGGGTGACTTTATCCAGTATGCTCCTAAGCAACGTATCATCTGCTTCTATAACTGCTTTTTGCAATTTGATGGCACCTGATGGCTTTTCGGCATTTCGATCATCTTCTGGCCGACTAATAAAAATATCTTTAAGTATTTGCAAACGTTGCTCGGCACTTTGAGTATTCCAGTCCTTTAGACGAGTCTTTTTACCAAATGCTTGAGTGGTGTACAGTACTAAAACGCCATATTGCGAGTGGCTAAACTCTGGAGCCAACCAGTTTTTGAGCGTTTTCCAAAGGTTTTCGTGGTGATCAGTCAATGGTGCTGCGTAGTCTTTCACCTCGGTTTGCGTTGACGCCAAAGCACCAGACGAAATCAGGCTAACATCACCGTCTTTTTCAAACCAAACCGACTGGTCTTCTTCAAGCGAAAAGCACTTATCCAAGCCAATCAGCACTTGGTAATGAAACGCTAAAGCGATTGTTAATGCTGCATTTTTGATTTGGTTTTCGCTCATGCCTTCCGCCACTTACTCATTATTACAACTCAGGCGACCAAATCAACTTTAAGATTTGGTCATCAGGATCAAATTTATAAACCATAATGCCACTGCCGTTGGCTTGCGCCATTACCAAAATATGTTTTTCTGGTGATGTTGCCACAACTGGCATATAGCTTTGGGTTTGTGGGTACAAACCATCCATAGATGGGTATTCAGCATTAGGTTTCTCTATTAATGGCAAGTATTTAATGGGAGCTAAATAATGTTTAACGCCATAATCTTCTGAAGCTTTAATTTCATCTGGATTAGATAATGAAACATATTCAAAGCCATTTTTAATTGAATGCCATGTAACTATAACATTTTCATCATCAATAAAATTAATACTTGTTGTCCCACCTCTAATACTGTCTGTATTGACTTCTTTATTATTTGGGATTGTTAGAAAAAAGCGTTTAATCTGCCTCCCATTAAAATTATATTTAACACCTAAATGTCCTGAATCTACCGTTATTACATAATCACCATTTGGGGAAATAGCATTAGAAGTTTGACCTACATTCTTAATAATATCTTGTAGTAATTTTCCAGTTTGAGCATCTAATATCCATAATTCACCACCACCATTAGTCGCAACTATGTATTTTTGGTCTGGTGTAAAATGAGGCTGGAATAATTTCCCTGTTCCACTAAAACTAACACTAGCACGCCCAACCTCTCTATATTTCTCAGGGTTTTCCATATTAATAACATGGATAATACCCTTATCTTCAGAAGCGGCGTAACGAGTCATGTCTTTATTTATAGCAGCACCATAAGCCTGGAATTTTGGATTAAAGCGTTTAATTTCTTTATCTGCTTCTGCATCGACAATAAACACTTCATTTGAAATAGAATCTTGATAAAAATAAATATTAGTACCTTCTATAAATCCTACACTATATTTATTCGCATGGCCTTGAAAGCTATTTACCTTGCCTTTATTAACCTGTTTGTGCGTTTTATCTTCTAAATTCCATAAATAGACATTGTTATTATCATTACCACTAATCGCATATTTACCATCGGTTGAAACAGATAATACCGATATGCCATTAACAATTTGTGCATAGCTAAATGAAACAATAAATATAAAAAATAGTAATAATGCTTTCATAATTTTAATCATAGCCCTGAACCCTTATCTGTAATTCCAGTATCTGTACCTGTCCGTGCATATTGACTATTTGTCGCTCTAGCTTTTGAAATACTATAATTTCCAAAAAAATCAAATCCCGTTCCATCTACAACACCAAAAAGTTGTCCAGCATATACCCAATTATTCATGCCTGAACTTGCAGGAAATGACATCGCGCAATGATCAACACATTGCGGTGTACCATGCTCTTTGAATATTTTACTTGGTTCCTCTGGGTTAAATTGTCCTGATTGGAATAATTTGCTACTAATATTTTTAGCATAAAACTCACTTTTCGGATCAACCCCCCCATACCCTAAAGCCGTTGCTGGCTGCATAGGACTAATCATCAAACCAGACAAGAATAGCGTCAGAAAGGACTCATATAAATTCTCTGCTTGAGCCAATCCACTCTTGGCTTGTACAAAGGTTGGTGAGAAATAATCTAGTGCACCAAGAGTAAGAATGCCTGCACCATACGCCCAGTTTCTGATGGTATCAATAAACTTACCAACCTCATTATATAATTCTGATACCCCAACCAATTGCCGCAGCTGTATTGTCTGTTCATCTAAGGTAGGCGCTAACTCAAAGGTATGTATATGATTGGTCTGTTCACCTTGAAATTCAAATAAACCAAAATCTTCTACAAACTGTTTATATAAGGTTTCCATATTGTCTTTACTTTCAATAATCCAACTAAATGGGTATACAAATAAATTCGCCAAATTATAAATACTTTTTAAACTCACATGGTCACCCAGATAACGCTTAAATAAGGGGTCTAATATGGCAAACGGCATGGAAGTTAACACAAAGGTTAAACCCGCAGCAGGGTCTTGCATTTTATGCCAGCCAACCTCTAATAACTCATCGTTAGCGATGCTATTAAAATAATTGCCATTATCAGCATAAACTTCTAAAGCCTCAGGAATAACTGAATCATAAGCATTTTGTAGACTGGCAAGCTGTTCTGACCAAAAGCCTTTCTCTACTGGCTCCATATCCACTTGTCTTTTGAGTAACACGCCAATATTGTTTAAACAACCCTTAATGGCATTATCAAAGGTAATAGGCTGATAAAGCGTGCCTGCTTGCTGATGCTTTTTAATTTCATATTGATTATTAACCGCATACAGTGGCTGACTTAATTGAATCGGTCCCAAAATATTATCTAGCGGTGAATACAATACGGTTACTTTACTTACCCCTTTCTGTGCGTCTGGGAAGTTATAACCATAATCTAACGGCTTATCATTAATCACCATCGCTAGATATTTCTTTGGTGTCGTATTAAACGAAGTATCAGGAATCGCTGCATCCCACATAAAGACATGATCAACCGGTTTTAAGCCTGCTTTACCTACTTTATCTAACGTTCTGATTAAGACCTCATTCCCTAATGAATGGGCGATCAAGTTAATACTAATGCCTTCTTGTTGTAATTGCTGAATGAGTTTAAACACTCTAGTCGCAGCAAAGTCAGAGGATACCGTCGCTGCCATATAATCTGGCGCAGCGGGATCACCCATCCATTGAATGAGTACCACACGGGTGAAATCAGTATAATCCTCACCTGTAAAACCAGCCGCCATATTCAAGTTGGTTTGCAATTGAATTTGCCAGGCAAAGGACTGATCCCCAAATAAAACTTGATCACTTAAATCTAATGCAGATTGGTCATAAGTCTGACCTTGTTCATTCTTAATACGATCTTCTGCAAACTGTTGCTCATAATCCTGTAATACTTTGGCTTCTTCGACTGTCCAGCCAAGGGTGCTTTTATAGTTTGAATCCACTAATAACACATCTGATTTTTGGTTATCTGGAAACATGCCAGCATTTACAACCGCAGGCACACTGGCAATCGTATCGGGATAACACCCAGGTTTAGAGTTATAACCATGAATAAATAGCGTGACATTATTACCATTCTTTTTCAAGCACGCAATTTGTTCAGGGGTGAAGCGTGGTAATGAATGGGTGAAATCCGTGACATCCACTGCCAGATTTAGATTATTTTGAGCAGCAATCTTTTGCTGTGCTGTAATGGCTTTTGCTGTCGTACCAAAATAAGGCGCAAGGGTTTTATACACGTTAAGTTCTTCAGGCGTTATGGTGCCTAAACAATTATCCTGACGGAAATTAAAATACATGGTTGGTTCTAATACACCCAAACCCAAACGATATTCCTGAATCCCTTTAACTTCAATATCACCCATACCTGCTGGTTGAAAGGCTCTGGGTGGATTTTTTGTCCAGTCGTTGTTTTTTATAATAACCTTATGGCTGGAGCGTTTAGCCGCATTTATAGCAACCGCTTTTGTCTCTATATCTTTAATCGCATCAAATAAAATGGGTTCTTGGTTGATATGCGTAATATAGACTTCTTGCACATTTCCTGCTGCACCCAGATCAACATAGCCTAAATCTAAAAAGATGATTTTAATCTGTTGCGTAATATAAGGCACATCCTCTTTTAATAGTGGTTCATCTTGTGTACCCAAATGGTATAAATAGGCAACGCCATACCTATTTACTGTTACCATTTCATGCTGGAGCGTGTTTTCTTGTGTCTGTGTATTTTGCTGGCTATAGATCACTTTCAATCTGGCACTTTGTAATTTGGAACCAAAACAAGATTTATCCTCAGGCGTTTTAGCAAAGCGGTCTTGTATGCTAACGGTTAAGATGGCTTTGGTATTCGGTTCAAACTTAATTTCTTTCGGATTCGTCGCGACATTAACGTGTGTTTGACCAACTTGATTTAATACTGCACCTTTCTGTGTCATTGACTTAGTTGCGGTCACCGTATTGGTGCCAGTGGCGACTTGATTAATGACTGCTGCATTATAAACCGTTTCATCAGCGCTAATGTTTAGCCCTGTGGTCGTGGTATTATGAATAACCTCATTAAAAGTAATATTGGTGGCTGAATAAATATTATTTTTATGTAGATGTTTTTCTATATGGGATGCCTTGTAATATTCATACAAACTATCCGCAGTGATATTCACAATATGGTTTTGAGTTAAATGCTTTTCATTCAGTGTATTTACTTTATGTTCATGCACCGTTGCATCAACCTGTTCACCAGGCACATAGCTTTCTTGTAAGTTTTGATACACATAAATCGTTTCATCGTTATTAATATTGATGTGATGCTGTTTGGCTTTAAAGCTTTGGGTGACGGTCGTCTTATCTTGTTTAGAAATAATAGAAGTCGCTGAGCCTTCATTGCCACCCCCAATATTAAAGGTTCTAAGTATTTCATCTGGGGTGATATTCTCAATACGATGATATGGATAATCTTCGCTTGGGGTTAACTGGGTAAATAAACGATAGACAGGTATGGTTGGTTGTTCTTTAGCATTGGTAGGTTGCAACATCCCAAACATTTCAACATGACTGTCTTCATGGATCTCACGCCATTTGCCTGAGGTTTCCCAATGGATACCTGGTTCACTTGCACCTAATTGGCTACTGCTTACGGCATCCCCGATTCTAAGTCCAGCAAAAGACCCTGCGCCATCATAGTTGGGTGCATAGAGTTCAGTGGCAGATTGATGCCCATCTGCGCTAAAGGGGATAAATGCGCCCGTACTTAAAAAGCTTAAGCGATTAAACTTTTCATCCTGCCACACCATATTCTGAGAATTAGCGGTATCGGTTAAGACAGGATGCTCAGCACTATTTAAAGTACCATCAATAAAGGGACGTTGTAGATTGCCTGCTTCAAAGCTTAAACTAACATGTGTCCCCTGGGCTAACGGTGAGGCTTGTTTATGGTCTTCACTATGGAAAGTTTGTAATAGACGTAAACCTAATAGGCATTGTTTATGTCCACCCAGTTTATTGAAGTTCTTTGGTGGGCTAATACAATAACGTCCATTTTGATCCAAGGTATTGTAATCGTTATCCGATAAATCCTGTTCACCACTGACAACCGTTTCAACTTGCCAGCCTCTTAATGATGTAGGGGCATCAAAAGGTTTGGGTAACGCATAATAAGGATATTGATTATCAACACATTGACCTTGCCAATTACAGGTACGGATTTCATTAAAGGCGCTACTATCCATGGTTAATACCCACGATAGTTTCGTGATATAAACCGTATGATTTGCACGTTTAAGCGGTGCATGATCTATTTTGATTAATTGCCCAGGGTAAACAAAACCTTGGCCCTTAATAGGAGAAACTTGAGAGGTTGCATCAAAATGACCTTGATAAAAGAGACTTAAGTTCTCAGCTTCTGCGGGGGAACTAGCAATAATGGGTGCTTGAAAAGCGGATTTCTTTCTCGCCGTGTTAACGGTACTGTCTTGTACGGCTCGGATAATGGCACTGGATTGATCAGGGTTATAGCCTCGCACAATGGTTTGACCAACGGATAGGCTTTGTGCAATTGAATGTTGATAGACAACGGTGGTTAAGCGGTCTGTCTGTTGTGCTTGTTCAAAATTAACTTCTAATGGGTGACGGAAACTGTCATCGTGAATACAATCCGCTATCACTAACGGCATCTGACTTTTTGAATGATCAAAGAAATAGGACAGACCATTTAATGCCAATAACTGTGCTAAAAAATCATAGGCACTTTGTTGATATTGAAGCAACTGACCGAATGTTGGATATTGTTGGCTATCTTGAGGATGAGATAATAGAAAACACACTTCACAGTCATCATTAATATTTAGGAACCCTTGGTAATCGTATACGCCTTTTTTACGATACCCTGGTTCAAAAGTAGTGGTCTGTTCCGTATAGCCTGTTAATAGAAATAAGATTAAATCAAATAGCGGTTGATCACGATAAAGATAGTTTTCAGGTTGGTTTTGTAAAAAAGCTAATTTCGGCACAATGATACAGTGATACTGTTGCTGCTTAAGGGCATCCATGGTGTCTTGCACGCTGCAATCTTGTATCACGCCTTTGATGTAATAGGGAGCGCTTGAGTTAAGGATTATCTCAATTTCTGAAGCTTGGCCAATCAGTTCATCTGGCTGAAATGAAGTAGCATTTATGCTAAAAACCAATTTCAATGAAAATAATTGGCTAATACCGCCCTGATATTCCAATTGATGAATACGTAAATCTTCATCTTGGTAATCACCGAGTTTAGTATAAACACGGGTACCTTCCATAACCCTCTCACATCAGAAAAATTTTCTTACTAGAAGCCTAGATAAATCCAACGGAGATGTCATCTATAACCATTAATTTCTAATCAAAAAAGCCCCACATTTGCAGGGCTTTATCAGTATTTACAGAAATATTGTTTTTTATTGACCTTTCAATAACTCTATAGTTAGTTTTTTAGCCGCTGAAAAATCTGTTTTACCACTACCTAATTTAGGTATTTCTTCAACTTGAAAATACTTGCCAGGCTTAAGTAAATTATTAATTTTAGTCGCATTCACTTTAGCTTTAATTTCATCTGGATTCATATCAAAATCATACAATAATGAGACCATTTCCCCTTTTTTTAAGTCAGGCGTTGCTACCGCTAAAAATTCGTATTCTTCCTGTCTCTTATACACATCTCCGAGCCCACGAG
>OLID01000803.1_pt1 | contig 11010 bp, 8 predicted proteins | sample 1609361 | NCBI WGS metagenome assembly OLID01 (sample SAMN05416778, study PRJEB24817) | seawater metagenome | isolation source: Sea water | place: Canada:Atlantic | collected 2013-07
GCAGCGTCAGATGTGTATAAGAGACAGAAAGAAGAGAAATAAAGAGATTTTATTTTTTTCTTAAACGGATTATTAATTGAGTTTTGATCAATTAATAATCCGCAATTAGTTACAATTTTACTTTTTCGTTTGGTAAAATCTTCCGTTGTATAAAACAACTTCGGCATTCCCAATTTTTAGTTTTTTCCCTTCTCCCATTGTTGCGAGATCGGTTAAATCACCTTCCATTGTGTGAATGGAACCACCCGTTGCTCGAGCTAAATCCAAATAATTTGTGTTGATACTTGCGTTTACACCACAAATAATAATGCGCAAAGGAACTTTTTGAGCTTTCAAATAACTCACCAACTGCATATCGCACGGGTCTTCCCAGTTATCTGCAATCATAATTACTTTACCTTTTCCATCTGGAAATTCCTTAATTGCTCGACAGACAGCTTCCAAATTATTCTCAATGTGATGACCTTCTTTCATGGCCGTGGTTGCAACGTCTATTACTTTTTTGAAGTCGCCAGAACTTGTAGACCACATTCCAGTATCATCTTGTCTAACCGTTTCATTTGTGCTTTTTTCATCGTCGTCGTTAAAGAAAACAATGTCTTTCATGTTCCGTAATTTTTGATTGGCTTTAATCCAAAGCAATAATTGAGCTGTATACGGCGACATACTTCCAGTGACATCACACACGACCAACATGTCCTTCCATTCAGTTTTGTTGCGTTCAAAAATTTTCAGTAATGTTGAATCTTCCGATTTGGTTTTACCATTTAGAATGTCTTGAATGAGTTTGTTCTCGGCGTAATTAGTTGGCATTTCTCGATAGTAAACGACAAACCCATGAAAGTAATTCTGAATACCTCCGGTTTTTGCAACTCCGGTTTGCTTAATTATTCGCCAACTCACAACACTGCGATTAAATGCATCAGGCAGAGCCGAATAAAGTTCAATTAATCTTCTTTTGTTTAGTTCTGTAAAATCTTCACCTTGTGGATAATCCGAATACACCAAATCTATTGCAACTACTGTTTCTTTGCGGAGTAATTCAGCTGCACGTTCATTACTAAAGTGATGGCTTCCAGGAGCCATTTTTAAATATTGATATTTGAATTCGTTTTCGAGCGGTTCGTACTTATCGATTAATACAGTATCAGAAATACCAATATTCATTTTCATGTGGACTTGTGAAAATCCAATAGAGTTAAATGCGATAAGAAAAAGAAAGAGGAGCGTTTTTTTCATGTCTTTAGAATTTAGAGTTGTATAACTATAAACCTAAAACTTGAAAAAAGTAACAATGGACAATTCAATTAGTAATTGTCCATTGTTAAATATAAATTGTCAATTACAAGCTTTCCCAAGCTTCAACTAAGCGCTTGAATTCTTTGTTTACTTGGTTCACACCAATTGCACCACCTGCATATCCTTTTGTTTCTTTGTAAAGGGTTGCTGTTGTTAATCCACCTTGCGTTGTAATTGTCACCTCCCAAGCAAAACGCTTAACAAATGCACCGAATAGAATACGCATTACTTTACTTCCTTTACCGTATTTTCCTTTTAACTGAGTTCCTTCTTCTATGGTATAACCATCTTTTGTAAACAAGTTGTGCACTTTTGATGCAATTGCCTCTTCTGTTGTTCCTTCAAACGAGTAAATCGCTTTGTCTTTAGTAACAACTGGTGCTTTTGTGTCTACGTTCTTTAAGTCTTGATCTAATACTTCTTCCATAGTTGTTTTTTTTAATTGTATTTATAAATTGTGTGTTCTTGTATTATTCGACTGTTCTCGGGGAATAATTGAATAGCTTTTTCCATTAATTCCTTTGCCTTTTTATCCTTACCTATAAATTTATATGCTTTTGCGAGACTTAAATAAGCATGATGGTATTTTTCTTTTTCGTTCGTCGGGTAACGTTTGATTAATTTTTTCAATGCTTTTAGCCCTTTTTTTACGTAATGCTTTCTTTGTGTTTCCACGTAAGAATAAGCTCTGGAATAATTTGCATTCCAATCTTTTCTGTCGAGCTGAATTGCATTTTTGAATAAAGCATTTGCCTTAAAAGCATCCCAAAATACACCAGAAGTTGTTTCTTTTGTGGCTATGTACAGAGTAAGATATACACCGAAATTGGTCAAGAATGTTTGATTCCTTTCATTGCTAGCTTCACCTTCTTTAAAGTACTTTAGAATTTCTTTCACATGATCTGATTCATAAACTGAGACTAGTAAAGCTTGACCTTTTTGTGACCAAATGTCAACCGTTAAAAGTTCATTGGCTGTTTCTTCCACTCCTTTGTGCGAAATTAAATGATCTTCACTCAACGAATCAATGTGGATCCAACTTGCCAGAGCAGCTCGCTTAATTAAGCCGGCGTCTTTAGTTTCAACAGGAATAAACGTCATGAAAAGTTCGCACATTTCATCATCTGCTCCCCAACCCCAATTAATATCTTTCACTGGATTGTTAGGATTGTCAGGATTCTCCTCTGTATTATTAAAGGTATAATTAGCTTCTATTCGACTTCCTTTTGGAACGAAGACAGGTTCGCGATAAACATAAATATTTTGCCAGCGTAAATCCCAATCATCAATCTGTATTAGTGTTTCTTCTGAACTATCGGTACGTGTCAATTTAACATTTGCAGATTGACCAATGTAGTGCATATGCGGTGTAATATCCGTGATATAAAAATCAGCTGGCGCTTCCATCCATATTTTCTTAGGATGTGCATTTTCACCAGCGGGAATCGAAATGTCTTTCGTTCCCATGATCATTCCCGCGATATATTGTTTCGGTTCTTTATTAGTGTAATAAAGTGCAATGCTACTTTGGTCTTTGACTTCTTTCCCGGTTAAGTGATAATGAATTTCCATTACCACATCCGCTCCTGCAGGAATAAACATCCCCACATCTTCACCAAGAATATATGGTTCAGTTCCAGGATTCCAACCACCAAAGGCAAAAACACCTGGATTCAACATAAAACCATTTTGGTCGAAAACGGAAAACCCTGGCGAGGGATCTTTTTTATCCAATTCCTTCGCCTTGCCAGAATAATCCAGTAAAAAGATAACATGGTGTACTACCTCCTTTGCTCCTGGTTTAAAGTCAAGTGCCTTGATAATTTGATTCTCGGTAAAGGCTTCTGGAACTACAAAATAACGATAAATGTCTTCTCCTTTCGAAGGAACGGTGTATTCTTCGGTCATTTTAATGATACGATCGGGAGTACCATGTTGCCACTCAACTTGCGTAAAAACAGGTTCAGGAATTCTTTCACTTTCTTTTCCCTCTGGAGATTTTGAATCACTCCATCTTTTTAGCAGTTCTATTTGATAATCGTTTAAAAAGTGTTCGTCTCTAAAGTCTCCTTTTCCTCTTGAAGGTTTCCAAATAGGCATGTAGCGCGTTTTGGTTACATATTCGATCATTTCAGCACGGCGGTTTACTTTATCATAACCTAATAAAGAAAAGGGTGCAATTTCACCGTCACGATGGCAGTTGACACAGTTCGCATTGATGATAGGTGCAACATCTCGATTGTACGTAATTGTTTCAGGGTACGCATTTTTCCATGATTCAAAAATGCAACCAATGGGCTCTTGAAATTGGGTATCAGGAAGTTCTTTTTTTGAAGCAGCAATTATAGCATCTTTTAGATCGTGATTTAGAATTTGCTTGCGCACTTTTCCTGGCGCGTAATATTCATCGTTTATTCTGCCATAATAAATGATTTCGTCTTTAGCATTAATCACGAAGGATTGAGGTAAAGTTGTTGGTCTAAGCTTTCTAGCGACATCACCTGAAGCGTCAAATAAAACTGGAAATTCTATGGAATATTCTTTAGTAAAATCTTTTGCTTGTTGGCAAGTAGTAGATGGGTCACTGATTACGCCGTAAAATAGCACCCCTTTTTCATGCGCTTCTTTTGCTAGTTCGTTTAAGGTTGGAATGTATCTCTGAGAAATAGGACATGCAACGTCGATAAAAATTATTGTAATAGGTTTTGAACTTCCATTTTCTGTTCCTACTCGATGAATTTGACCATCAACGTCTACCATTCGATAACCAATCATTTCAGGCGATAAATAAGTAAGACTTTCGTTTTTATTATTCTTAATGGTTGTGAAAGAAACTAATCCAATTAAGATGAAAAGGAATAGAAGTGGGGTATAGTGTAGTTTAAAATACATTAGATCAGAATAATTCAAGAATCTTGCTCGACAATAAATATAACGAACAAATTTAGATTGATAGTCAAATGGACCTAAAAAGTAAAATTATAACCTAACTTTGAGCGATATAATTATGAGCACACTAAAATCAAAAGATCCTTACGCAGCTTTTCGCGTAAAAGAGTTTAAAAGCTTTTTGGTCATTCGTTTTGCGATGGTTTTTGCTTGGTCCATGCAATTTATTATCATTGAATGGGAAGTGTATTCTATTACAAAAGATCCATTGTCACTTGGTTTAATTGGATTGCTGGAAATTGTTCCTTCGTTGGCTGTAGCACTTTTTGCCGGACATTTTGTAGATCAAAATGAGAAACGAAGCTTACTCATGAAATGCATTTTCGGTTTTTCTGTAATTAGTCTGGCTCTGGTGTTTTTAACCTGGGAAGGGACGGCAGAAATCATGTCAAAGAATCAGATTTTGTGGGGAATTTATGCCTGTGTATTTGTTGGTGGTATTGTACGCGCTTTTATCGGTCCTACAATTTTTTCATTGATGAGTTTAATCGTTCCAAAAAACCTGTATGCTAATGCTGCAACGTGGAGCAGTTCTGCTTGGCAAATGGGTTCTGTAGTTGGTCCAGCATTGGCAGGATTTACCATTCTTTGGTTTGGTGTCTCCTGGTCGTTGGGAATTGTATTGCTATTCTCCCTTCTCGCTTTTGTGTTTTTGTTTCGAATAGAAGTTAAACCAATTATCAACAAAAAGATAGGCGAACCTATAATGGAAAGTCTGAAAGAAGGTGTTCGTTTTGTATTTAGAACAAAGGAAATTTTAGGTGCGTTGACATTAGACATGGTTGCCGTGCTGTTTGGTGGGGCGATTGCTTTATTGCCAATTTTTGCGACTGATATTTTAGGGGTAGGAGCTATGGGATTTGGTTTTTTGCGTGCTGCCCCAGCAGTTGGTTCATTCCTTACGATGTTGATCATGGCCTATTACCCCATTCGAAAAAATGCGGGAATGAAATTGTTGTTGGCCATTGGAGGATTTGGTTTAAGTATTATTTTATTCGGATTTTCAGAATGGTTTTGGCTTTCAATGGTTGCACTATTCTTAAGTGGTGTGATGGATGGCATATCGGTAATTATTCGACATACAATTTTACAAATTTATACTCCGGATGACATGCGCGGAAGGGTAGCTTCTGTGAATTCAATGTTTGTTGGATCTTCAAATGAACTTGGAGCGTTTGAAAGTGGCATAACGGCCAAGCTTTTTGGAACCGTTCGTGCAGTTGTTGGTGGTGGAATTATGACGATTTTAATTGTTTCTTATACAGGATTTAAAATTCCTAAATTGAGAAAATTGGAATTTACAGATCAAGATTAAACTAAAAAAGGGAATGCTTTCACATTCCCTCTCTTACTAAAACTGTTTCACATTAATATTGAAAAACAATCGGTAACTTCAATTCAGTAGCTACCTTTTTACCTTCTTTGGTTCCTGGTTTCCATTTTGGCATTTCTTTGATTAAACGCAGGGCCTCTTCATCGAAAGATTTGATTTCTGAAGATTTAAAAACGCTGACTTTCGAAATTGATCCGTCCGCCATGACAGTAAACGAGATGAAGACTTTTCCTTCCGCTTTACTTTCTTTTAACGCTTCCGGGTACTTCATGTTTTTTTGAAAGTACTCGACCATTGCGTTCATTCCTCCAGGAAATTCTGGTTGTTGATCCAATTCCGTAACAATTGTTTTAGGCGATTGGATTTCGTTGTTACTTGGCACTGTTAAACTAACTGTCAACAATGTGGTTCCAACTAACGCTGGCACTAATAATAAATGTTTCATGGTGATTTTATTTTGTGATTTTAATTGAATAATTCGTTTGTGAAGTAGGGAAGGCTCATTGAATCCATTGCCCAATTGTGGAATATTAACACCCAATTGCGCCGAAAGTAGAGCATAGCTATACGATTCGATTTCTTCCTTTGCACGAATACTCGCTTTATCCGCAAGGTATTCGTGGTTCTCTTTCATTTTACGTTTCCAAATAAGGAAAACAGGATTGAACCAAAAGACGATTTGAAACAATTGAATTAAGATAATGTCCCACGAATGCCGCTGTAGGCAATGCGCTTTTTCATGTTTTAAAATGTATTCTACTTGATGCAATTGAGATTCACTGATGTAAATTCGATTGAAAAAAGAATACGAATCTGCTTTATTGTCGATTAGATACACCGTGATAGAATCGTTTTTCGTTAACTGCTTGATAACAGGTTGTTTTAAAACGCGCATCAACTGGAAGATGAAAATAGCGAGTGAAACAACAACTCCAATTCCGTATAAAATGGCGATTGTTGAAATGGACGATGAAGTTGAATTCGATAAGTCGACAACTAACTCTGGCAACTCGATACTAACAATTGTTTGCACGGCCGAATTGTATAATGGATTCAATTGAGCAAAAAGAAGCAAGAGTGGCGGAGTTAGTATCAAATACCAACGGTTTATCGTTAAATGCTTGCTTTTTCGACTGATTGCTAGATACACGAGCAAACTAATACAGATTTGAAATTGTAGCGATATGATTTCTGACCAGCTCATGATTTTTTAATTTCTTTAAGGATTGCTTCCAATTCTTTCGCCGTTATATTTTTCTCCTTCACAAAGTAGGAGACTAAGTTTTCGACAGAACCGCTGAAGTATTTTTGAACTAAATTCTCCGTTGTATCATTCACAAATTCTTCCTGGGTGATTAAAGGGTAATATTGATGTGTTCGCCCAAAAGAATGATAACCAACTACTTTCTTCTTTTCGAGAATACGAATGATGGTGGACACAGTATTGTAGGCAGGTCGCGGTTCTGGAAATTTCTCAACGATTTCTTTTACAAAGGCTTTTTCCAGCTTCCATAAAATTTGCATCACTTGTTCTTCGGCTTTTGTTAATTCACTCATCTCAATTGCATTTTAAGCAAACATAAAACTAATTATTTAGTTATACAACTAATTTTGTAGTTAAATAACTAAAAATACAGTTAAGTGTATGAATTATTGAGTAAAGTGTGAGAGGTTTTAATTTCAGACAAGTTCTAAATAGTGCAAAAGTGAAAGTGACAAGACAGTAAGTAAAAGTACAATTCCAATTAACGTTTGACTTTTAATTTTTATTATTCGGCTATCAACAGGTAGTTCATCCAAGATTTCATCATATCTAAATTTTACATGTTCAAATGCAGGAATATTTTCATTTAAAAATAGATAAAAATAGGCACCGTCTACAAAATATAAAGGATTTGGAATAGAACTGTCTAGATTAATCTCTTCTCCTAATATTAGAGTGTAACTGATTTGGTTTTTAAATTTAAACACACATTTTGTAGGTAGATTCCATTTTTCATACGCATAAAGAATATCTAGATCTGAAATAGAACAATCTAATATATTTTGCCATCTATGCGTTGCGTCAATGGTTCTAAAATCTGAATAATATTTTTGAGGTTCATATTTATCGAAGGCTAATTCCGGTCTATCATTGTTTTTATATCCAATATGAAAGTGCGAGCCATTCGTAAATTCGATGTTGATTCCTAAATCAAAATGATCAAAGTCTTCGAAAAAGGGGGATGAATCTATATCATTGATTGTATAATATTCTACTTTCTGAATTTTAAGACCAATGATTGATGACATTTACATTCAAGTTTTCCGTAAATATATGAATACAAAATGGTAAACTTTTCAATTTGAAATATCGCGATTTTAAACGGCGTAATGCTTATAATACCTCGCCATTGCCCAAAGTGGAAAAACGTTTCTATACGAAGTATACGTCTCCATACAGTTACCGTTGAAAACGCCAGAAATTCCTTCTTGAGGGAAATCACCGTTGTTTTCTTGACGCGTCAAAATGAATGCAATGCCTTTTTCGATGGCTTCTTTATTTGGGTGATTTGCTTTCATTAAAGCGAGTAGGGCCCAAGCTGTATTGATAATTTGTCCGTCTTCGTGCTCGATGTATTTATGTTGTACACACGATTCAAATGATTCGCCCCAACTTCCGTCTGCACGTTGTTTACTCAACAAGAATTCGCATGCTTTTCGAATGACTTTAGCTGGATTTTCGTTTTCGTATCCTTCTTGGCCCGCACACAACAATCCTTCAATTCCGAACCATGTGCCGTAGGTATAACAAACGCCCCAGCAACCATACCACGAACCGTCGGCATCTTGTTTTGATTCCAAAAATTTTCCCCCGCGTTCCAACGCACGTTCAATGTCCGTTTTTCGGTAATTGTGGTTTTTCGCAAATTCTTTTAATCCTTGCATTGTGGCTGAAGAACATTCTGTGTATGTTACTTCTGTCATGATGTTTTCGAATAACATGGCAGGATTTAATGCTTCAATCCATTTTGGTGCACGTTGTTTTTCGTACGAAGCCCAACCACCATCGTTGTTTTGCATGAACAATAGCCAATCAATTGCTGGTTTTAAACGCTCAAGGGCGATATGATTTTGTTTCTGAATGTGTTCTTTGTTGTTGTACAAAAGAGCCGTTTTCATTCCTTCAGACGTACAATCCGTAACAGCCCACGCATGATCAATTGTTGAAAAGGGCCAGCATCCTAAGGTCGTGTCTCTCCAATATTTTTTATGTTCGACTGGATCTCGATCAATTTGAGTGATGTCCATGAAGTGATAAATCTTTTCAGCCATTTCAACGAAATCACTTTCCATGTCTGCTTCAAGTAATGCTTGACCCGCAAAAGCAGTATCCCACAATTGAGAGCCATTGTATCCACCCATTTTAGCACCGTCCTCTGCGATCCACAAATAATCTTGCCAGCGTTTCACATGGTTTTGGAATTGCTCTGAATCTTTTCCGTGGTTGTGCCACACACAAATTGAGTTGATGGCTTGGTTGACAGGACCAATATTGATGTAGCGTGTGTGAATGTCTTCATGGTCGATGTAATCCTCAACATAGTTCAGCGCTTTGCGGCGGAAACGTTTGGAGTAGATGCGCTCATAGCCATTTGTGATGTTACTCAAGCGGTGATACCATTTGTTGACAGGATGAAAAATATCTATTTCGCATGCTTCACGTCGCGCTTTTTTCCAATTTATGGAATCGTAATCGCTTGTGTACAGTTCTTTTCTTAACTCGTGAATGAAAGGTGTTAATTCTGCATTGACTTTCTTTCCAAAGCAATAAGACATTGGCAAGAAAATCATTCGGTTGTGGCACCAATACTTTCCTGGATGAAACGGTAGCCATTTCGGAAACTTCCACATTTCAGGCAATAAGGCGTCATTTCCTTTCCAATCGTACACATTTAATACCGACAAGTAAAACTTACCCCATTGCGGTATTTTGATTGCTCCTCCGTTTTTTAAAATCCAATCTTGCGCACGCTTTAAATCAGGATTCGTTAGGTCTTCACCTAAAATACGTAGCGTAACATATTGCATCACCGTTCCAAACATTGTTGAATGTCCCTCGATATGCAATCCCCAACCACCGTCTTCGTTTTGGTGATTCCACAAATTACGTTTCATCAGCACTTGCATTGGAATCTCGAAAGGTGTTTCGGTTATGTGCGAAGCAATCACCAATCCGGGAATTAAAAACAGCGGACCACCGTAATCGCCAGCCCAATTTCCATCAGGTTCTTGGAGCGTTTCGTAGAAAGAAAAACCGTTCAATAATCCCGTTCGTGTTTTCTCCTTTAAAGAGGCTGTTGGATCTCCCGTTTCAATTTTTGGTTCACCAACTTGCTTGTTACGGATGTAGCGAAAAACACGGTCAGCCGAATTCGGGTTTACTTTTTTGTCGAAAATAAATGCCTTGTCAAATGCCTCTAAAAATGCTTTTCCTTCTGGTTGTTGCCAATCGGATTCATCTTCGATAATTCCAATTAACGCTTCGGGGAGAATGAACTCCCACGATTGTTGACCGTTTTTAGACGAAAACTTCCAACAGTTCCAGAAATAAGACTGTTCTTTTTCAGAGAAATTCATTTGTCTTATGTTGTTCTACGCAACATGATTTCACCAAGCTCAATCATTTTTTGCTTGTTCTCAGCATTTAGACTAGACGACATGATGGCATCAACCGATTTATCGTGTAATTCCTCCATTTTGTCTAAAGCGATTTGACCTACGCCAATTTCTTGGTAGATTGCTTGGAAGCCACTGATTTTTGTTTTCTCATCCTTTTCTTCAAACAATTCCATCATGCGTACTTTTTGTTCAGCATTTGCATGTTGTAAAGCGTTGATGAGTAAAAATGTCTTTTTGTTCAACAAGATGTCACCACCAATTCGTTTTCCAAAAGTATCATCTCCAAAAGTGTCTAGGTAATCATCCATAATTTGGAACGCCAATCCTGTGTACAAACCAAAATCGTATAATTTTTGTTGATCTTCTTTCGAAGCATTGCCTAAAATTGCGCCGATTTCACAGGCAGAACCAAACAAGACAGATGTTTTTAAGCGAATCATGTTCATATATTCTTCTACTTCAACAACATCTTGTGTTTCAAACTGCATGTCGTATTGTTGTCCTTCCATGACTTCTTTCGCCATTTTAAGGAAGCTTTCAATCAATCCTGCAGATTTATCTTCATTGCCTTTGATTAACAATCCAACTGAATGAGGCAACATTGCATCTCCGGTAACGATAGCTTTGTCCACTCCGTACTTTTCATGCACTGTAATTTTTCCACGACGTAAAGACGCTTTATCCATAATGTCATCGTGTACCAAGGTGAAGTTATGAAACCTGTCTCTTATACACATCTCCGAGCCCACGAGACAGGCAGAAATCTC
>OLID01000805.1_pt1 | contig 10988 bp, 17 predicted proteins | sample 1609361 | NCBI WGS metagenome assembly OLID01 (sample SAMN05416778, study PRJEB24817) | seawater metagenome | isolation source: Sea water | place: Canada:Atlantic | collected 2013-07
ATTTCTGCCTGTCTCGTGGGCTCGGAGATGTGTATAAGAGACAGCAACAACTAACTTTCATATTTTGCCATAAATCAAGTCATATAGATCTGAAGCCACCTTCTCTGGTTGTAACGTTGCATTTGGACCACCCATTTTAGTTTGAACCCATCCTGGATCATAGTTCAAAACATTTACAGAAGCGTGTTCCAGTCTTTTAGACAAAGTCTTTGAATACATATTTAAAGCAGCTTTAGACATTCTATAGGCAGGAAATCGTGAATCAAAGTCTTCGTTCAAATACGAACCCCAATTCGAGGTGATATTTATCACAGATGAACTAGGAACTAACTGAGCCATAACTAACTCAGTTAGTTCAATAATCCCAAATAAATTGACGTTAAATGTTGTTCTCAATGTTTCCATGGAAATAGTGGCTTCACTTCCAGTTTCTAAAAGTACACCAGCATTATTGATTAGCACGTCAATTTCTAAATGAGCAATTTGACTATTAAAAGCATGAATCGAGTCAGTGTTTTCTAGATCCAAATAGATTGGTATGAATCGTTCATTAATAATTGGATGTATTCCCGAACGAATTGTACCAATGACTATTATTTCTGGATCCTCCAAAAATCGATTACTAATTGCTAATCCCAACCCTCTATTACTTCCGGTAACAATGACATTTTTCATTCCTATATATGCTTGAATAAACGCTCTTTCGACTTACGAACTTTAGGTTGAAATTGTGTTTTATCTTCCGAACTACGATAACCAACGGCAGCAATCACACAAGCATTAAGGCCTTCTTCTTTAAGGTTTAATATTTCATTATATTCTTCTGAAATAAATCCCTCCATCGGGCAAGCATCAATTTTCAATTCGGCGCATGCTAATAATAAATTACTCAATGCTAAATACGGTTGTCGTTCCAACCAGTTTTGTGTCTCCTGTTCAGATTTGTTAGCAATGGCGTCTTTCATCGAATTGCGATAGCCCTCTAAATCTTGGATTGGCACATTGCGAACCTCAGAAACATTGCGAATAAATTCGTCGACATCTGTTGGATGAACACGGGTGTAATTGCAGAAAACGAACAAATGAGACGAATCTGTAATTTGGTTCTGATTCCAGGATGCCCCTCTCAGACGTTCCTTTAATTTCTTGTCTTCTACTATAAGAATCTTATACAGTTGAAGACCATAGGATGACACAGACAATAGAACCGCTTTCTTCAGCATTTCCAAATCTTCTTGTATTACCTTTCTACTGGAGTCAAACTGCTTTGTAGCGTAGCGCCATTCTAAATTTTCTATTGTTTTCATTGTTTTTTGATTTGATAATTAGACATTTTAAATTCTTGGATAAAACCAAGATGTTTGTACATATTGAAAGCTGCATCTGAAGCTTGAAGGCATGCGAATTCTAACCCTTTTAGTTTTGCCTCATTTAGAAGAGCCTCCATGGTGGATTTAGCGATTCCTTTACCTCTCATATTTGGCAATACCCCGAGGCCGTGAATACCTGCCACGTTGCCGGTACAATACAAAATCGCGGTGCCTGCATGATGTTCTTGATGATAAATTGTAAAAAAGGAAACATCGTGAAGAAGAGATGTTACGGTTTCACCAGATATGGTGTAGCCAAAGCTTACTTTGAAAAGTTCAGACCATTCATAGGCTTCTTTGGGAGTTGATACCCGAATCATTTTCAAAGGCTCAATTATTTCCTTTAAGGTCCAGTGGTCCAAGGAAAGATTCATTCCGGTTTGTGAAGAAATAAGCTCAAGATCGAAAGCGTGCATTCTTTCGTTTACCTTTTCTGCTTCCTCATGAAATAGAGAAAATCTGTGTTGTTGATGTATGTCTCGAATCAACTTCGATGCCACATTGAATGCTTCATCGTTCTGTACGGATGTAACCCAAATTCGATTCGGCCAATCCGAGTTGTTTATAGTGGAAACTTCGAGGTAAGAGCTAATATGATATGCTCCAGCCTTGGAGCCTGCCAGTCTCCAGAATGATAGCAAATTATTGATATTCAATTCTTTCATTATTATTTATAATTGATTAAAATTATTCCCAAAAGCAAGCTTATTGTGCCAAGAGCTCGAACAAGTGTGAAAGGCTCTTTTGGTAAGTTTAGCCACCCAAAATGACCGGCCATGATTGCAAATAAAAGTTGACCACACAACCCTAGTGTGATCATGGTTGAAAGACCAATCTTTGGAATTGAATAAAAATAAATGGAAATACCCAGCACGCTAAATAAGCCACCGATCCACCACAAATACCAAGGCACATTAATAATATGTACAGAACTTAGCATTTCCTTGTCAGTTAGCACCAAATATCCAATTGCGAAAATCAGGCTAAAAAAAGAAGTAGCAGCTACAGCAATTGTAGGGTTTTTCAATACGTTTCCTAGTTGACTATTAAAACCTGCTTGTGCAGCCAAAAAAACGCCACCAATTAAAGAAAGCACTGAAATAAATACTGTTTTCATTGTGCTCAGTTTAATCCCATTTATTTTTCGCTGAAATTGCGTACCTACCAGCTCCAGTGAAGAACAATGCTGCGCTAACAACCATGTATATTGCCAGCAATTCGATCGCCCAGCCGCCAAAATCATTCAGTCGGAAAATATTGTTTGTTTGCGACAAAAGAATAATGGTTAAGCAATTGAAGGCGAAGACGAGCCCCGCAATTCGAGTTCGCAAACCGATCATTATCAATATAGGCGCAATAATTTCTCCAGCGTATACACCGTAAGCAATGAATTGAGGCATGCCAAATTCTGCTAACATACTTTTAATAAAATCTATTCCATTGAGCACCTTCCCAATTCCATAAAGAAACATTGGTCCTGCAATTATCAACCTGATCATTAACAGTCCTACATCATTTTGTTTTTTCATATTATTTGTTTTTGTAAACATATCGTTACGACGTGTATGTTTGGTTCGTATTTATGATTATCGTGTTCTGAATTATAAACTAGGACTTATTTTGTATTGCCATTTTTATAAATACCCCATAATTTTCGAGAACAGTTGTTGAATTATTAAACTGATCCAAATTGACACCTACTCCGAATTGGAAATTTTCATTTTGAAGCGCAAAGCGAAATTGCTGTATACCACGTGAATAGCCGTTGAAATCAAAATTTGTAACAACCAGTAATTGAAATTGAAAAATATAGTTTTCGAATTCTATGAGGTTTCTTTTAAACACAAGTGACTGTTCTAAGCTCAATGTTTTTTGAAGAGTTACCCCTACGGTGTATATCAAAACCTTCTCGGAATCAAGTCGTTTGTAAGTCCATGAAACAGTCGAGAATATACCTGGGTTTTTCACTCCAAAAGCAATATTGGAACGCCATTTTTCGGAGTTCTTGAAACTTAGCATGTTTCTCACAAAATAGATTTGATTTTCGACCCTATTATATTCACTGTCAATCAGTAAATAATTGCTGAACGAAATATTTCTTTTTACTGGAATTTCCAAATGATGCTGAAACATTGCAGATCGATTTCCTACGAGGACTTCCGGCTGAAATAAAACACCTTGACTATAAGATTGGTTTGCTGAGCAACCTAGATATATTATAAACATAATTCTTACCATATCAATCGTAATTATTTGATATGAGCAAAATTATGGACGAATAATCGCTAAAAAATTAAGCTACCTTAAGAAAGGTCTTTGGCGTGTTTTTTTCTTAAATGACTCAGGAATTCCGGAGTTATTCCCAAGAAAGACGCCACTATGTATTGAGGCACTCTCTGTTCAATATCTCTATATTGCTTTCTAAATGTGATATAGCGACTAATGGAATCGGTACTCATATTTTCAATCGTGCGTTCTTGTAATGAAACATATGCACTTTGCATTTTTTCTCGAAAGAAATGTGAAATAGCTGGAATAAGAGTATAGAGATTTTCTAGAGTTGGCTTATGTATTTGTACGATTGTCGTATTCTCAAGAGCTTGTACATACATTTTAGAAGGTTGTTCAGTAATATATCCGTACAGGTCATTAATCCACCAATTTTCAATTCCTAACTGCAAAGTATGTTCTTGACCTTCTTGATCAATATAATATGTTCTTAAGCAACCCTTACTGATAAAGTTCATGCTATTTGAATAGCTGTCTGGCCGAATCAAGAATTCCTTTTTTTTTAATTCTCTGATTGTTACAATTTCAGAAATTAAACTGCATTCTTTATCTGTAAGTTGAAACTTCTCATTTATATGGTTGAGTAAATTTGAGATATGTATATTGGAGTCTTTCAAATCAATACCATTGATTTATTCATATATGTGGCCTTCTCAAAATCACTAATATTCATAGAAATAAATGAAATATTGGGAAATAGTTCTTTTAATTTTCTCACGATTTTGTTAGCTAAATCCTTTTTTTGGCTTTCTGTTCGACCTTCCATTATATTGGCGAACACATGTATAAAATCGTCTTGTCCATCTCCGGTCATATGAAATTGAAACGGCAGAATTCGTACTTTAATATCTCCTTTACTGAAAAGGTTTGTTGATTCAGCTTGCTCAAAGACAGCCTTTAATAATTGCTCTGGTGAGGTATTCTGAATCACGTGCTCTGTACAGTGAATAACGAAATGAGGCATAATAATTATATTATATTATATGTAATCTATAAAAATAGAAAGATTTGAAGGATTAGAAAAACTTAATTAATCGCATTCCTTCTTTTTAAATGTGATTCAGATAAACTAAATCATCCCCTCCAACTCCAAAATTTTCCTCTCCAATTCATCCTCCAATCGATTAACATATTTGATCCGTTCTTTTTTACGATTCGAAATATCATGAAACGCACGATACAAATCACCCACTTGAATACTAAAAACAGATTCTAAGGCAGAACAAATATCTTTCAAATCAGCATCACCATAATTAATTGCACCCGAAGCTTGAATCGCATAAATCAATTCAACTAAGTCTAATTTTGCGGCCGTCCATTTTAGTTTTGGTTGAGGTGGTCCAAACGGAGCTTGTAAACTTGGTTGTGGCGCAAAATGCTTTTGATATAAATCATAAGCCATGATATTTGCTGCAACTAAATCATGTGAAGTATTGAACTCTGGATCCATCAATTGATTTGTATTGTGCTTCGAAAATGAACCCATATTTCCACCTCGAACAAAATACAAGTTATCCAGGTGCGTCATTCCGGCACGGTAGTATTTAACGAAGTCGATATTTTCTCTGAAAATATGACGAAACATGCGTAGCTTCTTTTCGATGAGGTTATCGACCTCATCATTGCTCAACATTAGTTTTCCAGTTTCAATATCAGCAAGAACAGAATAGAATATCAAATAAGAATTAATCCGAGGCTTCACATACTTGAAAAAATGAATCTCTGCATCCTGAGATGAAAAATCCTCCTTCCGAATTTTACGACGAAAGGAGGCTAAGGATTTACGGATCAATTTAGCTGCCTTATCAGCTCTAGTTTGTATATCTGTTTCTGTAAAATGTAACTGTTCTAATTCTTCACAAAGGCGCTTTGCCGTCGTAACGTAGTACTCCATATTTCGTCATGTCTTAGAGGTTAATTATTGATTGATTTCCCACACAACAAATATCTGAAAGCACTACGTAAGTTATTTACGAACTACTTTTTTTTCTACATTTTTCAGAGAATACAACTTATCTTTTAACGATTGCATGTCTTGACTGACCTTATTATCCAAGACTTTCGCATAAATCTGAGTAGTTGAAATTTTTGTATGTCCAAGCATACGAGAAACAGTTTCCAAAGGAACGCCATTTGAGAGCGTCACAGTTGTCGCGAATGTATGTCTAGCCATATGTGAAGTCAAGTTCTTTTTGATACCACACAGCGTTGCTATTTCCTTCAAATACGCATTGTATTTTTGATTACTGTTCACGGGAAGTAATTTGTTGTAGCGAACGCATTCAGGATGATTCTTGTATCGATTGATTATTTCCATTGGCAATGGTAAAAGCGGAACGCTTTCTCTAGTTCCCGTTTTTTGTCGAATTGTCGACAACCAATATTCACCATCCATTCCAATTAATAAAGCATTGCTCTCAAATCGATAAATATCCGAATAAGCGAAACCAGTATAACAACAGAATAAAAATACATCACGTACCTCCGCAAGTCGTGGCATTGGCATTTCCATATATTGCATGGTGTCTAATTCTGCTTGTGTAAGAATTTCACGTTCCGGATTAGAATACGAGCAACGGAAATTATCAAATGGATTCTTGATAATCCATTCCAAACTTACCGCAACATTCATGATGCGTTTAAAGTTGGTAATGTACTTGTGTGCTGAGTTTGTTTGCATCCTTTCATTCACTAATAAATAATGCTCAAACTCTGTAATGAACTTCATGTTCAATTCTTCCAAAGCGATATCTGTCTTTTTGAATTTGTGCTTCATGAAATTCTCAACCTTGGTTTGACAGTAATTGTACTTTGCCAATGTTGTTTTGGCAACCTTCCCTACTTTGATTTTGTCCTGCATTTTAATACTGTGGTACTCGAATGCATCCAATACGGTTTTAGGTGTTGTCTTTTCTTTTTTACCCTGGTACAAATCTTTCAATCGTTGCGCAGTAATTGTTTGTCCATTGGCTGCATGAAATAAGAAGTGTTTTTTAATTTCATTACTGGCATGATCAAGGAAGCCATTAATGAGAATTGAGTATTTAGCATTTTGCTTTACTCGCATTCTACGATTGTCCCAATCGCTCTTTGCAACAAAATAATTTGTTGAGATTTCAGAGCGCTTTCCGTCTACTGAAATTCTGATGCAAAGCTTTGAGTTTCCATCTTTTTGTCTGTTTGGATTTAACCAATACGAGACGCTGTACTTTTGATTTTCCATTTGTTCGCTGAATTTGATAAATAATTGCTTGAACACGTTCAAATCAAATTGAATGGCAAATCCATCAAACCTAGCATTGGCAAGGTATTTAACTACCTCCAGCGAACAAAAGTGATAATTATATTTTGTTCGCTGATTTGTTCGCCAGAACTTTGTTATTAATTGATATTAAATGATTTCTTTGACCACATTGGATAATGTAGAAATACGTTGAAAACATTGATATGAGGGGGATATATAATAAAAAAGCCTCCCATAAGGAGGCTTTTGCTTTTAACTTTAGCGGTCTGGACGGGACCATTTTATATCTTGTAAAGAGCAGTATTTCAATACTTTAAATCTTTAATAGTTATTCGGGTCACAAATAGGTCACTTCTTAAATGACATTATTTGATTTAGTTTGAAAGAACTAAGCTTGATGTAAAAGTACGAATTTACATTGGATTAACTGTCAAAACAGGCTAAAATAAACTAAATTATATTGAAACAAGATTGATGATTTTTAATCTTGAATAAATGATTTTACTAGATCAACATCTAATCCAGAATATACTGCAAAATCGTCTATGGTTATAAATTGATGAGGTGCTTTATTGAGTTTTGAACGGATTTCATTTAGCAAATTTCGTCCATATCTTTCACTTCGTCCAGTTATGCGCTGAATGTCTTTTGGATATATACAAATTCTTGTGGGCGTTTTCATACTCTATCTATACAGTATCCATACTTAAACTATGGTTAATACTTGCTTTCAAAATTACTGCTTTAGAAGCAAGAATAAAATAGCAAAAACGGCACAAATTGATGCAATTGGAATGGTCGGAAGTAGAAATTAGATAATCAGACTTTAACTTCAGATGTTTGTCATGTCGACAGGTGAAACGGCCGACCTGGTAACAGGCCGAATAATAAAAACATAAAGCAATGGCAAGACAAACTGGCTTAATCAAATTGAAAGGAACGTTGGACAACGTGAGTTTCTACAAAACAAAAGATGGCAATTTGGCACGTATGAAAACTTCCGTTGATGCGAAACGAATTGCAAGTGACCCAGCGTTTGAACGTACACGTGAAAACGGTGCAGAATTTGGTTCTTCTGCGAGTTCTGGTAAAGTGTTAAGAGATGCGATTCGTCCGATGATGCAGAATGCATCAGACAGCAGAGTTGTTTCTCGTTTGACCAAAATCATGACTCAAATCAAGAACTTAGATGCAACGAGCGTCCGTGGTGCGAGAAATGTTGGAGTTGGTATCGTAACACCAACAGCTAAAGCGTTATTGAAAGGATTCAACTTTAACAAAGAAGCAATTCTTGGTTCGATTCTTTACAATCCGTTTGCAGTTGATGTGGCGACTGGAGTAATTACTGTTAATGGACTTGTTCCAATTAATGAAGTTGCAATTCCGCAGGGAGCAACACACATGACACTTCGCGGATCATGGACCAAAGTTGATTTTACAACTGGAGAATCTAACGTTCAAGAAACGAACGAAATCAATCTTCCAATTGATGCTACTTCCACTGATGTTGTATTGACACCTGTGGCAATACCTGCAGGTGCAGGAACTGATCTTTACATGTTGATGATTGAATTCTTTCAACAGGTGAACGGAGTTCAGTACACTTTGAAAAATGGTGCTTACAATTCATTGAGCATTGTCGAAGTGCAGTAAATCTCTTACTGGCTCGAACTGATTTTATTGGTTCGAGCACAGCGAGAAAACAATTAAGTATTCATTAAAAAATCATCAAAAGATGAAAAAGAAAAAGTTTAAAGACAAGTTACAATCTTACTTTAAGAGATGTGGAGTTGATACTCCACCATTCTTTAAAAAGTTGCGCATTGTTGGTGTGGCGGTTGCAGCCGTAGGCGCAACACTTCTAGCAGCACCAGTGGCATTACCTGCAGCAATTATTGCAGTAGGTGGCTACTTGGTAGTTGGAGGAGCTGTAGCAACAGCAATGAGTCAAGCGGTGATTGCGGAAAGCAATGACTGCGATGACGACCTAAACGGAGGTACCGCTTTAGGAATTTAAGTTGAATCAGTTCTGGTAGTTGAATTATCAGGACTAAAATTTGAAAAAATGACAAAAGATAATTGTTCAAAAAGCGATTTAACAGTTGCATTGAAAACACGCAGACGACCACGTTTCAAGGCTGGTTCTGATTTATCAAGTAAAGTAAATCGAGTTGAGGTTGAATTCAATGAGAACATCACTGATGATTCTGAATTGATGGAAATCAAAATCAATTTGATCTCTGAGGCTTGCGTTTCGGGAGTTGAGTTGAATTAAAATCCATCTTAATCATGCAAGTACCTCATCACGATCATACAACAGCATTGGGCACAGTCACAGGAACGGTGTTTACCGTAGCTGCGCAAATAGATTCGCAGGATTATTCAAAAACTGTTGTCCTTGCGGTAGTTGGAGCAACTGCCAGTTTTCTAATGAGTTTATTGCTAAAATGGATTTGGAATCGGATTAAATCGTAGTATTTTATTGAAAATAAAGGTAACGCCACCCAGATTTGGGTGGCGTTTTTAGTTCTATCCATTCTCCAATAGATGCAAACAATACAAGTACAAGCGCACGTACATTCTGCGCTCGTTGCCAATAGGAAGAACGAACGCAACTTTTCGAATGTATCGTGCATGTAGCATCAAGTGCTTTTTGGGAAGCCTTGAAAGCGAGGATTTGATTACAGCAGGGTTGCAGTGATAGGAAATTCTGTTTGCGTTATTCATTTTCATCCAGTGTTATGATTAGTTTCTTTTCCTCTACCATCACATTTACTTTTAGCCCTTCTTCAAACCCTGATTTTTTCAACCACTTTCCAGTTAATCTAATCTCTGGTATCATTACCATTTGTTGGTAGGCTCTGTTTTGGAATTTGTAGCTTACCGTTAGCTTTCTTTCGTGTTTTTTCATTTTATCAAATAATTAATTTTTAATTCCCGCGCAGAAACGCAGGCTGCACTTTGCGTAAGCAACCATTTGTGCGAAAGTGGCGAAGTGAACAAGGTTTTTGAAGAAAAAATACTACCCCTGTACAAGATGATTAATCAACCAAAAAACTGGAATACGAAGACTAATTTTGATTTTTACAATAATTAATTTGGGGTGGAGATTTTTTTTCAAAACCCGGAGGGCTTGACCTTGGACAACAAGACACTTTGGACTACCTTTGATTAGGTAAAGGGGAGTTGAGTTTATCTTATTAATTAGTAGAAGCTAGTTTAATTGATACTTCTGTCGTTGTATTCAGTCAGTTTTTTGTTGATTAACTTTCTCAAATTTCGATTGCTTTTTAATGCTTTTTCTACATTTATATTCAACTGATTTGTTAATTCTTGGTACTGTGGTAAATGTCTTTTTAAATCTGGAGCCATTCTAATCAAAGTTGTACTAACGGATGAAAAATTAACTAATGTAAATTGTCTTAAATTTTCAAGAATCATTAATAGTTCTTGTTGAGCCTTTTTTAGCTTTCGATTTTTAAGTTTATTTCTTTGGGCATCATGAAAGGAAACCCATTCAAAAAGCCATAAAGATTGATAATGAAAAATACTATGATTTGCTCCTAATCTTTGAACTAGAAAATCTTCTAAATCATTTGGGTCTACCATTTTATCCCAATCTCTTAGAATGGTAGTGTCGATTCTTTTCTTATGTTCAGAATAGCCAAAAATCTCAATGAGAAATATAATTACACCTAAAAAAAATGTTATCAAACCTAATGATGTCCAAATAATTGACTTAAACGCTAATGATTGGGGTTGATCATAACTAGCTTTGTTAGAAAAATATTGAAGCCAATCGATTATTTTAGGTAATTCAGCAAACTGCAGAAAGATAACACTTAGTGTTAACATGAAAAATGCAAAGGCTTTTCTCGAGTTCTTAATCCCAAATCTAGACAGAATTTGAATTAATATATCTTGGAATCTTTGATTCATACTTTATTCTTTAATTCAACTTGCTTATTACTACAATAATAACTGAAAATTTTCAAATAAACTAAAGGAAAAAGTGCCTACAGCCAGCGAGGGAAAAACGAAAAGGGAAAATGAGTTCAGCGAAATTTTCCCTTGAGTGTGGGGCA
>OLID01000808.1_pt1 | contig 10963 bp, 7 predicted proteins | sample 1609361 | NCBI WGS metagenome assembly OLID01 (sample SAMN05416778, study PRJEB24817) | seawater metagenome | isolation source: Sea water | place: Canada:Atlantic | collected 2013-07
CGAGATTTCTGCCTGTCTCGTGGGCTCGGAGATGTGTATAAGAGACAGGTGAAGACGCTAGCAGCAGTGCGGGAGTTAACGCCAATAAGACTTTGGCCAGCAAGGACGACCTAGATGAAACAAAAGATATCATTGAAAAACGCTTAGGGGCCATTGATGAGGAACAAAATCGTCAATTCCAGCAAATCCGGCAACAGTTTGCCGAGTCGATTCTCAGTGTTCAAAGTATTCTTAATGAAAATCAACGAGTGTTCGAAAGCCTAGACTCGGTAAATAAAGACTTAGCTGAAATACGCAGTCAAGAAGCACTGAGAGATGAGCAAATAGTGCAGATGGGTAAAAGCATTGATGAGCTACTGGCTAAATCTCGAGACGCCGAGGCAAAGGCGTTAGCCGAACAGCAAAAAGGTGGATTTACCGATTGGTTGATGAAGCCACTCACCCTAATTATTACTTCAATCTTAGTGTCTCTTTTCATCTTAGGTGGTTTTGCTTACTGGTTAATAAAGCGTAAAAAGCCACAAGAGATGGATCTAGATTTACTGGCAACGAAAGACGAGCCCGCTGATACCTATGTAGCCAGTGAAATGGACGATTTATCTGATGCCTTAAGCGAAGAATTAAGCTCAGAGTTAGATGACGAAAACTTGTTTGGCGACCAGAGCGTTGGAGATGACGTATTAGCCGAGGAGTTAAAAGAGTCATTTGACGAGAAGGATGGTCTACATGACAAAGAAGAGTTTGATGATCTTGGCGATGATATGTTGGTGCCAGATAGTGAACTCAATCCAACAGAAGACTTTGAAGCTGGAAGCGATGAGCTTGATCAAGACGATCTTGACAACTTATTTGAAGACGAAGATGACTTGTTGGCTGAAATTGATGATGAGATGGATAACATCAGTTTGTCAGACGATGAAGAACAGGATAATAGCGACGACAGTCAAGTTGACGAAATCGAACTGGATGTAGCAGAAAGTACTGATAAAGAAGAGTCTGTTCCCGATGAGCAAGATGCGTCTTTGGGGTTAGATGTAGACGATTTAGATGCGCTGGATGAATTAGGCGCTGATAGTGAAGTAATGATAGATGAAGGGCCAGAAGAAGCCCTTGAAGACGAGCTTGCTTCTGAAATAGATGATGCTGAAAGTGAAGTGGACACTCCAGCAGACTCAGCTCAAGATGTTCAAAGCGATATTAACGATATTTCTCCTGTTGAAGATGCTGATGAACAGCCGGAAATTAATATTGATGATTTACTGGTTGAGCCTAAACCTGAGCTTCCTGAATCGTCAGAAGTAAATGCAGATGATCCCATTAACGAGGATATGTTAGAGCAGCTTGATAAAGAGATTGCATCGCAAAGTGAAGAGCTAGATAACATTACTAGTAATCTGATTGACGAGCTTGAACAAGTTGAAATGATGCAGGATATGCTGCCAGAAGGGGAAGAGGAAGCAGAGCCTGAGTTTACAGGCACCCCACAGCGCGATATTCAGCAATTAGATAAAATTACCGAAGATTTAGGTGACATTTTTGCTGACGCTGATGCAGAAAGCTCAAATTCTGAACCTGACGAGTCTAATTTGGACGCACTCGCACCTTTATCTGAGCAGCCTGACGCGCCGTTAGAAAATCAACAACCGCTATCCGACCAGGTCAATGAATCCGAAGAAGATGAAAACGATAGTGCACTAGAACGCGACGACGCGTTAGAGACAGAGGGTTTACCAGAAGCTGATGTAGCGCCCGCGGCGGATAAAGCGCCTTCAGCGGATAAAGAGCCTTCAGCGGATAAAGCGCCTCTATCAGAGCAAGCCGATGAATCCGAAGAAGACGAAAACGATAGTGCACTAGAACTCGACGACGCGTTAGAGACAGAGGATGTACCAGAAGCTGATGTAGCGCCCGCGGCGGATAAAGAGCCCGCGGCGGATAAAGAGCCCGCGGCGGATAAAGAGCCCGCGGCGAATAAAGAGCCTTCAGCGGACAAAGAGCCGTCAGCAGAACAAGAGCCTGCGGCAGATGAAACGCCCATGGCGGATGAAGCGCTTCTATCAGAACAAGCTGATGATGAGACACATGAAAACCATGAATCTCTATCAGAACAAGCCGATGAATCCCAAGAAGACGAAAACGATAGCGCAATGGAACTCGACGACGCGTTAGAGACAGAGGATGTATCAGAAGCTGACATAGCGCCCGCAGCGGATAAAGAGCCCGCGGCGGATGAAGAGCCTTCAGCGGATAAAGAGCCCTCAGCAGAAGAAGAGCCCTCAGCAGAACAAGAGCCCTCAGCAAAAGAAGATGCAGCATTAGCAGAACCAGATACTGCCACATCCTCCCCAACGCAAGACGAAACAGATCTTACATCACAACCTGCTGAGGTTGACCCTACTGGTATTCATAGCGACGAGCAAGAAACCACGACTGAGCAAGATTCACTCGATGAACTTGAGTTTGTTCCAGAGGCAAGTGAACCAGGTGAAAATGGGGAGGCTAGTGAGGAAGACGCGTTAGAGCAAGCGCTAGCTGATTTTGATACTGACGAATTCGAATCAAATACGCCTTCTGCGAAACCTGTTGAAGAGCCATTAACTGATACTGAGCTAGGCGACATTGATGCTTTGGCAGATTTTGATGACGATGAACTAGAATCTGCGCTACAGAATTTTGTTTTAGATGATGAGCAGAGTAACGACGACGAAGCATCAACAGATCATAGGTTACCTCCTTCACAGGCCCAAGAAAACGATGAATTAGATGAATTTCCGGAACTCGAAGATTGGTTAAATGAAGTCGACGAAGATGAAACAGATTCTATAGAAGAACTTGAGTCAGCTTCGTTTGATGACATGTTGCAAAGTCTGGATGATGACTTGAGCGACTCCCTTGAGTCTGCTTCAGTTGAAGAGCAAGCTCCAAGCAACATTAACCAAGCTGGTCAAAATATTGATAGTGCAGTGGATATCGCCACTTTACTTGAAGAGGAAGCGCCAGATGACGCGGAACGCGACTTTGTCGACGTTGATGATTTGCTAAATGACAGCATCACGGCGGATCCCTTACCCGAAAAAGCACTTGATTTAGAGTCGATTATGGGCGAATTTTCTACCGCTAAGGAAGATTCGGACCATGTTGATGTGGATGGCGACGATGGGTTTGGTGCTAAACTGGATTTAGCTCATGCTTATATAGAAATTGGAGAGACCGAGTCTGCCACAGAGCTATTAGAAGATATTATCGAGTACGGTCACCCGCCTCAATCTGATGAGGCGAAGCGTGTCTTAGCCAGCTTACAAGGAGAAGAATAAGCTGCATAACGTCAATTAAGCGAATGAGTTTCGACGTTTTTTTATATTATCTATGTTGTAAACAAGACATTTTTAATACATTGGCTAAAAATCAGTTAGTATTTGTTAAAAAAATTGAGGTAGCAGTGATTAGATTCGTCTTGAGCTTGTTATTGGTAAGTACCGCTAGCCATAGCAGTAACATTAATATTGTCGTTACCGACAATCAGCAGGTGCCCATGTCTAATGTGGTGGTTTATCTTCTAGGCAAAGATACTCCGGCAGCGCCCAGCAATAGCATGGCAATTATGGACCAAGTCAATACCCAGTTTGCTCCGCACATTCTTGCCGTTCAGAAAAATACCCAAGTAAGCTTTCCAAACTCAGATTCTATTCAGCACCACGTTTATTCATTTTCCTCTGCCAAGGCGTTCGAATTAGAGCTTTACAAGGGGTTGCGCGCTAACCCGCTTCTATTCGATAAGCTAGGTGTCGTGGAAATGGGCTGTAACGTCCATGATTGGATGTTGGGCTATATTTATGTAGTTGATACCCCTTATTTTGCTAAAACGGATCAGCAAGGCTCTGTCAGTATGCAAGTACCTGATGGCGAATATATCATTAAAGCTTGGCATCCACGCATTAGCGACACGCCCGAATCTTTTCAAAAGACTATGCCTGTTCAAGGAGATTCTCACGAGACAATGCAGGTGCCTTCTGCACTGTTACCTGATGTGAATGCGTACGAAAATAACAGTGATGAATTCGGCGAATATGAGTAATACACGAACGTTTTTCAAGACATCCCTACAGATGAGGATGTCGTTCATCTTCTTACTGTTACTGACCATTATTGTTTTGGTAACGCTATTTTTTGTTCAGCGAGCGACGTACAAGCATTCTAGTGCGCAATTGCTTAGTCATATTCAAACTTCAGCCAGTGTGGTTAGAGATAATTTTGAAGGGCGAGCGAGCGCACTGGATAATGGCATGATTACTCTGGCTAAAGATTTTAGTATTAAACAATTGATTGCTACTGCTGGTAATGACTCACAATCCTTGAAATCAGCTATGTCTAACTACCAAAACCGATTAGATGCGGATATTTTTTGGGTCTTAGGGCGTGATTTTTCACCCCTGGCTAGCTCGTCTGAGCCGCTAGAGAATAGCAGCCAAATTGTGCCTTCTTTTGCCACGCCTGAGCTTCATTGGTTTTCATTCAACAATCAATTCTATCTTATACGCGCAACCCCTGTTCGGTTTGTCGAAAATTCGACGCAAATTAATGCTTGGGTGGTGATGGGAATAAATGCAGAGACTTTATTCACGCAGAATTTGGTAGAGCTAACCAATATGCAAATCTCTTTGCTGAGTCTTGAAAAAAATGTGCTGTTAGGCGCAACCCCCGAAACGCCGTTTGTTAACGACCTTATGCTGAGTAGAATCGAAGCGTCTACTGGACTACATCGTGTTTCTTTGTCGTCTAAAAATACGATTTACAGTACGATTGAGCTAGGCTCTTGGGGAGAAGATCCGGTATACATAGTGCTATCGACTGGTGAAGATGATGCGTATCTTTCCAGTGAGAGTTTAATTGGCCAGTTGTTTATTATTTTGTTATCAGCGGCGACGTTAGGCTTGTTAGGAGCGACGTTATTATCCAGAGAAATTACCAAACCGCTGCATCAGTTAATTAGAGCGGCGCGCAGAATGCGTGCAGGCGAGTTCGTTGAAACCTTTCCTAGTGCTAATACCTTGGAAGTAGAAAGCTTATCCAGTGCCTTTGATGAGATGCAGCAGGGTATCCGCGATCGTGAAGAACAAATTCATCATCTTGCTTACTTTGATGAGCTAACCAATATTCCTAACCGGATACAGTTTTCCAATCATATAAGGAATATGCTTAAGCAACAGCCCGAATGTCAGCTAACGGTGCTGACGTTAGACGTAGATCGATTTAAAGATATAAATGATACCCTCGGCCATGACCTGGGTGATGATTTATTGATCACAATTGCACGGCGTTTGAGTGGCTATGCTACGAAAAACGGATTTTGTGCCCGCTTGGGCGGAGACGAGTATGCACTAGTGAGTCATCAAGCGGCGCATAGCAGTCCCGAAGAAGCAGCAGAACAGTTAATCAAAGTGTTCGAGCAGCCTTTTAAAATTGAAAACGTGGTGTTGGACGTTGATTGTTCCGTTGGTATCGCTTTATACCCACAGCATGCGCAATCGTTGCAGGGCTTGATGCAGTGCGCTGATATTGCTATGTACAGTTGTAAAGATCAGCATAACCCGTTTGCTGTCTATAATGACGCCTTAAACAAACATTCTGTGGTACGCCTCAGTCTAATGTCTGAACTAAAAAGTGCATTAGCTGAGGGGCAGCTAGAGCTGCATTATCAGCCTAAGTTAACAATTCACAGCCATAAGGTTGAAACATTAGAGTGCTTAATACGCTGGTTTCACCCTGAGCATGGTTTTGTTCCCCCTGACGACTTTATTCCACTGGCTGAGCAAACAGGTTCAATTCGACATGTTACCCAATGGGCCTTGAGAACAGCGTGCGCGCAGCTTAAAAAATGGCGAGAGCAAGATGTGTATTTTACCGTAGCGGTAAACATATCAGCGATTGATTTGGTTGATTTATCCCTACCAGATAGCATAGCGTCATTGCTGGTGGAGTTTGATCTACCTCCTAGTGCACTCACCATGGAAGTAACGGAAAGCGCCGTTATGAGCGATCCCCATAACGCCCTAAAAGCACTAAATTTACTGCGTAATATGGGCATTACTTTATCAATAGATGACTTCGGAACCGGATACTCATCAATGGCTCAGTTGAAAAAAATGCCAGTTGATGAACTAAAAATTGATAAGGCATTTGTACTTGATTTGGCTACAAACCAAGACGACCGGGTGATGGTGAAAACCTTAGTGAGTTTGGCGCAAAATTTAGGGCTTACCACGGTTGCCGAAGGCGTTGAAGATCTTGCCACTTTGGAATTTTTGACCGAGATAGGATGTACCAAGGCGCAAGGTTACTATATGACAAAGGCGCTGCGAGCTGATGAACTGATCGCTTGGTATCAAAACTTCATACGTAATGGTTTAACTTAGTGGCGCGATTGATTTTGTACAATGGGTTAATTGCATTTTTATTCTTAATAGTTGTCGTGCTGCCTTCAACGGCACAACAAATCAGCGGCTTGGTTCAGGTCAATATGGTCAAGGCAGATGATCAAAAGCCCTGGCTTGACAAAGGAACAGGTATTGTTGCCTATCAGGATGATAGCGTTAATTTGCAACAGGGCGTACTTAGAATAACCGACAAACTTTCTTCTGCTTTTTCATATGATGTGACGGCCAATATTTATCAGTTAGGGGAGCAACATATAGGGATTACCCAAGCTGCTATTCAATATAAGCCTCTGTCAAATAGTCAGGTTCGTTTTAAAGGGCGCGCTGGTTTTTTTTACCCCCGTTTGTCGTTAGAAAATGTTGATTTAGGTTGGTTATCGCCATACACCTATACCCAATCTGCGGTCAACAGTTGGTTTGGTGAAGAACTTAGAATAGTGGGTTTAGAAGGAACTCTATTTAGCGCAGGGCGTAATCGACGAAGCCCTTTTTCGTGGGAAATCACCGCAGGCGCATTCAAAGGAAATGACACCCTTGGTACGCTGTTAAGTTGGCGTGGCTTTGCGATGCATGACCGACAAAGCTTACATAATGATAAAATCGTTTTTGCTGATTACCCATCTGTTATTGACCCAAACGGTATTTTTCACCCCTCTTATGTAGAGCCTTTTCATGAGTTAGACAGCCGCGTTGGCTTTTACTTAGGCGCTCACCTGAGTTATTACAAACGCACACAACTACGTTACTATTTTTATGATAATCAAGCCAAGCCAACTGTGGTCAATCATCAACGATTATACGCCTGGCGCACGAAGTTTCATTCTGTGGCCTTTTCTCATGATGTTACCCCGACGACCCGCTTCATTTCTCAGTGGTTGTCGGGTAGTAGCCATATGGGGCAGCGATTTGTGTATATTGATTTTGATGCTTGGTACATGATGATTAGCCATAAACGGGGGGCACATCGTCTCAGCGTGCGTTACGACGATTTCAAAGTAAAAGAAGACGACATTATTCCAGAAGATATGAACAACAGTAGTGGCCAAGGTTTGACGATTGCCTGGCGCTACAAGCTGAATGCAAATTGGCAGGTAGGACTAGAGCAACACATTAACCGTAATCAAGCGGATATTCGTACCACGCTTGATGAAGCAGCAAAGCAAAATCAACAGCAAACCTTAGCTGTGGTGCAGTTTAGATGGCGCTAAGCTGATGAATGAGGCTCTATAAAACAAAAAAACGGCAACCAAAGGTTGCCGTTTTTTTGTTCAGAGTTTTTTTTAGAAGAAAGTATAAACAATGGTGACCGCTGTTTGCGTGTCTAATTTTTCAGTGTCACTGGTCACGTTTGAGTTGTGATCGAAGGTGAGTGTCAATTTCATCGACAAAGAACTGTTTATCTTAGCTGATAAAGAGCTGATTGATTTTGATTTAGTGTTGTCTTCACCGACTTCCGTACTCATTGTTTGTTTAAACGTGGCTGTATCTGAAATCTTCCAGTTGAAACCTAATGCCCCACGAACGATGAAGCTATCGGCGTCTTCTCCTTCAGAGGTTTCAGCAAATGAGTAACCAGGACCCACACTGTACTCGAACTTAGTGGTTTCATTATCCCACAACTTTTGGCTCCAACCCGCTGCAAGCGTTGATTGGTAATTAAAGCTGCTGAATCGGTCATCTTCGTACGAACCGAATAAAAATAGACGATGATCAGGATTGGCTAGCTTGTAGTTACCTTGGCCCGATAAGAAATACTTTTGGGCGGTGGTTTGGCTTTCACTGGTTTCATCGTCGATAGCGACATCGTCTTTCTTGTATAGTCCTTCAAACAAGAAATCATTGCTCCACTGTTCAAGCTCCTGATGAGCCGACAATTTTGCGTTTAAAGAAGTTGTTTCAGTATTACCCGATGTAGCGATAAAGCCTAGCTCGCCATCCATAGTAAATGGTTTGACTTCTTCCTGGGCGAAGGCATTTCCGGTGAGGAGTAATCCGGTGGCGATAAGCGTTTTTTTCATTTAAACATATCCTTAAGTTGAAAATTTATTTGTATTAGGGCAATGGCGAATTAAAAAAATTGATATACGAGGGTGACTGCCGTTTCTGTGTCTAGGCTCTCTTGGGTCACTTCAGCATTACTGTTGTGTTCCATAATAAAAGATAGCTTCATCGCTAAAGAGCCAAATATCTTAGTGGAAAGAGATGTTTCTGATTTTGTTCTGGTGTATTCAGGGTCGGTTTCCGTACTGATGAACTGACGAAATTGTGCTGACTTTGAGATTTCTAACGTGTATTCCAACGCAGTACGCAAAATAACACCTTGTAAATCGTCGTTGTCTTCATCGTTTTTGGCTTCGGCAATCGCATAACCTGGCCCTACGCTGTATTTAAACTCACTAAATTCGTCGCGCCACAGGCGTTCGCTCCAACCGCTGGCCACCAGGGTTTGATAGTCATAGATGTCGAAACGGTCGTTCTCATATTCAGCATATATAAATATGCGTTCATCAGGAGAGGCGAGTTTGAAATCAATCTGGGTGGAAATGAAATTCTTTTGGGCCGTTGTCACATCATATTCATCACCACCGTCATCCGCTTCTTTTGACGTTTTATAGCGGGTATTAGCAATGGCTTGATAACTCCATTTATCGAGTTCTTGACTGATGTTAAATTTGGCGTTGATGCTAGAAGAATTGGTGTTGCCTTTGTTATACAGTAAGCCCAGTTCACCAGTTGCAGATATATTGCTATCAGTCGCTGGTAGGGTTCCACCGCTGTCTGACATGTAAAGCGAGCGCATAATGTTTATTTGAGCATGGCAGGGAAAGCAAAGCGCCAGCAAAATTAGATATCTGAGCATTATTCTTCGAAACATGATAGATGGCTAAAAGACAATGCTGCGCAGTATATCTAACTGGGATTATAAATGCATCCCAAAACGCGCTGCTAGCCTTTTACTTTAGCCGTTTTCTTAGTGATTAGCCTTTAAGTAAACCTATCATTGTTTGTGCTTCCATATGAGCGAATTTTATACCGTCCGTTATATCTTGCTCTTCCAACCCCGCTTTGCGCAAAATAAGAGGATGGATCGAACTCAACGGACTCATGTTTTCAGGGGCGACCATGGCAATCGCTATGCGGTAGATCGTGAACATCAGACTGGCTTCTTGACTCGTATAGGCGGCGGATTCGTTGTTCGTATTGGGTAATACTTGATATAAATGGCCAGGCAACCCCCATTGTTGAAGTAATGCATACGTACAATCTGTGTAATGAAAGCCTAATACCGACTTTTGCCGTTTCCACGGTGGAATTTGTGGGTCATATTGATTACAAGCAATGGCGAGTGCAGGTGTTTGAACCGCTACGATCAGCTCACCAATGTTGTGCAGTAAACCGATCACAAAAAAACGGGCACTGGTTCGAGTTTTAGCGATTTTGGCTAAATGTTTAGCCACGAGCGCAGCATAAATGCTTTGTAGCCAGAAGCGTTTCAGATCAATCACATCACTGCTGAAATGTTCGAAAGCTGAACAGGCGGTTTCAGCCATCACTAAGTTGTATAGGGCTTCCCCTCCCACAACATTGACGGCTTTGCTGATGTTATCGACCTGTGATTCAAAACGAAACAAAGCGCTGTTTGCCAATTGTAATAATTTGGAGCTAAGGGCAGGGTCAGTTGATACCAGCTTTGCAATATCATCAGTGCTCGCATTATTGCTGTCCAACAATGAGCGTATTTGCACACAAATTTCTGGTAAGGCAAATGACTGCGTGGCACCTAGGGCGTAATCCTGAGCAGATAACATTATAGACTCTTTATTATTGTTATTTTCCATCAGTATAAAGTTTGTACAGCTTATGCTCAAATGGAACTAATACCAGTTTCAAAGAGACTTACTCTGTGTGGCTCGAACAGGAAAGAGCACAGGTTAGTTTTTAATAAAGGGCTATCATTCACACGCCTTAATTAAGTCATTTTAAATTTTCGCCCAGTGGTTAATTATTTATTGGAATTGGAATTGGAATTGGAATTGGAATTGGAGTAAGGGTAATACATATGCCACACAGTTTACCGGTCACTCTCACTCGTCATGTTGATAACATTCACTTGGCGTATGATACATTTGGCTCGCAAGAAGATGCGCCATTGGTACTTATTATGGGGTTGGGAGCGCAACGTATTTTATGGGAAGATGCCTTTTGCAAAATGCTTGCAAATCAAGGCTTTTGGGTCATAAGGTTCGATAATCGTGATGTAGGCGAAAGCGCTTTTGTCGAAGATCAGTTTACCCCAAGTTTAGTGCATTTGGCAGCGAGTGGCTTCCTGGGGGCTAAAATCTCTATCCCTTATACTCTCAGTGATATGGCCGATGATGTTATCAGTTTGATGACATGGCTTAATTTGCCTAAGGCACATATCGTTGGAGCATCGATGGGAGGCATGATTGGCCAAATATTGGCTATTGAGCATCCTGATCGCTGTCTCTTATACACATCTCCGAGCCCACGAGACAGGCAGAAATCTC
>OLID01000809.1_pt1 | contig 10958 bp, 7 predicted proteins | sample 1609361 | NCBI WGS metagenome assembly OLID01 (sample SAMN05416778, study PRJEB24817) | seawater metagenome | isolation source: Sea water | place: Canada:Atlantic | collected 2013-07
GAGGCAAACTCTTGGCAATACAGTTTTTATGTTCCTCAAGATATTACTGGATTTATAAATTTGCTAGGAGGAAAAAATATATTAGAAGAACAGTTAGACAAACTCTTTGTGGCAGAAAATAAAACTTCAGGCCGAGATCAAGTAGATATTACAGGCTTAATTGGGCAATATGCGCATGGTAATGAACCAAGCCATCACATGGCTTATTTGTATAATTTTGTAAATAAACCACACAAAACTCAAGAAAAAGTTTATCAAATTTTAACTGAATTGTATACGAATTCTCCAGATGGAGTTTCAGGAAATGAAGACTGTGGACAAATGAGTGCTTGGTATGTTTTTAGTTCTTTAGGATTTTATCCGGTAACACCAGGATCAAATCAATATATTATTGGAAGCCCTTTATTCAACAAAGGAACCATTAATTTAGAAAATGGAAAAACCTTTACTATTGAAGCAAAAAATAACTCAAAAGAAAACAAATACATTCAAGCAGTTCAATTAAATGGAAGTAACTATGAGTACTCTTTTATAAATCATACAGATATTATGAATGGAGGAAATTTAGTTTTTGAAATGACCAACAAACCAACAAGTTGGGGGACTAATGATACTTTTATTCCGTCCACAGAAATTAAAGAACACATCATAATTTCTGCACCATTTATAGCAAAAGGAGATATAGCTTTTAAAGGAAGCACCGAGGTAGTTCTTGAATCTGCCCAAAAAGATGTAGAAATATTTTATAGAGTAGGGTTAACAGGAGTTTTTAAAAAATACTCAGAACCTTTTAAAATTGATAATTTTATAAGCCTGTCTATATATTCACAAAAAGGAGACCAAAAAAGTGCCGTAATTACTACTGATTTTTACAAAATAGATCCGAACATAAAAATTAAATTACAAACATCCTATGCCAATCAATACAATGCAGGAGGAGACAATGCGTTAATTGATGGTATTTTAGGTGCCGAAGATTTTAGAACAGGAACCTGGCAAGGGTATTCTGATACAGACCTAAATGCTGTTGTTGATTTAGGTAAAGTGAGGCAAATACATAATGTGAAAATATCATTTTTAAGAGATCAGCGATCTTGGATATTTCTACCTAAAGATTTGAAAATAGTTACTTCTTCTGATGGAGTGAATTTTAAAAATTATAAAGATTGGAAATTTAAATCACCAACTAATACAGACGATATAAAAATTAAAACCATTGATTTTTCTAAATCAACAAAAGCTAGGTATATAAAAGTTATGGCAAAAAATTATGGTGATCTACCAAAATGGCATGTGGGAGCCCCTTTTGACGGTAAAGCTTGGATATTTGTAGATGAAATTCAAATAAAATAGTTACACATGAAGCGAAGAAAATTTTTACAAAATGCATCACTATCTACATTAGGTATGGTAGCTACAGCCTCAGTGATTGGCTGCAAAAACAGTACTGAAAATACAGCTTTTATTGCAAGTGCAAATACAGCTATAAAACCAATTGTTATTGCTACTTGGTTGGTTCCTAATGCAACTGCTAAAGCATGGGAGGTACTTCAGAATGGTGGTACTGCTTTAGATGCTGTAGAACAGGGTTGTATGATTGAAGAAGCAGATCTAAAAAATGTTTCTGTAGGAAAAGGAGGATTGCCAGATAGAGACGGCAATGTAACCCTAGATGCCTGTATTATGGATAAAGACGGTAATTATGGCGCTGTTATGTGTGTTCAAAATATTACACATGTTATTTCTTTAGCTAGAAAAGTAATGGAAAAAACGCCACATGTGATATTGGCTGGAAAAGGTGCTGAGAAATTTGGCTATGAACAGGGATTTAAAAAAGAAAATCTATTAACCGAATCCTCAAAAAAAGCTTGGAAGAAGTGGAAGGAGACCTCGCAGTATAAACCAATTATTAATATTGAAAATCACGATACCATTGGAATGTTGGCAATAGATAGTTTTGGTGATATTTCTGGCGCTTGCACCACAAGCGGATTATCTTATAAAATGGCAGGTAGAGTAGGCGATTCTCCAATTATTGGATCTGGCTTGTTTATAGATAATGAAATAGGTGGAGCCACAGCTACAGGAATGGGCGAAGAGGTATTAAAAACTGTTGGAAGTTTTTTAATAGTTGAGCTAATGCGCCAAGGAAAAACTCCACAAGAAGCTTGTGAAGAAGCCGTTAGAAGAGTGGTAAAAAAATCTGGAGATCGTTTTAAAGATTTTCAAGTAGGGTTTATTGCCATTAACAAACAAGGAGAAACAGGAGCTTATTGTATTCACGAATGGTTTAATTATAACGTGTATAAGCAAGGAGAGAACAACAATTATAAATCAGCATATTTTAATAAAGCTTAATGATGTCTACAAACAAATCATACAGAAGTGCACTTATCTTTTTAACCACCTTGTTTTTTCTTTGGGGGTTTATTACCGTATTGGTAGATAGCTTGGTGCCAAGATTAAAAGATGTTTTTGAAATGTCTTATGCTAAAACAGTTTTAGTTCAGTTTGCCTTTTTTACAGCTTTCTTTGTTGTTTCTGTTCCTGCAGGAGCTATCTTATCTAAGATTGGGTATAGAAAAGGAATTGTCTTAGGACTTGTAGTTATGGCAATTGGATGTTTACTTTTTTATCCGGCAGCAGAATACAGAAACTTTACTATTTTCTTAGTTGGTTATTTTACACTCGCTGGTGGTATTACGGTTTTACAAGTAGCTGCAAACCCTTATGTAGCTTTATTAGGATCTGAAGAGGGTGCCTCTAGTAGATTAAACCTATCACAGGCCTTTAATTCTTTAGGAACAACTCTAGCACCTGTAGTAGGAGCCTTATTTTTATTGAGTGACTCTGTGAAGAGCTCTGAAGAAATAAATGTATTATCAGCCATTGAAAAAGCAGATTATTATGCAGCAGAGGCAGCTACGGTTCAAACTCCATTTTTACTTATTGCAACTTTTATAGGACTTTTGGCAGTTGTTTTTGCCTTTATAAAATTACCCAAAGTGATGCAACAAAGCCCAAAAGGAGGCTATCTATCATTATTAAAAAATAAATTAATGCTCATGGGAGCACTTGGTATTTTTGTGTATGTTGGAGCAGAAGTTGCTATAGGTAGTTTTTTAGTGAACTATTTTGATGACATGAATTTAGCAGTTATTGTAGCTGAGAATGACATAATGATGAATATTGCCAATACCATTGCCAGTACTTTTAATAAAACATTTTCTAATTCTGATCCAAAATCTTTATTAGGAATTTTTATTATATTCTATTGGGGAGGAGCTATGATTGGACGTTTTGTTGGCGCTTATTTAACAAAAATAATTGCTCCAGGAAAAGTGCTAAGTATTTTTGCTTTGCTAGCGATTGTAATGATAGCAATCTCAATAAATACACAAGGACTGATTTCTATGTGGTCTATTTTGGCTGTAGGATTATTTAATTCCATTATGTTTCCAACTATATTTACTCTTACCTTAGAAGGTTTGGGAGAATTAAAAGCACAGGCATCAGGCTTGCTATGTATGGCTATTGTAGGTGGTGCTATTATTCCTTTTGCATTTGGTGGTTTAATAGACGGGTTTGGGTTTAAAACCGCCTTTATTTTAACAATGTTATGTTATGGATATATCTTGTATTACGGAAAATTAAAGTCTTCAAAGTCTTAAAAAACAACTTTTAAGAAATGATCAAACCTATTTAAAAACAAAAAACCCGAAACATAGTTTCGAGTTTTTTGTATATAGAAAGAAGTATTACTTCTTCTTTCCTTGTTGTTCTTGAGCTTGCTTCATGGCGCCATCTAAACGTTGTCTAAACTTGCTCTTTTGTTTTTCTGGTTTTTTCTTGTTTTCTTCTATCTGAGCATGAATCTTATCTTCATCAATTACATAGTTTTTAATCACCAACATAATAGTAATGGTTAGTAAGTTAGAAACAAAGTAGTACAAACTTAAACTACTTGCATAATTGTTAAAGAAGAATAACATCATAATAGGAGAGAAGTAAATCATATACTTCATCATTTTACCCATATCTGGCATTCCTTCTTGTGCAGGTGCTTGCATACTTGCCTGCTGACTCTGATTCATTTTCATGTAAAAGAAAATAGCAATAGATGCTAAGATTGGAAATAAACTTACGTGATCTCCATAAAAAGGGATGCTAAAAGGTAGGTTAATAACAGTATCATATGATGATAAATCATTTGCCCATAAAAAACTTTCACCTCTTAAGGCAATATTTGATGGAAAAAATTTAAATAAGGCAAAGAATACAGGCATTTGTAACAATGCTGGGATACACCCAGAAAGCATGCTTACACCTGCTTTTCGTTGAACCGCCATGGTTTCTTGCTGACGCTTCATCGCATTTTCTTTTCCTGGATATTTTTCATTTAATGCATTTAATTCTGGACGAATTACTTTCATTTTTGCACTAGATACATAAGATTTATACACCAGAGGAGACATAATAATTCTAACAACGATGGTCAATAAAATGATAATTAAACCATAATTCCCCATAAAACCTTCTAACATTCCAAATATTGGAATGAAGATCCAACGGTTAATCGTTCCAAAAATACCCCAACCTAAATCGGCTGTTTCATTTAAATCGGTTCCTTCATATTTAGATAGTTTTTTATAATCTGAAGGACCATAATACCATTTCATATCATAGTTTAATTCTCCATTACTTAAAGCTAAAGGAGTTTTTAAACTATATTGTTTGGTAAACACACTATCTATTGCTTCATCTTTCACTAAATCTACAGATGCTATAGCTGCATTGTTAAATGGAGTGTCTGATAAAAGTATTGAAGAGAAAAAATGTTGTTTATAAGAAACCCAATCTATATCATTAACAACATCGGTATCTTCTAAACCCAGATAATCAACTTCATTATCTGATTTATAGTAGTAATAAGAGTACATAGTATTCTCTGTACGCAAACTTTTCTCATGACGATATCCTTTTAAAGACCAGTCTAAATTAACAGGATTTGATGAATTAATAACGTTGCTTAATCCTTGAGATCTAACTGCAAAATTCACCATGAAATCATCAGTCATTTCATATCTGTATTCTAAAAACTGATTGTCTGAGACCTTCAATTTCATAGAAAGTACCTGAGAAGAACCATTATTAGTGAATGTTGGCTCAAAAAATAAATCCTTTGTATTTAAAATTCTATTGTCTGTAGTTCCAAAATTAATATTAAAGCTAGCATTGTTGTCTTTAATCATATATAAAGGCAACGAATCATAGGTTTGGTATCCTTTAATAAGTGCTTCAATTATTTGCCCTCCTTTATTGTTAATTTTTAAGAGCAAAACATCATTTTCTAAGGTAGTAGTTCCTTCGGTACCATTAATAACACTAGTGGCAAAAGCGCCTAATTGATTTTGTAGATTAGCGTTTTTAAGAGAATCACTTTCTATTGTGGGACTAAAGTTTGCAGTTGAGGAAGTGTCTGCTTTTGTGCTTTCTGTTACTTGCTCAGTATTAGTTGTTGCGTTAGGATCTACTTCTGGTTTGGTAGAATACATCCACCAAAGTAGAATACCACCTATAAGAATCATTCCTATAAAGGAATTAACATCAAATTTTTTTTCTTCCATATTTTAAAATGTCAAGTTGTCATTTTTGCTTTCTATATATTTTAAAAAGCGATGACAAATGTAGTAAAATGCCTCCTTATTACAGGGGTATCAATATTTTAATTAGTTATTCTGTATAGTGCAAACAGTATTCCGTTATTTAGAATGTTGCAAAGCAGCTTTTACAAAATCAACAAATAAAGGGTGCGGGTTTAATACGGTACTTTTATATTCTGGGTGGTATTGTACGCCAACAAACCATGGATGATCAGAAATTTCAATAATTTCCACCAATTTAGTTTTAGGATTTACACCAGTTGTTTGCATTCCTTTATCGCTCAATTGCTGAGAATATTCATTGTTAAATTCATAACGATGTCTATGACGTTCGCTAATCATTGTTTTGTTGTAAGCCTTAAATACATTAGAATCTTCAGAAATTTCACAATCCCAAGCACCTAAACGCATGGTACCCCCTTTTTTAGTGATATCTTTTTGATCTTCCATTAAGTTAATCACTGGGTGAGCACAGTTTTCATCCATTTCAGTTGAACTAGCATCTCTATAGCCTAGAACATTTCTAGAAAACTCTACAACTGCCATTTGCATTCCTAAACAGATTCCAAAAAATGGAATGTTGTTTTCTCTTGCATATTGAACTGCTTTAATTTTTCCTTCAATACCTCTATCACCAAAACCAGGAGCCACTAAAATACCATTTAAGCCCTTGAGATGTTCGGTAACATTTCCTGGAGTTAGATCTTCAGAATGAATCCAACGAATAGTAACTTTGGTTTCATTAGTTGCACTAGCATGAATTAGTGCTTCTGTAATTGATTTATAAGAATCTTGTAGTTCTACATATTTACCAATAAGACCAACTTCTACAGTTGATGTTGGGTTTTTATATTTATGTAAGAAGTTGTTCCAAGCAGTTAATTGTGGTTGTTTCTCAGAACTAAGTTGTAATTTATTTAAAACTACAGTATCTAAACCTTCTTCAAACATTAAATTAGGCACGTCGTAAATAGTTGATGCATCTATAGATTGTATGACATCTTCTTTTTTTACATTACAAAATAATGCAAGTTTTCTTTTAATATCTTCAGAAATTTCATGTTCGGTTCTACAAACCAGCACATCTGGGTTTATTCCACTCTGCATTAGTGTTTTAACCGAATGTTGCGTAGGTTTTGTTTTAAGTTCACCAGCTGCTGCTAAATAAGGAATTAGCGTTAAATGAATAACAATTGCATTTTCTTTTCCTAGTTCCCACAATAATTGACGAACAGATTCTACATAGGGCAATGATTCTATATCACCAACGGTTCCTCCAATCTCTGTAATAACAATATCATAATCACCTGTATTCCCTAAAATTTGAATACGATGTTTAATTTCATCAGTAATGTGAGGTATTACTTGAACAGTCTTTCCTAAAAACTCTCCTTTTCTTTCTTTGTCTATAACAGACTGATAGATTCTTCCGGTAGTAACATTATTGGCCTGTGAAGTAGGAATGTTTAAAAAACGTTCGTAATGACCTAAATCTAAATCAGTTTCAGCCCCGTCATCAGTAACATAACATTCACCATGTTCATATGGGTTTAAAGTTCCTGGATCTATATTAATGTATGGATCTAGTTTTTGAATAGTTACAGAAAATCCTCGTACTTGCAAAAGTTTTGCTAAAGATGCAGCTATGATTCCTTTTCCAAGCGAAGAAGTTACGCCTCCGGTTACGAAAACGTATTTGGTATTGCTCATGTTTTTCTTAGGTTTGAGCAAAAGTACTAACTCTTGTTTTTCTCACAAACAAAAACATCAAAAAACATTTAAAAATAAGCAACAAAATGGGATTATTTCGAAGATTGAAAATATTTTTAATTTTTTTAGACATAGTATTTGTCAAAAATAAAAACAGTTGTATATTTGCGCACGCTTTTGACGAGGTGAAAATCGTCAATGAATAATCAAATAATAAGAATACTTTTTAAAAATATAGACAATGCCGAAAAGAACGTTTCAGCCATCAAAGAGAAAGAGAAGAAACAAACATGGTTTCATGGAAAGAATGGCTTCCGCTAATGGTAGAAAAGTATTAGCTCGAAGAAGAGCCAAAGGAAGAAAAAAAGTCTCTGTTTCATCTGAATCTAGACCAAAAAAATAATGATTAACAATTGTTAATAATATAGGTGTTGCTTTTTTAAGTAACACCTTTTTTTATACCTTCTATCGAAGTATTTTTACAAACAGAAAAACATTAAAACAGAATCATGCCAAAAAAAGAAGATTTAAAATCTATTTTAATCATCGGTTCAGGTCCAATAGTAATCGGTCAAGCTTGTGAGTTTGATTATTCAGGATCGCAATCTTTACGATCTCTTAGAGAGGATGGAATAGAAACCATTTTGATTAATTCCAATCCGGCAACTATCATGACAGACCCTTCAATGGCAGATCATGTGTATTTATTGCCCTTAACCACCAAATCTATCATACAAATTCTAAAAGAACATCCACAAATTGATGCTGTTTTACCAACTATGGGTGGGCAGACTGCATTGAATTTGTGTATAGAAGCAGATGAAAAAGGTATTTGGGAAGAGCATAACGTACGTTTAATTGGAGTAGATATTAATGCGATTAACATTACAGAAGACAGAGAGAAGTTTAGAGAATTAATGCTCAAGATTGGAGTTGGTATGGCTCCACAAGCAACTGCAACCTCTTTTCTAAAAGGAAAGGAAATAGCACAAGAATTTGGTTTCCCTTTGTGTATTAGAGCTTCTTATACCCTTGGAGGTGCTGGTGCAGCCATTGTTTATGAAGAGGAAGATTTTGATAAATTATTACGAAGAGGTCTAGAGATTTCTCCTATTCATGAAGTCATGATTGACAAAGCCATGATGGGATGGAAAGAATATGAATTAGAATTATTACGAGATAAGAATGATAATGTTGTTATTATCTGTTCTATTGAGAATATGGATCCTATGGGGATTCATACTGGAGATTCTATTACTGTAGCCCCAGCAATGACACTTTCTGACAAAACCTATCAGAAAATGCGTGACATGTCTATTAAAATGATGCGTAGTATTGGTGATTTTGAAGGAGGTTGTAATGTACAGTTTGCCGTATCACCAGATACAAAGGAAGAAATTATAGCCATAGAAATTAACCCACGTGTATCTCGTTCTTCTGCTTTAGCTAGTAAAGCAACAGGATATCCAATTGCTAAAATAGCAACTAAATTGGCTATTGGGTATACATTAGATGAGTTAGATAATCAAATTACAAAATCTACATCGGCTTTATTTGAGCCAACTTTGGATTATGTTATTGTGAAAATACCTCGTTGGAATTTTGATAAATTTGAAGGATCAGACAGAACTTTAGGATTACAGATGAAATCTGTAGGTGAGGTGATGGGTATTGGTCGTTCATTTCAAGAAGCATTGCACAAGGCAACGCAGTCTTTAGAAATAAAAAGAAACGGGCTTGGAGCAGACGGAAAAGGATATACCAGCTACAATCAAATTATAGACAAATTAACACATGCTTCTTGGGATCGTGTGTTTGTGATTTATGATGCTATTGCCATGGGTATTCCGTTGAGTCAGATATATGATATCACTAAAATTGATATGTGGTATCTGAAACAATACGAAGAATTATTTCAATTAGACAAAGAAATTTCTAAGTTTACCATAGATACATTAAACAAAGAGTTATTACTAGAGGCAAAACAAAAAGGCTATGGAGATCGTCAGATTGCTCATATGTTAGGATGTTTAGAAAGTCAGGTTTTCAAAAAAAGAGAAGAACAAGACATTCAACGTGTTTATAAGTTAGTAGATACCTGTGCTGCAGAATTTACAGCTAAAACACCGTATTATTATTCTACGTTTGAAAACAGGGTTGAAACTGCTTCGGGAGAAACGTATTGCCATAATGAAAGTATTGTGACCGATAAGAAGAAAATAGTAGTTTTAGGATCTGGACCTAATAGAATTGGGCAAGGAATTGAATTTGATTATTGTTGTGTGCATGGTGTTTTAGCAGCTGCAGAATGTGGTTATGAAACGATCATGATTAACTGTAATCCAGAAACGGTTTCTACAGATTTTGATATAGCAGACAAATTATACTTTGAGCCAGTTTTTTGGGAGCATATTTATGATATTATCAGACACGAAAAACCAGAAGGGGTTATTGTTCAATTAGGAGGTCAGACGGCTTTAAAGTTAGCAGAGAAATTAACCAAATATGGTGTTAAAATTATAGGTACAAGTTTTGAAGCTTTAGACTTAGCTGAAGATAGAGGAAGTTTCTCTTCCTTATTAAAAGCCAATAACATTCCGTATCCAGAATTTGGAATTGCAGAAAACGCAGATGAAGCATTAGTCTTGGCAGATGAATTAGATTTTCCAATTTTAGTTCGCCCTTCTTATGTTTTAGGAGGTCAAGGAATGAAAATTGTCATCAACAAAGAAGATTTAATAGAACATGTTGTTGATTTGTTGCGAAGAATGCCAAATAATAAATTGTTACTAGATCATTATTTAGATGGTGCCATAGAAGCAGAGGCAGACGCTATTTGTGATGCTGATGGAAATGTTTACATTATTGGAATTATGGAACATATAGAGCCATGTGGTGTGCATTCTGGAGATTCAAACGCAACCTTACCAGCTTTTAATCTAGGTGACTTGGTGATGCAGCAAATTATAGATCATACACATACCATTGCTAGAGAACTAAATACTGTTGGGCTTATTAATGTACAATTTGCAATAAAACATGATATTGTATATATTATTGAGGCAAATCCAAGAGCTTCGAGAACTGTTCCTTTTATAGCGAAGGCTTATAAAGAACCCTATGTTAATTATGCAACAAAGGTAATGTTAGGAGAGAAAAAAGTAACTGACTTTAATTTTAATCCACAATTAGAAGGATATGCAATTAAACAACCTGTATTTTCTTTTAATAAGTTTCCAAATGTAGATAAGACATTAGGACCAGAAATGAAAAGTACAGGAGAAAGTATCTTGTTTATTGACAGCTTAAAAGACGATGAATTCTATAATTTATATTCGAAACGTAAGATGTATTTGAGTAAGTAATAACTTTTAAATTCATACACAACAAAAAAAGCAACCTTATTGGTTGCTTTTTTGTTGTAAATATATTTAAGTAGTAAGCATTTTCATCATAAATGATGCTTCAGGTATATTAAAGCTCTATATTAAGTAATTCACCACTTAATTGCAATACCGTTAATTCAGCTATTTTAGCAGCATATTTTGCCTGATTTCTATTCAATTCTGAGTTGATTAAATTTAA
>OLID01000810.1_pt1 | contig 10954 bp, 10 predicted proteins | sample 1609361 | NCBI WGS metagenome assembly OLID01 (sample SAMN05416778, study PRJEB24817) | seawater metagenome | isolation source: Sea water | place: Canada:Atlantic | collected 2013-07
ACACAGAGTAGATCGTCGGCAGCGTCAGATGTGTATAAGAGACAGCTTCAAAAGTTTGACGCTCGACTGCAAATTTCATGACGAATTAAACAATAATAACCTAGATATCTTTGGATATTACAAATAGAATTCTGAATTTCGCTCGAACGTTGAAAAGAATAATAGAATGTCATTCCGACTTCATTTTATTTCACTCGAACAGACAAAATAAAAAAGACATGGATTTACCAAAATTTTTACTTGCAGATAATAGCAACTTTCCAGATGATATTTTTGTGTTACACACAGAATTCCCTCGTTTTTTAATCAATTTAAAAGATGATGAAATAGAGTGGTTTGAAGATTTAACTGGAGAAAATGAAGAAGATATTTCTACAGAATTGGCCGACTTAATGGATAAAGCTGGCGCTTTTTATGATACTGAAATGAAACAGTTTGAGTAAAGTAATTTGGTGGACTTTTTTTTTAAAAAAAAGTCCACCAAATTTATAATTTAAGCCATTACAGCTGCCTTTTTTGACTTTCTGTAAGTAAAAGAATTAAAGATATTTCTTTTACCAAAGTTGTTAATCGATTTTGCATTGATAAACTTTCCGAATAAAATTTTATTCACACCAAAATACTCGTACGTATTTCCGTCAGTAAAAGTAACTTCTAATAACATGCTTTTATGATACCAGTCTGCAACCTGAAACTCAGTAATTGTAGTTTTGTATTCGTCTAAATTTGCCGCTTTTGTTTCTGGAGAAATGCTTACTAGAAAATGATACCCATCAATAATTTTAGTGCTTTCTATTTCTGCAACCGCTTTTTGGTCTTCTTCTAAAAATTTATCTGGATGCCATTTTTTTACCAAACCTCTATAGGTAGTTTTTAACTCTTTTAAATCGATAGCGCCTTCTACATTAAAAAGCTTTTTATATTCTTTAATACGTTTCATTTCTGGTTTTCTAAATTCGAGTGCAAAAGTACTCACATTTAATGGATTAGAAATGTTTTATCTTCTTTTAAAATATAAAAAGATGAATATTAAAAATTTCACTCTGTAATTGGTAAAAAATTATACTTTAAGAACTCTTTAAAACGAGGTTCTTTTCTAAACATATCAAATTCTGGATAAATATTTACACCGGTTGCAGAGCCAGGTGTAATTAATTTATTCATATAGTAATACATTGAATCTCTGTTTTTTTGTATTGCAAAAATCATTGATTTGTTAAGATATGTAGTTGCGTAGTTATCAAGAACATTACGAACAATTTCAGTATCACCTAAATAAGCATGAATTGCACCTTTATTTAAGTAATATTGGCTATTCTTTTCGTGTTTTTCTAAATAGGTCAACGCTTTTTCATATTCACCTTTATAATAATGATAATCGAAATAAATATATTTATGCCTGTCACCATTAAAAACTTTCATGAATTTTGAATCGTTTAGTAGCTTTTCAGCTTCATCAAATTTCTTTACGTATAGTAGCGAATAAAAATATCTATTTGATAAAAAATACTCTTTAGGTGCTAATTCATAAGCTTTTTTATAATACTCATGCGATTTTTGATAATCATTGTATATTCTTAAATATTGATTTGCCAAATTCGAATTCAGATATGGGTTTTTTTTGTTTTTATCATAACGTTCTTTGATAAAATTAAATTCTATTGTCTTGTCTTTGTTTTTATAAACTTTAAATTTTCTTTCTATATAAGTATGTTGATTCTTATTTATTGTGAATTTCATTTTGTTATAATGTTCTTCTGCTTCTTTTACTTTTCTAATATTTAATAAAGCATTTATTAAGCTAGAATTTGTATGTGAAGAAAATGGATCTATTTTTTGGGCAATTCTAATTTGTTCAAGATACTTGTCATACTGAGGTATTGGTATAGAGAGAAAGTAACCTGCATAAAGCATTCTAGAATCTACATTATTAGGATTTAAAGCAATGGCTTTCTCGGCATTCTCTTTTATCTTCTCATAATCTTGAATTGTAGAATAATAGGAAACACTTGCTTGAAATGCTTCCGTATTTTTTGGGTCAATACTAAAAGCTTTATCTATATACTGCTTTGCTGTAGTTAAGCCTTCTTTGTAATTCATTAAACCACTATATGAATGTTGAAGATTAATAGAAGCAATTGCAACATAGGCATCTGCAAAATTGGGGTCTAAAGAAATTGCTTGTTTTAATAAATCAATACTTTTGGTGAAACTTTCTTTAGTGCCAACATACCATCTGCCTTTTAAGTACAATTCATATGCTTCTATGTTATCTGTTGCTTTTTTGTTAATGCTTTTTACTTCTTCTGGAGTTAATTTAATTTTTAATTGTTCTACAATTTTTTTAGAAACATCACTTTGTATTTTAAATACATTGTCTAATTTTTCATTATAGTTATCTGCCCATAAATGTTCATCATTTGCTTGTATCAACTGAGCAGTAATTAATACATTGTTATTCTGCTTTCTTACACTGCCTTCCAACACATGAGAAACACCTAGTTCTTTAGCAATTTCTGGGATTGTTTTTTTGTGATTTTTATATTGCATTACCGAAGTACGAGAGATTACGCGTATTCCAGATAATTTTGATAAGTGCGTTAAAATATCTTCGGTAACTCCATCACAAAACCATTGTGTATCACCATCACTACTCATGTCATCAAAAGGCAATACTGCAATAGAAAGATCTTGCTCTACAATAGCATCAGAAACATTTAATGTGTTATTAGAAGTTGGCTGAAATAATGAAATAGCAATTGTAGCAACTAAACCAACTAGTATTAATATATTTAAGCGTTTGTTGGTTGTTTGTGTTATAGAATCATCTTTTGAGACTTGTTTTGTTTTCTTTAAGCCCTCTGGAGTAACTTCATACACCCAAGAGAAAAACACCCAAATAGGGAAACAAGCCACTAGTAAAATCATTAAAGTTTTAAAAACCCACTCTGGAGCTTCCACAGCTGGAAGAACAATAGATAATACTTGTAATAAAACCCAAGAAGTAACAACATAAGCCAACGTAGCTTTGATTACATTTCTTCTTTTTAATTCTTCAAAAAAGGAACTCATAGAACAATAATTTTCTCAAATATAGTATTTAATAAATAATTATTCTATTGTTTGATTACTTTAAGAATTTAGTATTGTGAAGAATATCAGCGCCTTAAATTTGTTTTTTTACTTTTTCGAGCAACTCTAATTCCTCAGCTTTCGCTTTCGTGATAAAATATTGACATTTTCATTTGCTAATTCTTTGCAAAAACATTCCTAATTGACCAGGAATATCTTGCCTAAGTTTTTGGATAATTACATTACTAGTTTTTGTAACTTTTATTCCAACTTTTTCTAGCTCAATTTTTGCTCTATCTGCTTCTTCAACTAAATAGGGAGCTATTGAAAAACCTCCATTTTGAAAAACGCCGCCACCTTCAAGACTGATTTTGTTTTTCCCAAGTGTTTCACCCATAAGAGCTAATTGTCCACATTTGTTTTCAAATAAAATTTATAGGTCTTTCATTTTTTTTATATACGCTGTTGACGGTTTGTTTTTTATTTTACTTCTAACTTCCAATTAAACATTGTTGTTGTTTCTCCAATTTTTATAAAACCATTTTTTTCTAGAACTTTAAAAGAAGCAGTATTTGTTTTGTCTGTTGAAGCAATGATTGATTTTACTTTTACTTGAGTTTTAGACCATTTTAGTATACCCAAAACCACTTCTGTCATAAACCCTTTATTCTGAAACTCTTCATAAGTTCCGTAGCCAATTTCAATTTCTCCATTAGCATTTGGTTCCCCAACTATGCATAGATCTCCCACCATTTTATTCTCGGCTTTAGAAATAGCTGTCCAAAGTGTCGAATACAAATAGTTTTTCCTTTTGTTAGCCACATTTGGGAGAATTGTTTGCTCAAATGCTTCTTTTAATTCGGGAGCTATTGTTCTTGATGATTTATTTAGTTTTAATTCCGTTTCTAAAGAATTATCACACTTTATATATTTAACTAACTGACTATAAGTCAGTGGTTTTAAAATTAATCGTTCAGTTTCTATCATTTAAATTTTAGTTTTTGTTCATTTAAGAGAACAATTAATCATTCGGTTCAATAAGATCTCTTATGTGGTCAGCAACATTACTTCCTGCCATTCCTCCATAATTACTTAATACAATAACATAGATGTCTTTCCCTGGATAGTATTCAAACCGACTCCCAACACCATAATCAACACCATTGTGTCCAACAGAAATTGCTTTACCATTTTGATTTGTCATAAAACCATAACCATAATGAATGTGTGTTTGTTCTGCCTCAGAAGACATTCTGATAGTATGCTTTTTAAAAATGATTTCTTTAGTTTCTTTATTGATTATTTTTTGTTGATTGATAGCTTTAAAATAAAGGTATAAATCTTTTATGCTTGCATGTATTCCACCAGCAGGCATAATAATATCACAAACTGCACTGCCAATAGCTTCACGTCTTTCTCCTAGTTGAAATCTCATGTCAGTATTGTTAAAACTATAACCTTTTGCTTTGTTTTTGTAAGTAGACAAGGCCTTGTTGTCTACAATCGCATGAGACATCTTTGCGGGTTTAAAGATGTTGTTTTCAATATATCTAGCATAAGGTATTCCAGTGATACGCTCAATAATTGCACCTAATAGAACGTAGTTGTCATTAGAATAATCGAACTTACCTAAAACGGTAAAGTTTTTTCTTCTCTTATTGTTCATATGATCCATATACTTTAACTGTAGCGCTAGCATTTCGCTAATGCTTTTTGCTTTCTTCGTTTCATTGTAAAAAGGATCATAATCATCAAATTCTAAACCCGATGTATGTGTGAGTAAATCATGAATGGTGACTTTATCTGCAATATCTTTTGGATATTCTGAGATGAATTTACTTAATGGGTCTGTAAATTTAAGTTTTCCTTGTTCTACTAATTGTGCTATTGCAATTGCAGTAAACGTTTTTGTTGTAGATCCAATACCAAATACAGTGTTAACGTTGTTCTTTTTCTTTGATTCTTTATTGCGATATCCGTATGCTTTTCTAAAAAGTATTTTATTGCCTTTGGCAACTAAAACGGCACCAGAAAAGAAATCTAATTCACTTAAATTGTCAAGATATTTATTGAGGTGTTTGTTGAAATTTTTTGTTGCTATCTCTTTATAAGGAGGAAGTAATCCTTTAGGTCTCATGCCTTTAAAAACACCAGCATTTATAATCTTTTTTCCGTCTTTACTTAGCATGATCACTATTTTTGCCCAGTTTTTGGTATCCTTTCCTAGGAACCAAACAGCAGGCAAACCACGAAATTTTTCATCAGCAACCTTAAAAGGCTTTAAGATTCCGTATTCGGTAAAAACCTTTGTCCAATAAATAGCGCGACCTTTTGCTTTCTTTTCTGAATAGTACTTTTCTGTAAAAGCAGAAAGTATTTTAAAATTATTTGAATTGTATGCTTCTAAAAAATCTTTAAAAACAGGAGTTACTGCATCTTTTGGCCATTCAAAATTGTTGTTATTTTGGGATGTACTAACTGTCGTTGTAAGTATAAAAACAAGTATAATTAATTTTTTCATAATAATAGATTCGTTATATTTTTGACAAGATTAAGAGGAATTAAAAGCATTACAAAATGAATGTGATAGGCAGTTGTATAAATGTGTCATAGCATATTAGTTTTGTGAAACCAAAGTCGTTTCACAAAATCAACTACTTTGAGCACTAAAGAGAATACTTTGGTCACTAGATTGTTTTTATGTCGTTTCAATTCCTTTACTTTGAAGAGCTTTTAATTAATAAGACATGAGAAAATATTTAGAAATAATCATTCATTTACTCATCTGGGGAACAGGATATTCTATTATATTAACTCTTTCTGGATCTGCCGGAAGTTTTAGGCAAGGCGAAGGACCTTATTGGGCTGCGATATTATTTGGGACTTTAGTGAATATGGTAATTTTTTACACTACTGCATTCTTTCTTGTTCCCGGTATGTTGCGCTTAAAAAAAAGAAAGACATTCATCATCTTATTAATTATTGGGTTTACAGGTGTTTGTTTATTAGAGAGTTATGTTGATTATAGTTTTGTGTCGAGCTTTTTCATTGATAACGAAACAACTTTTATGGTACATTTTTTTCAAAACTTTTTGGTTGGATTTATTGTGTTATTGGCGTCATTGTCTTACGCCTTGTTTAATAACTGGGTAGAGAATGAAAAATTAAAGAGGGTATTACTCGAAGAAAAATTATCTACAGAGATGGCATTTTTAAAATCTAAAATCAATCCTCATTTTTTATTTAATGTTTTAAATAGTTTTTACGCTAAAACCTTAAAACATAATGTCCCTGAATTATCTGATGGATTATTGAAGTTGGCAGAATTAACTCGCTATATGGTGTATGAAACAAATGAAGACAAAGTGTTACTTGAAAGAGAAATACGTCATCTCAAAAATTTTATAGAAGTATACCAATTAAGAATAGCTGAAGGAGATGATGTAACCATAAGTTTTGACGTAATTGGAGATATACATTCAGTTAAAATATGTCCAATGTTATTGATTCCTTTTGTAGAAAACGCGATAAAGCATGGAATTAATCCTCAAGAAAAATCTGAAATAAATATTCTAATAGAAATAAAGCAAAATAAGTTGTACTTTAATGTGACCAATCCAATAGTGAAAGTTACGAATGGTATTTTAGATGCCTCATCTGGTTTTGGATTGGGTAATTTAAAAACAAGATTATCTGTTTTGTATCCTAATACACATACCATAGAAACAACAACAGAAAACGGTACTTTTATAGCGAAATTATGCTTACAACTCAATTAATTATTTTATGAATTATGTAATTATTGATGATGAACCTGCTGCAATTGAAGTGTTACAATTTCATTTAAAGAACATTCCTTTTATAGCATTTAAAGCAGCTTTTAGAGACCCTTTAAAAGGACTTGAATATTTGCAAGAACACAAAGTAGATGTTCTTTTTTTAGACATTAATATGCCGCAGTTGTCAGGGATAAACTTGCCAAAGTATTTAAAAAACCCGCCGCTGATTATTTTTACAACTGCTTATACTGAATATGCTATTGAAAGTTATCACCTTAATGCCTTAGATTATTTACTAAAGCCTATTGGATTTGATAGATTGTTGCAATCAGTAATGAGAGCAAAAGAAGTATTATATAAAAATACAACTCCAAATACTCCCAATTTACCGCTCATTCAAAATATAAATGAACAAACAGTTTTTATTAAGAGCGGACTAGAGTATCATCAAGTTGCTATTCAAAAAATTAAATATATAGAGAGTGATGGTAATTATGTTACGTTTGTTACAACTACACGATCAATTCTTGCACGGTATAAAATTTCTGAGGTTCTAGAGGTTCTTTCAAAAGAGTATTTTGTTCGAATACATCGTTCTTATATTGTGGCATTAAAACACATAGATACTGTTAAAAAACATTGCGTGGTTATAGGCGAACGTGAAATTCCTTTAAGTAATAATTATAGAGAAGGCTTATTATCTCTTATTGATGAATTAGGAAAGAATAAAAGTTAGGCTTTTTATTTACTGTTTTAACCGATGAAATTAGAAATAAAAATAATCTATCTAAAGTGTTGGTAATAAGTCCCTAAGTAATGGTTTGGTAAAAGTATTTTTTACAATTACAGCCAATTTAAGAATATGGTTCCGTTTTAATCAACTATATTCAGAGTTAGCGAGTTATCTTTTTTAAAGTAGAAAATCAACAAGTAAAAACACTTGTTATTGGTAATAACAAAGTAGTTTATTGTAATTTATAATCAATTTTGTTGGAGCATTCTGTAGTTCCTTTTTTTCTAAAATAACTAATATTACGTTCGTCGCCTTCACTTTTTATTGAATAACTATTGTTGCAGTAAATTTTTATAAAACGTGTTTTTACCAAATGTTGGTTGTTGTCATCATTTTTGTATTTGAAAAAATATGCATTCAATTTCTTTCCCCAAACGCCTTCAAAGACAGGTGTGTCTGCATAAAACTCAGTGAAAGTTCCGTCTTCGTAAAATTCAATAAATATTCTAGAATCATTATGGTTATTACTAAACCATTTGTCTTTACGTGTAAAAGTGGTTCCTGTCCATTGATCAATTACAGAAGTTAATGCTTCTGTCTTATACATTTGCCAATGACCAACAATCTCATTCTCTACAATAAAATCATCGCTTTTGGTGCAAGAAGTTAAATTAAATAGGAAAATTAAAAGAACGCTACGTAATAAGTGATTTTTCATTATTTATTTTTAGAATGCTAAATATAGTAAATTATTTTTTTGCTTTCTCCACCAATTCTAATTGCTCAGCTTTGGCTTTTGTTGTAAAGATGCCATAATTGATAAACACATGCTTTTTTTCAATTTTATCAATGGTTCCAACTGCGTTTCCATCTAGTAAACGTACACGGTCGTTCACTTTAAAAAGATAGTCAGCTTTTGCTTTTGCAATTTTTGTTGCTTCAATTTTCTTTTCTTTGCGTACTTCAACTACTTTTTTTAGTATTTCTTTTTCTACTTTTTTAATGGTTTCTTGCTTTTTCTCAGCAACAACCTTGGCAGTTTTCTTTTCTGTTTTGGTTTTTGGTTTTGATGGATTTTTCTTTAAAAACTTCGTTTTTTCTGTCGCAATCCATTTTTGCAATTCGGCATTGAATTGCTTTTTATTATTGGTTTGTAAATAATGATTTAAGAGCTCATTTACTTTTCTACCAATGGTTAACATTTTCTGATTGCTATCATACAGCTCTTGAAAATCTGCTAACTTATCTTGTACTTTTTGCTCTTTTTCTTGCAGATTATCAATATGTTCTTTTCCTTTAGAATGTTGTTTTTCTAAATTATCAGAGTTTTTTTGCAAGCGATTGCGTTCTTTTTGCAGTTTAGAAATGGTTTTGTCTAAGCGTATTTTTTCTGTTTCTACACGCTTTTTTGCTTTGTTGATTAAACTATATGGAATCCCGTTTTTCTGAGCAACTTCAAACGTAAACGAACTTCCAGCTTGTCCTACATACAACTTGTACAATGGTTCTAATGTGCGCTCGTTAAACTGCATATTTGCGTTGGTTACATTCTCTAATTCGTTCGCTAATACTTTTAAATTAGAATAATGCGTGGTGATAATTCCGAATGCTTTTTTATCGTAAAACTCTTCTAAGAAAATTTCTGCCAAGGCGCCGCCCAATTCTGGATCAGAACCAGTTCCAAATTCATCAATTAAAAACAGCGTGTTTTTTGTGCATTTTCTTAGAAAATAACGCATGTTTTTCAGGCGATAACTATACGTGCTTAATTGATTTTCTATGGATTGATTGTCGCCAATATCAGTTAAAATAGTGTCGAAAATAGACGTTTCGCTGCGTTCATCAACCGGAATTAACAAGCCGCTTTGCAGCATTACTTGCAATAAACCAATGGTTTTTAATGTGATACTTTTTCCACCTGCATTTGGTCCAGAAATAACAATGATTTGTTGTTTTTTATTTAGAATGATGGATTGCGGAACTGTTTCAATACTTTTTTCTTGATTCTTTTTCCAAAGAATTGGATGATACGCATTTTTAAAATCGACTTTCTTTTCAGAGGTGATTTTTGGTAAAATTGCATTTAAATCTTTCGCGTATTTTGCTTTTGCAGCAATACAATCTAAATGCGTTAAATACTGTAAATACAAATGCAATAACGGCACAAAAGGCTTTATTTCTGCTGCTAATTCTTTTAATATTCTGGTAACTTCTTGCTGTTCTTCGTAAGTTAAGTTTTGTAGTTCTCGATCGTAATTTAATGTTGCTTGTGGTGCAATATAAACGATGTTTCCAGATTTAGAAGTACCTAGGAAGTTTCCTTTTACTTTTCGTCTGTGCATTGCCAAAACCGCCAAAACTCTATGGTTGTCAATCACGGATTCTCGAATATCATCTAAAAAACCAGAAGCTCCATATTTACTTAAATCTCTCGTAAAACTTTCGCCAATTTTACCACGAATCTTTGCAATCTCTTTTCTTATTTCTTTTAATTGTGGTGAAGCATTATTGGCAACCTCTCCATAAGAAGTAATTATTTTATTTATTGCATTGATAATGGTTGGTGTATTTTCAACTTCTAAACTGATGTTTTGTAACGTCGGAAAATAGGTTTCAAATTTCTTGAAGAATTTTAGCAATTCATTTACAGTCTCGGAAACCGTTGCGATTTTTAAAAACGCACTTGCCTCTAAAAAACTATTCTCAATATTTAAGGTAAAAACTTCTTGAGAAATGTTCTCAAAACCATGATTAGGAATGCTGTTTTCGCTGATAAACGAAGACAAGTATTCGTTTACCAAATTTAATTCTTGTTGAAGCGTTTCGGTTTTATCAATTGGCTTTATCTCTAATATAGTAGTTTTTCCTAATTCAGAAATACAATATTCCGCTACGTGTTGTAAAACTGTAGGAAACTCTAAATCTTGTGCTGTTTTTTCTGAAATGTTTTTAGTCAAAATACTATCTTTGATTTCTGACAAAAATAAGAAAGTATGCAGGTAAATATTGCTGATTCATGGAAAAATATTTTACAAGCAGAATTTGATAAATCGTATTTTAAAGATTTAACAAATTTTGTAAAATCAGCATACAAAACTGATACTTGTTTTCCTGATAAAAAAGACATTTTTGCTGCTTTTAATGCTTGTTCTTTTGATGATTTAAAAGTAGTAATTATTGGTCAAGATCCATATCACGGAATCGGACAAGCAAATGGTTTGTGTTTTTCTGTTCAAGAAGGAGTGAAGCAGCCACCATCTTTGGTGAATATTTTTAAAGAATTAAAAACAGATGTTCAAAAAGAAATTCCCATTTCAGGTGATTTATCACCTGTCTCTTATACACATCTCCGAGCCCACGAGACAGGCAG
>OLID01000814.1_pt1 | contig 10914 bp, 11 predicted proteins | sample 1609361 | NCBI WGS metagenome assembly OLID01 (sample SAMN05416778, study PRJEB24817) | seawater metagenome | isolation source: Sea water | place: Canada:Atlantic | collected 2013-07
CGAGATTTCTGCCTGTCTCGTGGGCTCGGAGATGTGTATAAGAGACAGGTATCATATAACTTTATTAAATAATTCGAATTTGGAGTCCAAGACGTATTATTGAATATTATAGTATCAGAATTAATATAGTTTTTAAAACCATTAATATCCTCAATGTAAACATTAGGTTCTAGTTCGCAAGGAGCATCATTAAAGGGTACTATTGGATTGTCATTAATTGGTAGAGCATCTTTTTTACATGAAAAAAGCATCGATCCAAAAGCAACTAATGCAAAAAGCATTTGATTATTCATGAAAAATATTTGAATCAAATATATCAAATAAATGTCTAGTAATATCTACCCCTCCAAATCGACCGCATAAAATCCATGCTTTTCCACTAACTGAATAATTTCGTGCTCTTCAATTGGTTCATTCGTTTCCACACGTAAAACCTTATCAACATCTTCTAAATCAACGCTCCAACGTTGAATTGATCGGTGTCCATTAAAAACAGGAGACAGTAACTGCAATTTCTTTTTGGAGCGAATGTTCGTTTTTAGAATTAACAGTTTTGTTTTCATTGATTTTCTTCTGTTGCTTCGTGTTTATCTCCATTTTTTTCATCAATGTATTTCTGATACGCTTTTTCACCTTCTTCTTCCCAAAATTTATCGTATTGCGACCATTTATTAAAGTCTTTTCGGTGTTTTTTGCCGTCGTGACATTTGTGTTCAGAATACTCATCATGCTTGTGATGACCTTTTCTACCGCATCCACCGAGAAGTATTTTAAGAAGAATAAACAATCCAACAGCTTGCCAATAAGAGAGTAGTGGTAATCCAAAAATCTCTGGCATTAACCAGTTCCAAAGCCACATTACTACAAATCCGAATAGAATTGCAAGTCCTGTTATCGCTACAATTCCGAATACGATCATTCCAGCAATCATTACTGGGCTTTTTCCGCGCATTTTATGTTTAAAATAGTTGTTCATTGTGTCTGTTTTTAATTATTGATTTCTTTTTTATGTTCTAATTGTTTGAATAATTGAGCCAATGCTCTGTGTCTTCTTGACATTAATGTCCCTTCCGGAATTCCTGTTTCATTCGTTATTTCAGCATATGTATATCCTTCAAAATCTATTGCGATAATAATGTCTCGATACGGTTCCTTTAAATTCAATAATGCTTCTTTTAATTCATCCTTCATTTTATCAGAATAGGAATTATCTGATTCTCCATATAACAATTCGGCAAATTCCATCAATTTTTCATCGTCCTTTGCTTCTTCGTTTAAGCTCCCTTTTCTCTTTCGCATTACATCTATAATTCGATTTCGAATTGATCGATAAACAAAACCCGCAACATTGTTAATTGGCGAATAGCGCTCGGCTCCTGAAAATAAATTCAACGCAACATCCTGGATAATATCCTCTGCATCCCATTCTGTGCTTGCTCGAATTCGCGATCGAACGTACCCTTTTAACAAGTGGTATTCGTCTTCGAAGAAGGATTCCAGTTTTTGTTTATTTTCTTTTTCAGTTGCCATTCAATAAAGTCTTTTTAAAAAGGACTTCATCTATAAAGACGAAGCTTTTTAATTTCCTTGCATTTATTTTGAAATAAAAATTAAATCTACGTTTTAATGAGCTAGTAATTGAATGATTATCAAATACAAGACGATTTTAAAGTAATCGTTACAAAACGCAAAGGTGATGTTAGAGAACGGTTGAAAGAAATAGATTTATCGATTATTCAACTCCAATCTCATTCAAATGAACCATCATTCGCTCTAAGCAAATAGTTAGGATGCGTTTGTTTACGTCTGGAGCGATGGCTGTATATGTTTTAAACTCATCAATGGTAAATTGACCGATGATAAGACCAGTTAATCGATGTTTAAAGGTGTTGTCTTTTGCAAAAAGGTTTGTTACAAAAGTGCGCTGTTTTCCTTTGGACAGTTCCAAAAACCCTTTATTAAACTTCATAACATGGTCCGAAACAAAGGCCAAGATCAATAAATGTTGCATTTTAATTATCGGTCGTAAGGTCTCGTTTTGAAAGACTTCGTTCGGATGAGTCGTTTCGTCAACTTTTGCAGATTCTACAATTGGGCGGAGGGAAATTCGTTTGTCCATAGATTTAATATAGCGTGAAGTTAATGAATAATTGCATCTATTTTTAGGATTAAAAACTATATTTAAAGCCATGAGTTCGTCTATTATTTACTTAATTATTGGTTCAGCAATTGGACTTTACCTTGGTATTCACAAGTTACGCAACGGTAACCTTTCTTTTAAACGTGAGCCGGTCAGAGCGTTTCCTAACGAGTGGAGAAAACTCTTAATTGATCATGTTGAGTTCTATAATCGTTTACCGCAATCAAAGAAAACTGAATTTGAAAAACGCGTTCATATTTTCTTGTTAAATGTAGAGATTGTTGGTATAGACACTGAAGTCACGCATCTTGATCGAATTCTTGTTGCGTCGGGAGCCATTATTCCAATTTTTGGTTTTGAGAAATGGCATTATTCAAATTTAGAACAAGTACAGATTTATCCAGATAAGTTTTTAGTTCCTAAGTCGAATAAAATGGCCAGCGGTTTAGTTGGTTGGGGCGCAATGGAAGGGAAGATGATGCTATCTAGAAAAGCGTTAATGCATGGGTTTTATGACCAAGAAGATCAGAAAAATGTGGCCATTCACGAGTTTATTCACATTCTTGACAAACAAGACGGAAAAATTGATGGTGTTTTAGATAAAGTAATGAACGAAATTGACATTAAACCATGGCTGCACATCATTAACCATAAAATGAATGAAATTGGATTGGGGCAATCAACCATTCGTGAATATGGCGCAGCAAATCAGGCTGAATTCTTGGCTGTTGTAAGCGAATTCTTTTTTGAAAGTCCCGAAAAAATGAAAAGTGAACATCCTGCCTTATATATGGCATTGGATAGTTTTTTCAATCCAAAAGTCTCTCCATCCAATTCCAATCGAAGTAAATATATCACGCGCCCAACCTACAAAAGAGACGGTAGCGGCTACAATAAAAACGAGCGTTAGTTAGAATAAAACCAATTCTTCGAGTTCATTTTGTGATTTATTTTTCTATATTCGTAAAGCTAAAACTAATCAACTATTATTGAACTACATTCAACGAATAGAACTCGAATTTTCCACAGTTTCCCTTAGGGAAGACGGTATAATTGAACAACGATTTCAAAAGGATATTCCTTATGAGATTGACACACAGCATTTAACCGAAATGTCTGTTGCTATGTCGCGTTTATCAAAAGGGAATAAAACAGCTATTCTCAGTATTGCTGGACTTTATGGTTCAATAACACCTGAAGCTAGAAAATTAGACATTAATAAAGATGAAGACTACACTTTGGCTATCGCTTTGGTGATTCAGGAATTGTCACAACGTTTGCTAGCTAACTTCTATTTTAAGCTAAAGAAAGTAAATTATCCGGTTAAAATTTTCAAGAATGAAAATCAAGCAACCGAATGGTTACAGCAACAAATTAGAGCCAATCAGAAAACAGGGTAGACCTGTCAATTTCATTGTCCTACAGCAAACACATTGATTTTGGTTGTCGATTCTCGACCCTTAGATTTACGTGTAAATAAATAGTGTTTCCGTTAACACTACAATTTTCTTTATGATGTAGGCTAAATGTCCACGCACTTAACGCCTGATTTTGTTCGATTTACAGATTGTTGAAAACTAAATTGATTAATTACTAATCATATTTTGATTAATAATTAATAGTTTTGAAGTGAATTTATCACCCTATGTTTTTAAACAATCACACATATTATAGCTTGTGCTATGGCACTATCGACACCTCTGAATTATTGAGGTTAGGAAAGGTGTGTGGTGTTTCTCAACTTGTTTTAACCGATATCAATACGACATCGGCTTGTATTGATTTTGTACGTAAATCGGTTGAATTTGACATTAAGCCAATTGTTGGGATTGATTTTAGAAATGGTGTGAAACAACAATTTGTGTGTATCGCTAAAAACAATGAAGGCTTTCATGAAATCAACAACTACTTGAGTGGCGTTTTACATCGAAATGAGCGAATTGAAGAGTGTGCGCCGGAGTTTAAAAATGCATCTACAATTTATCCTTTTGAGAAGCGAAAGGAATATTTACTTCGGGACAATGAATTTATCGGCGTTCGAATTACGGATCTCCCATATATTCGCCTAAAAAGCTGTGACACATCTAGAATGGTAGTACTTCATACAACTACCTTTCGAAATAAAAAGGATTTCAATGCGCATAGACTTTTACGCGCGATTGATAAAAACATATTGCTCAGCAAACTGCCCAAGGAAGAACAGGGAAGTGAATCACACAGAATGATTCCACTTGCTGAATTAATAACTGCATTTAAAGAATACCCTGAAATTATTGCGAATACTGAGCGAATAGTAAACGAATCGTCTATTTCATTTGATTTTTCTGATGAACGTTCAGAAAACCAGCAAACTTATACTGCTTCTCGAGAGGAGGATTGGGAGTTATTATTGAAACTCTGTCAAGACGGATTGAGTTACCGCTATCCAGTAATGAATGATATCATCAAGGAGCGTGTAAATAAAGAGTTGGAGGCGATTAAACAAATGAATTTCGTATCCTATTTCCTGATCAATTGGGACATTGTTTCCTATGCGTATTCAAAAGGATATTACCATGTTGGAAGAGGAAGTGGTGCAAATAGTGTTGTAGCTTACTTATTGAAAATCACAGATGTTGACCCAATTGAGTTAGACTTATACTTTGAACGTTTTATCAATCTTTTTAGAAAAAACCCACCTGATTTCGACATCGATTTTGCATGGACGGACCGCGATGATGTCACCCGTTACATCTATCAACGCTTCCCCAATGTTGCACTTGTAGCGACGTATAATACATTTAAAAACCGCTCAGTGATTCGAGAGCTTGGAAAGGTATTCGGATTGCCAAAAGAGGAAATCGACCGTTTAACGCGCTCTTATTACACCGTACAAGCAGATTCCCTCGCAGCTTTGGTTTTAAAGTACAGTGATTACATTCATGGCTTCCCGAGTCACTTAAGTCTGCATCCCAGTGGAATCGTTATTTCAGAGCGACCGATTCATTATTTCTCACCTACATTTATCTCTCAAAAAGGCTATAAAACCATTCAATTTGACATGCATACCGCAGAAGATATGGGATGGTTTAAGTTTGACATTCTAAGTCAACGTGGACTGAGTAAAATCAAGGATTCCATTCGTATCATTGCTAAAAACCACCCTGAAGTTGGAGAGTTGGACGTGCATGACATTAAACGCTTCAAGGAAGATGAGCGTATAAAAAAGATGCTTTCTGAAGCAGATGCAGTAGGTTGTTTTTATGTCGAATCGCCTGCTATGCGTATGCTGTTACGAAAATTGCGGGTAGACAATTACTTGGGATTGGTTGTTGCGAGTTCTGTTATTCGCCCTGGTGTCGCTCAATCGGGAATGATGCAAGAGTACATCAAGCGCTATCGGAATCCCGAACGAATAAAAGACGTGAATCCCGTTCTGTATCAACTAATGCCTGAAACGTACGGCGTGATGGTGTATCAGGAGGATGTAATTAAAGTTGCGCATTACTTTGCGGGACTTTCTCTTGGCGAAGCCGATAAAATGCGAAGAGGAATGTCCGGTAAATTCAGGTCTCGAGAAGAATTCGCAGAGGTGAAACAAAAGTTCTTCGACAATAGTTTGGCAAAAGGAAATCCACCCGAACTGACTCAAGAAGTATGGCGACAAACAGAAAGTTTTGCTGGTTATGCCTTTGCGAAAGGGCATTCAGCTTCTTATGCGGTTGAAAGCTATCAGTGTCTTTTTCTGAAAGCGTATTATCCACTGGAGTTCTTAGTCGCTACGGTGAATAATTACGGCGGTTTTTTCTCCACAGAATTGTATGTTCTTGAAGCCAAACGATTGGGAGCAAGGATTGAGTCCATTTGCATCAACAAAAGCCTGGTCGAGACGACGATTTACGGGACAACAATTTACATCGGATTTCATTTGCTGCATTCTTTTGAATCAAAAACAGCGCGAATTATCGAAGCTGAACGCTTATTAAATGGTGATTTTATTGATTTTCAAGACTTTTTAGACCGTGTACGGATTTCGCTCGAGCAAATCACCTTATTGATTCGCATTAATGCTTTTCGTTTTACAGGCAAGAATAAACGTGAATTGTTGTGGGAAGCGCACATGAGGGTTGCACCATCAAAAAAAGTAACAACGGAAAAAGAACTTTTTCCAGTTAAAGCACGTGTATTTGAGGTCCCAAAGTTGATTTCATCAACAGAAGAAGATGCTTTTGACGAAATGGAATTGATTGGATTCACTTTGAATTCGTTCTTTAATCTCCTTTCTGCGCCAAGTCAACGGACAGTTACCGCTTCCAAGGATTTAATTCACCTCCACGGGCAAAAAGTTTGGGTGAGAGGATACCTTATTCATGTCAAAAAGACAACGACAGCAACAGGACAGTTAATGAGCTTTGGTTGCTTTATCGATCAAGCTGGAGCGTGGTTAGATACTGTTCATTTTCCTCCTGTCTTACAGCGATATCCTTTCCGAGGAAAGGGTGTTTATGAGGTCTTTGGCAAAGTAACGGTGGAATACGACTGTGTGATTATTGAAGCTGAATACCTTGAGAAAATGGGTGTTATCGAAGATCCACGGTATGCCATTCCTCGAACAGTTTCCAATCAAATGGTAACGGATAATTCCCGAATCGATTATTGGCCCAAAGAACGTAAATAAATTACGTTCAACACCCTCATTTTTGTACTATGGAACGCGCGATTGCACATATGGATCTTGACACCTTTTTTGTCTCTTGTGAGCGACTGATAGACAGTCGTTTAAATAACCGACCTGTGTTAATCGGTGGCACAACGGATAGGGGAGTTGTTGCTTCGTGTAGTTATGAAGCACGTAAGTTTGGAATTCACTCCGCGATGCCAATGAAAATGGCGAGAACATTATGTCCTGAAGCCATTGTTCTACGTGGGAATTCAGGTGTTTATTCGAAGTATTCAAAGATGGTGACGGAGATTATAAAGGAGGAAGTCCCGCTGTACGAAAAGACTTCTGTGGATGAGTTTTACTTGGATTTAACGGGAATGGATAAGTATTTTGGCTGTTACAAATTGGCTTCGGAGATTCGCGATAAAATCATACGAGAGAGTGGACTGCCCATTTCTTTTGGCTTATCGCTCAATAAAACAGTTTCTAAAATCGCAACAGGCGAAGCGAAACCCAACAATAAAATCAATATACTAAAAGGAACTGAAAAGCCGTTTTTAGCGCCATTATCTGTACGTAAAATCCCAATGATTGGTGATGCTTCTTTCCGTAAACTGTGTGATTTAGGGGTGAAGCGCATTCATTCCATCCAAGAAATGCCGGTAGAATTGATGGAAAAAGTTTTTGGTAAAAATGGCATTACCATGTGGAAGAAGGCAAATGGAATTGACAACAGTCCTGTAGTCCAATACAGTGAGCGAAAATCCATTTCTACTGAGCGTACGTTTGATAAAGACACAATTGACGTTCAAAAACTAGAATCCATCATGGTGGCGATGGCGGAGAATTTGGTGTTTCAGTTGCGACGAGGAAATAAGTTGACATCTTGTGTAACAGTGAAATTGCGCTATTCCGACTTCCAGACGTTTACTTTGCAGCAAAAAATACCGTACAGTTCTTCCGATCATGTATTGATTCCGATTGTACTGGAATTATTCAAAAAACTCTACAACCGCCGTGTTTTGGTGCGGTTAATTGGTGTGCGTTACAGTCACTTAGTAGAAGGAGCGCATCAAATCAGTTTGTTTGAGGATACGAACATGTTACAATTGTACAAAGCAATGGATGAAATTAGAGAGCGTTACGGTGATAGAGCAGTCATGCGCGCATCTGGAATGACAGCAAAAAGCATCAGTCGTTGGAATCCGTTTAGCGGGGAGCCACCGCCGCTGTTAGCGAATAGGAGGAGGTGATTTAATTACTAAAATTAAAACGAACGTTTAATCCATCTTGAGAATCAATATCTAATGTCCCGTTGATTTGTTCAACAAGCGCCTCAACCAATTGAAGTCCCATTGTTTTTGAAGTGGTTAGTACATCTTCCGAAATCCCAGGTCCGCTGTCTTGATACAGAAATGAATAGGTATTGTCCGAGTTTTCGGTTATCTCAATAATCAACTTATGCTTCTGATCAGCCTGTATAAAAGCATGCTTAAAAGAATTTGTAATCAATTCATTGATGATTAAGCCAAGTGGGATGGAAGTTTCAATATCTATTTTCAGTAGAGGAGAGGTGTTGTTTTGAAAATCAACATCATACTCCTTGGCGTTGTAAAACAGTTTGTTGTTTTCAAAAAGAGAGGAAATATAATCACGGAATTCAATAGCTACGAAATCGGAAGTCTGATACATTCGTTGATGAACAAGTGACATAGCGATAATTCGATTCTGTGTCTCTTGAATCGAATGGAGAAACTTCTCATCTTCAAAATTCGCAGCCTGTAAATTAAGGAGGCTCACAATAATTTGAAGGTTGTTTTTCACCCTGTGGTGAATTTCCTTTAAAAGCACTTCCTTTTCACCATTTTGTACAATTAATTCCGTTTTCTGCTGCAGTAGTTCAGTCGTACGCGATTGAATAATATTTTCCAATTCCAGCTGCTCACGTTCCAATTCTTTTGTTTTTAACATCAATTGATTTAAAAGAACTTGCTTTTCTTTTACTGTAGAAGATAGTTTGGCTTCGAATTGACGGTTTAATCGAAGAATGAAGCTAATAAAAACGATAACTAAACTTGTAAACATTATTAAGTTGGCGATTCGAAGGATTAAAATATCGGTAGAATCCACATAAATGGGCGCATGGAATAAATTGAATTCGCCGATAGCATATATCAAGGCTGTAAATAGTGCAAAAACCAAGAGGTGAATTCGATTGTTTCCTCTATCAAACTGAACCCAAGCAAAGGCAAGTAAAGTAATTGCTCCAGTATGATAAAGAAAGTCGTTACCACAAATCGTTGCAAGAAATGTTGCCATCGAAAAAATGGAATACACGACAATAATTTTTGCCAATGCATATCTTCCTTTAGAATTCAACCAAAAACCAATAAGAATAGCACTGGCGCCAATAAGATTCAAATAACTATAGTTACCAATAATTGGGAGAAGGAAGAACAACAAACTAATAATCGCGAAAAATCCCAGTACGATAGATTGATTAAAGAAAATTCTTCTTTTTTGTTCTACAAAATTCTCCTCATTAACCTGATCAATTCCGATGTACGAAATTCTTTGCCATATTTTAATGAAAGCAGAAAGCATTTGATCGATTAATTAGATTAATTGAAGGCGAATATACTGATAAAGTAAAAGAATTAACAATAACCGAGGAGATTATGAATTACGCAAGAAATTACTTTTCAGAAAAGTAAATAGTGAATTTCATTCTAACGTTTACAAAAGAAAAATGTAATTTACATCCAAACAAAACCAATATTATGAAATTCTACCAACTATTAATTGCAATTTTCAGTTTCTCTATGAGCTACGCGCAAGACGAAGGATGTAGTTTTAAACAATTTGAAGGACATCCCGAAATTAATTTCGCAGAGTATACCAAGGAAAAAATAGGTTCAAATCCGTATATCAGTAAAAAGGACTGGAACAAAGCTAAATTCGATGAACTAGTAATGGTATATAGTGTATTTTGTGAAGATATGTTTGAAGAGGCAAAGAAAGAAATTCATCTTGCATATGAAAATACAGAAATCCTTTCAACAGTGCGTTCAATTGGACATTCAGAAAGATTTGAAATTTGGGATGTGGTATTAAAAAGTGCGGACAAAACATATTATATCCATTTCCAATTTGAACTATCAGAAGAATAAGTTAACGAATTACAGCACCCAAAAACAGAATGAAAGTGATTTAATACATCTACATTTAAAGTCTAACGAACAATAGAAATTTATGGATGCAACAACAAACGCGTTGAATTGGTTTGAGATACCTGCGCTAGATATTGAAAGAAGCAAGAAGTTTTATGAAACCATTTTTGCGATTAAAATGGAACCTTTGTCTATGGAAGGATATGAAATGGCAATGTTTCCGAGTGAACCTGAATCTGGAAAAGCATCAGGTGCAGTAGTGAAAAGTGATCAACACGTTCCGAGTATGACCGGAACATTGGTGTATCTTAATGCGAATCCAAATATGGACAATGTTTTAGCTAGAGTAGAGGCTGCAGGAGGTAAAATTTCATTACCAAAGACCAGTATCGGCGAATTTGGGAATATGGCTTTCATTATGGATACAGAAGGCAATAACATAGGAATTCATTCGAATGAATAAACAAAAAAAGGCTCCTTAATTGGAGCCTTTTTTTGTTTACTGAAGAATTAGATTATTCCTCAATAATCACTTCTTTTTCAATTACAATTTCTTTGTTGCCGTCTTTCGTGCACTTAGTTGTTTTCGTGCATTTTGTCTCACACGGCTTTTTGCATTCCGATTTTTTCGAACAGCTTTTCCCACCTTTCGAACATTCTCGACTAATTTCAGTTCTGCAGTCTACACTACCGTGTCCGCAAGAACCACTGCAACATGTCATCATAACAGCACAAACAATTCCACCGATGAAAATTAATTTCCCAACGACAATAGTTAAGTACGACGTGTATTTAAACGGTTTTCCTAAACCTTCCTTTTTCACATAATTCAAGGCAAAAAATCCGATTAAAGAAACTACTAGGCCAAAAGAAAGAGCCATTAAAATAGGGATGATCAACATAATAGGTATAGTTTCTGTCTCTTATACACATCTCCGAGCCCACGAGACAGGCAGAAATCT
>OLID01000815.1_pt1 | contig 10890 bp, 10 predicted proteins | sample 1609361 | NCBI WGS metagenome assembly OLID01 (sample SAMN05416778, study PRJEB24817) | seawater metagenome | isolation source: Sea water | place: Canada:Atlantic | collected 2013-07
ACACAGAGTAGATCGTCGGCAGCGTCAGATGTGTATAAGAGACAGGAATATTGGGTGGAATTAAAGGGTTTGTGGCGATATTTCCTGGCAAGATTAAATTGTAAAGTATAGTTTGATTTTCTTCTCCCGTACTCTTTGAAATAATTGCAATACGGTTATTCTCATTATTAGCAATGGCCTTTCCAAATCCTTGTGCTGTAATGGTTTCATCAAGAATATCATTTTTAGGTAAGTTTGGAATTGCAAAATTAATTTTTATCGGTTCATTTGCTTGCCCTGAAATTGAAAATTTCATATTTAGTTTCCACACATCATTTTCTTTATGTGGGTCAAGTGATAAGCCTAGTTGGAAATATTGGTAAACTGCAGTACCAAAACCAATAACAAGTAAAGCAAAAAATAGAATAATAAATTGGGTGGAATTATTTTTCATTGTTATTTTCTTTGTTTAATTGTTTTTGTGAGCAACCTGAGATCGTGTCTTTCTTTGAAGGGTCTACCACAGCACCTAATTTTACTAGCCCTTTCCTGCCAAGTAATACGGGTGTGCTAAAGCTTGTTCTATCAATTAAATTTGCCTCCAGTTCATATACATCACTGTTAAAACAGGCTTTTATTATGACTACTGGGCGATCAGTATATTCTTCGCTAGCTGCTTCGGCGCGATTTTTTATGGAAGCTGTTCTGACAACTGGTAAATCATAAGTTTGTTCTTTACCTAGGGTTGGATGTGAGAATTTGAATTTAACATATTGTTTGCCACCATCTTGCTCATTTTCATAAACATTTATCTCGGTAGCAGAAATTGAGGATGAATACGCACCAGTATCCAGTTTTGCAGTAACGGCTTGGCTTGTGGGTAGAATAATTATCGGCTCTAAATAACCATAGACACTTTTTAAGGTTTTGCTTGCCGCATAAGTTAAAGATTCGATTGATGCTAGCATGATCAGACCTATTCCAAGCTGTTTGATTTTATTCATGATTCTCATTCTTGACTAAATCCAACCATAACTATAGCAATTTGAATGGCAAATGCTAACAAATGATTATTTAGTTTTATCAAGTAGATATAAGCCTAGCGCAGTAGAAATACCTAAATAAGTACCAACAACTAAATCACTTAAATAATGTAAGTTGAAATATAATAGACCAGCAAATAAACAAACTGTTAGCAGCGAGCATAGGGGTGAAAGCTTTTTATAATACAAAGCAGTTGTTAGCATCAAGGCGCTAAAAATGCACATGTGCCCAGAAGGGAAACTGGCAGCATCTCCTGTAATATCAAAGAAATGGAAATAATAAGAATTCGGGTCAGCAACAAAAGAGAGATATCTGTCATTTTCTAATAACGGAGAGGTTCTGCCAAATACATATTTAAGTGTATTTTTAATAAAAAAAGCAAAAACTAAAGCTTTACAAAATTGCCCTAAAAAATGATTAAAATAATTCTTTTCTTGTTTTAGTCGTAAATAAAAATACATTATAAAAAAAGGCAGAATTAATACATAACATAAATTAGTTGCATGAACGCCAATAAATGCAACGAGCCCTTCTGGTGTTGCTTTGTTGTATTTTGTTAAACATAAGTTTTCTAAATTGGGCTTAATGGGTGCAGATGGTGAGTTTAACTCAAAGAAAAATTCAGCAATCGGTCTATCAAAATATAATATTGAAATGATCGCAAATGCTGAAATAATCGGCACAGTTATTATAAGATATAAATTTATTTTTGTGATGAGATTTTTTCGAGTATTAGTCAAGTTATAAAGCTTGGTGATTGGGCTCCTATTTAAGTATAGGTATAATATTTTGGGATTAGCAAAGAAATAGATACTTTTTAATTAGTGAATTGCAAATATGCATTTCAACATGTAAATATACCTGTTGTGTTATTTTCAATCACAATGTTACCCTTTCTTTGACAATTAATAATCAAAGAAAGGTAGCTAAGTAAAATGAAGCAATTTGCAAAAGTGGTTCGCCAGTCAAAAAACTTTCCGAGAAAGCCTTTATCTATATATTTAAGCGCATTATTAGGTAGCGGGTCATTGATATTGGCTGGTTGTAGTAATGATGGCGGTAGTAGCGCCCCGTCAACGGTTGCGGTGGATGCCACTGTTCCCAGTATTCTACAATCAGGTGAAAATGCTCAAGGTTTAGTTGCTTTATCATCCACTATTCCAACATTAACCGCAGTTGACAGTACAGATACCCGTATTATAACGATATCAGATACCTCAGACTGTGCCTCAAAACTCAGTTTTACGCCCAGTAGTCTAAGCTTGGTTGTAGATGGAGCTGCAAAGGACTTTACCATTAATGTGCCTGTATCGACTGCTTGCACTCATATTGTGACCTTTAGTGGGGCAGGGGTTTCAACGGAAAGTAATACCAATGATGTCATTGTGGTACAAGATGCCATTGTCACGGTTGCATTAAGCAGTGAAACCGCAGCACCAGGTGATGCTTTAACCATTTTATTTAGCCCTCCAGCAGACTGGGAAGGAATAACAGGGGAACAAACCTATACCGTTTCTTCTTCAACAAATGGCATTACTTATAACAACAACCCATGTATCTTAACAGCACCCGCAGAAGCCACATGTACCGTGACAGCGACATTGGGAGATGAGGTTGAAGAAGGTGAGCATAGCTTTACCATTGCCAAATCCGCAAGCAGTGTTCCAGTGGATAAAGACAGTTTAGACTTTACCGTTGAAAATGCAGGATCAGGTACCTTTGTGTATAAAGATTCAGAGGGTGATACCATTACCGAAGTTAATTTAACTTTGGGTGCTGATCCAGTCACTTATACTCTTGAAAATACTGGGGATGCAGCAATTACGGACGTAGTATTAAACACAGATGATGAAGATAGTGACAAGTTTGCAGTTACTGACCCTGAAGGAGATGATGACTACTGTAATGATTTGGCTGACAATACGTTAGCTGCAGGCGCAAGCTGTATCTTTAATCTGGCATTATCCGACGAAGCAGAAGCTGATGAAACATATATCTTTGCTACTACAGGCACCAATGCCAGTAATTCGCCAAGTACTTTGTCATTTACGGTTGAGGGTATAGCAACTGGTTGTATTGATGATAAATGTCGTGTGTTTGTTACAAATTCTTCAGGAACTGGTGATTTTAGTACATGGGGAAATGCTTCAGGAGCAAGCGGGATTGAGGCTGCTAACAATATATGTGCTGGAGATGATAACAATCCAGATGATGGTACTGTTTTTAAAGCTTGGGTATCAACAACGACAATTAACGCTAAAGATAATATTAGTTACAATGATTCTTTGGCTTATTATAGATTAGATAATATTACACTCATTGTGGATGCTAATTTATTGCTGGATACAGATATTACACCATTTACTAATGCAATTGATCTTGAAGCAGTAGCAGTTAAAACAGGCACATTGGCAGATGGGGTGATAAATGTTGGCAATACTTGTGCTGATTGGACAAGCGTTGTAGGTGAATCTGAAGCTGCTACTTCCACAGCTACTAATAGTACTTGGACAACAAACCCAGCTTGGGTGGCGCCTGATAATTGTGGGTTTATTGAAAAATTATATTGTTTTGAAGTTCAGTAGGATTATTTATTTTATTAGATTTGATTATCTAAATTTAATGTTTCCAAAATCTCATCCACTTTCTCTTTAACTTTCTCATCCATCACAATAGGTTCACCCCATTCTCGATTGGTTTCACCTGGATATTTATTCGTGGCATCCAAACCCATTTTTGAACCAAGCCCAGAAACAGGTGAGGCAAAATCAAGGTAGTCAATAGGTGTATTTTCAACCATAACAGTATCACGTGCTGGATCCATTCTAGTGGTAATTGCCCAAATCACATCTTCCCAGTTTCGGGTATTGATGTCTTCATCAACAATAATGACAAATTTGGTATACATAAATTGGCGTAGATACGACCAGACTGCCATCATAATGCGTTTGGCATGTCCGGCATATTGTTTTTTAATGCTGACAATAGCCATTCGGTATGAACAGCCTTCGGGTGGTAGATAAAAATCTTGAATTTCTGGAAATTGTTTTTGAATAATCGGTACAAAAACTTCATTTAAGGCGACACCTAAAATAGCAGGCTCATCAGGTGGTCGTCCCGTATAAGTGCTATGGTAAATTGGATTTTTTCGATGTGTGATTTTTTCTACAGTGAAAACAGGGAATTGATCAACTTCGTTATAATAGCCAGTATGATCACCAAATGGGCCTTCATCCGCATATTCGTCTGGATAAATAAAACCTTCTAAAATCATTTCTGCGCGTGCGGGCACGTATAAATCATTTATTAAGCATTTTATTAATTCTGTTTTTTGACCTTTTAATAAACCAGCAAAAGCATATTCTGATAGGGTGTCTGGGATCGGCGTAACAGCTGCCAAAGTGGTTGCAGGGTCTGCGCCTAAAACGACAGAAATAGGAAAAGGTTCACCAGGATGTGCTTGCTGCCATTCTTTAAAATCTAAGGCACCACCACGATGTGATAACCAGCGCATAATTAACTTATTTTCACCAATAACCTGTTGGCGATATATACCCAGATTTTGCCTGTCTTTATGGGGACCTTTGGTAACGACCAGCCCCCAGGTAATTAAGGGCCCAGCATCTCCTGGCCAACAGGTTTGAATCGGGAAGTCATATAAATTAATATCTTTTTTTTCAATGATACGTTCTTGGCAAACACCTTTTTTAACTTTTTTAGGTGACATGTTTAAAACTTGTTTGTACATGGGGAGTTTTTCCCAGGCATCCTTTAAACCCTTTGGTGGCTCTGGTTCTTTCAAATTAGAAAGTAACGTGCCAATATCACGTAAAGCCGAAACGTCATCTGCTCCCATCGCTAAAGCAACGCGTTCTGGTGTGCCAAACAGGTTAGTCAGTACAGGCATATTGCCTTGTGATGGTTTATTGAATAATAATGCAGGGCCTTTTGCTTTTAAGACTCGGTCAGATATTTCAGTCATTTCTAAATTTGGGCTAATTTCTTGATCAATTTCTTTTAATTGACCTAGTTGTTTTAAATGTTCAAGAAACTCTCTTAAATCTTGGTATTGCATGGTCTAGGTTCCAGTTTGTGAAGATATTATGAGTTGATTTGTATTTGGAGATATAACACGTTATGTATTTATCCTTCAAATATCTAATTATAGTCAAGCTTAGTTACAAATGATAAAGGCAGCTATTTAGTAATAGTGTTATTTAATCAAATATGTCATTCCAAACTTGATTTGGAATCTAGGCTACTCGGGCTTAAAATATTTGAGACAATGCAAAAATTAAACTTCAAGGTAGTCTAGATCCCGCATCAAGTGCGGGATGACAGTCAGCTTCGTTTTAACTCATTAGTTTAATAGTAGCAAAATTGGTTATGGCTTGTGGAGAGCTAGGAGGAAATATCTAACAATTTTTTACCCACGTTTCATAGAATTAAAAAAGTCTTCATTCGTTTTCGTAGAGCGCATTCTTTCAGTTAAGAATTCCATTGCCGCAATTTCATCCATTTCATGCAGGATCTTACGCAGAATCCAAACTTGTTGTAGCTCGTCTTTTGGTGTGATAAGTTCTTCACGACGTGTACCAGAACGCATAAAGTTAATGGCAGGGTAAACACGTTTTTCTGCAATTTTACGATCAAGGTGTAATTCCATATTACCCGTACCTTTGAACTCTTCAAAAATAACTTCATCCATTTTAGAACCAGTCTCAACCAATGCCGTGGCAATAATCGTTAAGCTACCACCTTCAGCAGTATTACGGGCGGCACCAAAAAAGCGTTTTGGTTTTTGCAAGGCATTTGCTTCAACACCACCAGAAAGTACACGACCAGATGAAGGAGATACGGTATTATAGGCACGGGCTAAACGGGTAATTGAGTCAAGTAGAATGACAACATCTTGTTTATGTTCAACCATGCGTTTTGCTTTTTCAATGACAATTTCAGCAAGTTGAACGTGTCGAGCGGCAGGCTCATCAAACGTACTGGCAACCACCTCACCACAAACGGAGCGTTGCATTTCAGTGACTTCTTCAGGGCGCTCATCAATGAGTAACACAATCAAATAACATTCTGGGTATTTCTTGGCAATTGAAGATGCGATATTTTGCATCATTAAGGTTTTACCTGCTTTTGGAGGAGATACAATTAGACCACGTTGCCCTTTACCGATAGGGGCAGCTAAATCGATAACTCTGGCGGTAATATCTTCTGTTGAGCCATTGCCTATTTCCATGAGTAGGCGCTCTCTGGGGAATTCAGGCGTTAAATTTTCGAATAATATTTTAGTTTTGGCAACTTCTGGGGAATCAAAGTTAACAGAATCAATATGCTTGATGGCAAAATAGCGCTCATTATCTTTTGGATGACGTACTTTACCAACAATGCCATCACCCGTCCGTAAATTTAATTTACGGATAAAAGTAGGTGAGACGTAAATATCGTCTGGACTTGCAAAGTAGGAACTATCAGCCGAACGAAGAAAGCCATAACCGTCTTGAAGTACTTCAAGTACGCCTTCCCCATAGATATCTTCGCCTTTTTCAGATTGCGCTTTTAGTATCGCAAAAATCAGTTCTTGTTTGCGAACACGACCTGTCGTCTCTAAACCTAAAGATTGGGAAAGTTCCATTAACTCAGGAATAGATTGTTTTTTTAATTCAGTAAGATTCATATAATTGGTTCTCGATTGAATTGGATAAACTAAAATTGAAAAATTTTTGGATTTCCGTAAGAAATTTAAGAAATGATATTAATATGTAGGATAATAGATATTTTAGATATTCTTGTCAATTAAATCAGTTAGTTGTGCTTTTGTTACTGCGCCAACCTTTGTTACTTCAACGCCGCCGCTTTTAAACAACATTAATGTTGGGATGCCACGAACGCCAAATTTAGTTGGTGTTTCAGGGTTGCCATCAACATCAACTTTTACAAATTTAACTTTACCTTTGTATTTTTCTGAAAGTTCTTCAAAAATAGGTGCAATCATACGACATGGTCCGCACCATTCGGCCCAGAAATCAACTAGAACTGGTAATTCTTCTTTTAGTACAGCTTCTTCAAATTCGCTATCTTTGATATTTGAATAACTTAACTCATTTTCTTCTTTATCAGACATGGTTCGTCCCTTTTATAATTATTTGTCCATTCATTTAAAATGTTATCGTAAAAAAAATCAAGTTCGAATTTCAAATATACTCTTTTTTTTCGTATGATGCTTAATGTATTTAATATTAAATCTTATAGGGTAATTATTATGCAACAATCAAAAGTAGTTGCGACAATTGATTTGGGGTCGAACAGTTTTCATATGTTGATCTCTGAATCTAATGGCGAAGGTAGTCTAAAAGACCTGTATGCAGGTAAAAGTAAAGTTCAGTTGCGTTCAGGTTTACTGGAAGATGGTAGTATTTCGCAAGAGGCTCAAGAGCGGGCATTAGACTGCCTGAGAAATTTTTCATATTCGCTTGAACATTACAATGCCGAGCAGATCAAAGTTGTTGGTACATACACTTTACGAAAAGCGCAAGGGAAGTGTGATGAGTTTCTTATTGAGGCGGAAAAAATATTAGGTACACCAATCGAAATTATTTCTGGAGAAGAAGAGGCAAGGTTAATTTATGTCGGTGCATCCAAAGGTACGAAGGTTGGAAAAAAGAATTCGTTTATTATTGATATTGGTGGTGGCAGTACTGAATTAGTGATTGGAAAGGGTAGTGATTTAAAATCATTGGTCAGTTTGGAAATGGGCTGTGTAAGTATACAGGATACCTTTTTCAGTGATGGGAGGCTGACTTTAGGGCATTTTTCAGAAGCTATCGAGTATTCAAAAACCTTAATTAAACCCATTGCCGCAGAATATAGGCAGCTTGGTTGGGGAGATTGTCTGGGTGCTAGTGGGACGATTCGTTCAGTTTCAGACTTATTGAAAATCAATAATATTACTGATGGTGAAATTACACGTGATGGATTGGAGATAACCGCAAGACTAATTATGGAAAAACGAAATGTCAAAAATGTACATTTTCCAGGTATTCGTGCTGATCGAGAAAATATTTTAGCAGGCGGATTTTGTGTGTTATATGCATTATTTGATGAATTAAATATCAAGAGTATGAAAATCTCCACAGGTGCATTGCGTGAAGGGATGATGTACGAGCTAGTTCAAAAATTAGCTTAATTAGATACTTGTTTATATGCAGCCATTGGCTTACCGTTTGCGCCCAAAAACACTAGATGATTATTTTGGTCAGCTTCACGTTATTGGTTTAAATAAACCGTTACGTAAAATGATTGAAAAAGGTCAGATATGTTCAATGATATTATGTGGCCCGCCTGGTGTTGGTAAGACGACATTGGCTGAAATTATTTCAAATGCGTTAGATGCCGAAATATATAAACTTTCTGCCGTAACGGCTGGGGTTAAGGATATTAGAAAAGTCGTTGATTTGGCGCAGAATACGGCTGGTATCGCTATTTTGTTTCTTGATGAAATCCACCGCTTCAATAAGGCGCAACAGGATTTACTGTTACCTTATATTGAATCTGGTTTAATTATTTTAATTGGTGCGACGACTGAGAACCCGTATTTCGCCATAAATAATGCTTTATTATCGAGGGTGACCGTATTTCGTTTAAAGCATTTAAATGAGCAGGAAGCTATCTTGGTTATTGATAAAGCCTTGATGAGTGATGAATACTTATTGGCGCAACATCTAATTATCCCACAAGAGGTTAAGCAAGCTATTTATCAAATGTCATCTGGTGATGTCAGGATGCTGCTTAATATTCTGGAAAGTTTGGCTTTTACTAAAGACGTTGATTCTGAAATAACGCTAGAAGATCTAAAATCAATCTTGCCAGAGAAATATCACTTGATAGATAACCAGGGTGATTATTTTTATGATCAGCTGTCCGCATTTCATAAGTCAGTTAGAGGGACAGACCCAGATGCAACCCTATTTTGGTTAGTTAGTATGATTGATAGCGGCTGTGATCCAGCGGTAATCTTAAGACGAATGTTGTGTATTGCAAGTGAAGATATTGGGAATGCAGATCCTCGCGCGATTAGCATTGCTTTGAACGCTTGGCAATCCTACGAGCGATTAGGACTTCCAGAAGGCATGTTGCCTATTTCTCAGGCAGCAACTTATCTCGCTTCTGCACCTAAAAGTAATGCGGCATATATGGGTTATAAACTTGCTAAAGCAGATTTAAAAAATGCTGCAAATATTGAAGTACCATTACATTTAAGGAATGTGCATCCTGCAGAAATATCCAAATCAGCAACATATAAATATCCACATGATTATCCAAACGCATACGTGAATCAGCAATACCGACCTGAAGGTTTTAATAATACCTATTATCACCCAACAGACAGGGGGTTAGAAATTAAAATAAAACAAAAGCTGGAATATATTCGTTCGTCAAAAAAATAATATTTGTTTGTGCGAACATTGTGGTATTGATAAGATCATTTATATTTCAGGTATACCATTTAAATAGAAAAAATATGGATTTAACGCAAACTATAGTTTTAGCAATTGTTCAGGGGCTAACAGAATTTCTTCCAATCTCAAGTTCTGCGCATTTAATACTCGCATCAGATATAACGGGTTGGGTTGATCAGGGTTTGGTATTTGATATTGCGGTACATCTTGGCACGTTGCTAGCTGTTGTGGTTTATTTTCATAAAACCTTAAGAGGTATGGCAACAGAGTGGTTTACATGTGGTTTTAGCTTGCAGCAAACACAAGATTCTAAATTGGCTTGGTATGTCATTATAGGTACCATACCTGTTGGCATAGCTGGCTTACTCTTCAAACATGATATCGAGTTATATTTACGCTCACCATTGGTAATTGCTGTATCAACCATTATCTTTGGTTTGCTTTTAGGTTATGCAAGCTTGATCTCTAAATCTAATAAATCTGAAATGGATTTAACTTATTTAATTGCTTTGATAATCGGAACAGCTCAAGCGGTTGCGCTTATTCCTGGAACTTCACGTTCAGGTATTACTATAACCATGGCGCTGTTGCTTGGATTTACGGCAACCGCATCTGCCAGATTTTCATTTTTATTATCTATTCCTGTTATTGTTTTGGCGGTTTTGCTTCAAGGCGTTGATATTTTGAAGGACGGCTTACATGTTCAACTTGGTTATTTGTTAATAGGCATTTTAGTTTCTTTTGTTAGCGCAATTTTGTGCATACATTACTTCTTGAAATTGATAAATAAAATAGGAATGATGCCATTTGTCTGGTATCGCCTAGCTTTGGGAGTGTTTTTATTTATATGGCTGCTAATGTGAATAAAGATCAAATTGGATTGCTTAAAAAAACTATTGGTGAATTAGGCATTGATAGTAGTTATATTCAAAAAAATATTAACACTATGCAAAAAGATGTTGGTGAACACGCCTTGGTTACAGTTTTTGAGAATGTGTACGCTAAACCTGCTCAATGTACGTTAGAGGCAAAAAACGCTTGGGAGTTAATGCATGGCGCAGCTCAAATGGAAGGTATTCAACTTAAAATAGTCTCGTCATATAGAAGTATTGAATATCAGGCAGAATTGATCAAAAGAAAATTAGCGTGTGGTCAGAATTTGGATGAAATATTAAAAATTAATGCCGTTCCAGGCTGGAGTGAGCATCATACTGGTAGAGCGCTTGACTTAACAAGTGCAGAAGAAGATAAGGTTTTAGAAGAAAAATTTGAAGAAACAATGGCTTTTGAATGGCTAACTGGGAATGCTGGTAAGTATGGGTTCGTAATGTCATACCCAAAAAATAATATTCCTGTCTCTTATACACATCTGACGCTGCCGACGATCTACTCTGTGTAG
>OLID01000816.1_pt1 | contig 10884 bp, 7 predicted proteins | sample 1609361 | NCBI WGS metagenome assembly OLID01 (sample SAMN05416778, study PRJEB24817) | seawater metagenome | isolation source: Sea water | place: Canada:Atlantic | collected 2013-07
GGAAAAAAATACTAACCGAGAAAATACCACCTGAAGAAATCATAGAGACATTGAAATTGTCTGGTTTAAGAGGTAGGGGTGGCGCTGGTTTCCCAACGGGACTTAAGTGGAGTTTCATGCCGCGTAATTTGCCAGGGCAGAAATATGTGGTTTGTAATTCTGACGAAGGTGAGCCAGGTACGTGCAAGGATAGAGATATTATGCGCTATAATCCGCATCAGCTTATCGAGGGGATGGCAATAGGTGGCTATGTGACTGGGTCAACTGTTGGGTATAATTATATCCGTGGTGAATTTTATGAGCCAATTGAAAGATTTGAAACTGCTTTAGTTGAAGCGCGAGAAGCTGGGCTTTTAGGTAAAAATTTGTTGGGCTCTGGTGTTGATTTTCAATTGCACTGTGCTATTGGCGCAGGTGCATATATTTGTGGTGAAGAAACTGCACTGTTGGACTCGTTAGAAGGTAAAAAGGGTCAGCCAAGATTTAAACCTCCTTTTCCAGCTAATTCTGGTTTATATAAAAGACCCACTAATATTAATAATACGGAATCTTATGCTTCAGTCCCACCTATCCTTGAAAATGGAGGTGAATGGTTTAAGGGGCTTGGTACAGAGGCAAGTGGTGGAACAAAAATGTTTTGTGTTTCTGGGCATGTTAAAAACCCAGGTGTATTTGAAATAAATTTAGGAACGCCATTTAAAGATTTATTGGAAATGTGTGGTGGCGTGCTTGGCGATAAAAATATTAAAGCAGTTATTCCAGGTGGTAGTTCTTGTAAGATATTAACAGGTGAAGAAATGTTGGCTGTTAATATGGATTATGAGTCTATTGGTAAAGCAGGGTCGATGTTAGGGTCTGGTGCAGTTATCGTGATGGATGAAGATACTTGCATGGTTGAAGTATTGTCACTGCTTGCTGATTTTTATCACGAAGAGTCCTGTGGCCAGTGCACACCATGTCGAGAGGGAACTGGCTGGATGTCAAGGACTTTAAAACGAATTTTAAAAGGGGGTGGTCGCCCAGGAGATATTGATAATCTCATAAGAGTGGCTGGTAATATCGAAGGTCATACTATATGTGGTCTTGGTGATGCAGCAGCTTGGCCAGTGCAAAGTTACTTAAATAAATTTAGACATGAATTTGAATACTTTGTTGAAAATAAATGTAGTTTAACTAAATCAACTCAAGGTGCCTAAAGTGTCAGGACAAGAAAGACCAAAAACATTTACGGTTGAAATTGATGGAAAAAGTATTGCAGCCAAACCAGGTCAGATGCTGATACAGGTTGCTGATGAGAATAATATTTATATTCCACGTTTTTGTTATCATAAAAAACTGTCAATTGCAGCTAACTGTAGAATGTGTTTAGTTGATGTTGAGGGTGCAAGAAAACCATCACCTGCCTGTGCAACACCAATATCAGATGGAATGAAGGTATTTACGAAGTCCCCTAAAACTTTGGCGTATCAAAAAGCAGTAATGGAGTTTTTACTTATTAACCACCCGTTAGATTGTCCTATATGTGATCAGGGTGGTGAATGTGAGTTACAGGATGTTGCAATGGGTTATGGTAGGGATGCTTCTGATTTTATTGAGAAGAAGCGGGTTCTGCCAGATCCTGATTTGGGACCACTTGTTGCTACTGAAATGACAAGGTGTATTTGTTGCACAAGATGTGTCCGTTTTGGTGAAGAAATATCAGGTCAAAGAGAATTGGGAGGGACTGATCGAGGTGATCGGACTAAAATTGGAACCTATATTGAAAAGACACTTGATTCAGAGCTTTCAGGGAATGTTATAGATGTGTGTCCTGTGGGTGCTTTGACATCAAAACCATTTAGGTTTGAAGCACGCGCGTGGGAGTTACAACAGTCTCCTTCAATATCACATGGTGACAGTGTGGGCGCAAATATTTTTATGCACACTCGTCGTGGCAAGGTTTTTAGGGTTGTTCCTCAGGATAATGAAGCTGTCAATGAAGTATGGTTGTCTGATAGAGATAGATTTGCGTATGAGGGTTTAAACTCAGAAGATAGAGTTACGCAGCCGATGATCAAGAAAAATGATGATTGGGTAATCGTTACTTGGGAGGAAGCCTTGGATTTTGTGAAAACTTCATTGGAGCTTGTCGCTGAAAAATCTGGGTCAGATAAGATAGCAGCTCTGGCTTCAGAGTCTTGTACGACAGAAGAATATTATTTGTTACAAAAATTACTTCGTGGGTTAGGCAGTAATAACTTGGATTCACGTATCAAGCAGGGTCAATTAGAAGTGCCAGTTACGGCTGGTAATGGCATTGATTGCACCTTCGATGAAATAGAAAAGTCTGATTTTGTGTTGCTTGTCGGTACAAATTTGCGCAAAGAAGTACCTTTAATTAGTCATCGTGTTCGTAAAGCGGTTTTGGCTGGTGCTAAAGTGACGGCGATCAATCCAAGTGAGTTTGATTTTAATTATAAAATTGATTTATTAAAAACACATAGTATTGATTTTCCTAAAAAATTATTGGCTTTGGCAAAAGTATTGCATAGCAAAAAACCTGGCAATATTCGTGCCCAATTAGCAAAGTTGTATGACTCAGTAGAGGCTGATGCCCAAGTCAAAAAATTAGCGGATGGTTTGCTGGAAGCAAAGAATCCTATTATTTTGCTTGGCCAAAAAGCAATACCCCTGTCTAATTTTGGCAATGTAATGACTTTTTTTAGTCTAGTTAAAGAGTTGTCACAGGCAAAGGGAGGTAGTTTATCATTTGGATCAAATGCGTTTGGTGCTAAGCTTGCAAATTTTTTACCTTATAGCTGTGCTGATTTAGATGTTGGTTTAACAGCGAAGCAAATTTTAAGTGATCAAGAAGATATTGAAGCAACGATATTATTTAATATTGAACCAGAATTTGATTCTATATATGGCTCAAATACTATTGAAATATTGAAGAAAAGAGATTTTGTAATTAGCATAAACACATTTTTAACAGATGATCAGAAGTCATATTCAGATGTTATATTGCCCATTACACCATTTACAGAAACAGATGGTTCTTTTATTAATTATTATGGTTTATCTCAATCGTTTAAGCCCGTTGTTAAGCCATTAGGTGAATCCAAGCCAGGTTGGAAGGTTATTCGGGTTTTGGGTTCTCTTTTGCAATTACCAGGTTTTGAGTATAACACAATAAATGAGGTACAGGCTGAACTCGCTGAAGTGAAAATTGATATCCCAAGCTTTTCAAGTTTAGAAAAAAATATCTATAATTTTTCAAATAACCTTTCAGCAGATGTAAGTGTTTCGGTTAATTTCTCACTATACTCTATAGACATGTTAACTAGGCGCTCTAAGCCATTAACTTTAACGGCAGATCACATTAATGCCCAGAAGTTATATGTATCATCGAAATATGCGAGTAACCATGGTTTTATTTCAGGGGAGATTGTTAGCGTTAGTTTTGATAAGCAAAGTTGTGGCAAGGCTTGTATAGAAATAGATAAGACATTTGCAGATACTGAGATTATGTTGCCAGCGCACTGTTATAGTGCAAATGCCAAGAACAGCGCTATTAGTATTCAGCGTATGCAAGAGGAAATAGCGTAATGGATATCATATTGCATATTATTTGGATCATATTAAAAGTACTGCTAATTATTGTACCATTGTTATTAGCGGTTGCTTATTTTACTTTTTTTGAAAGAAAAGTAATTGGCTATATGCAAGATAGAATTGGGCCTAATAGAGTGGGCGCTTTTGGTATATTACAACCTATAATGGATGGCGTTAAATTACTGTTAAAGGAAATAATTTTACCAACCAAGTCCAGTAAATATTTGTATATTGTAGCGCCAGCGCTTGCCTTTGTTCCAGCGATTGCTGCTTGGGCGGTTGTACCATTTGGCGATAAGATGGCCGTATCAAATATGAATCTTGGGATTTTGTATTTGTTAGCTATGACATCTATTGGTATTTATGGGATTATTATAGCTGGTTGGGCTTCAAATTCTAAATATGCAATGTATGGTGCTTTACGCTCAGCAGCTCAAGTTGTTTCATATGAGTTGGCAATGGGTTTTGCCCTACTGGGTGTTCTAATTGCGGCAAAAGGATTAAATTTATCTGAAATTGTAATGGCACAATCTGGTGGGATATGGCATTGGTATTGGATTCCGCTATTTCCACTATTTATTGTTTATTTTGTTTCTGGATTAGCTGAAACAAATCGTGCCCCATTTGATGTGGTTGAGGGTGAATCTGAAATTGTTGCTGGTCCTCATGTAGAGTATTCTGGTATGCGGTTTGCTTTGTTTTTCCTGGCAGAATATGCGAGTATGATTTTAGTTAGTATATTAACTGCAGTATTTTTCTGTGGTGGTTGGTTGTCACCATTTCAGAATATTCCAGTGGTTCAAGAGTGGTTTATTTGGGTGCCAGGCATGGTCTGGTTATTTTTGAAGACAGCCTTTTTTATGTTTATGTTTTTATGGGTTAGAGCTACATTTCCACGATATCGATATGACCAAATCATGCGTTTAGGTTGGAAAATTTTTATACCTTTAACGTTAGTTTGGGTCATAGTGGTAGCGTTTTTAGTGAAATTCCAAGTAGGGCCTTGGTGGTAAGGGGTAATAATGTTTAAATCAGTTGCACATTACTTTAGAACTTTTTTCTTATGGGAATTGTTACAAGGATTAAAAATAACCGGTAAGCACTTTTTTACAAGAAAGGTTACTATCCAGTATCCCGATGAAAAAACACCAATATCACCGAGATTTAGAGGTTTGCATGCTTTAAGAAAATATCCAAATGGTGAAGAAAGATGTATTGCCTGTAAGTTGTGTGAGGCAGTATGTCCTGCGTTGGCAATTACAATTGAAGCAGAACCAAGAGAGGATGGGTCCAGGAGAACAACAAAGTATGAGATCGATTTATTTAAATGTATATACTGTGGATTTTGTGAAGAATCTTGTCCAGTAGACTCTATTGTTGAAACGGATGTGTTTGAGTATCATTTTGAAAATCGTGGTGAGAACATTATGACAAAACAAAAGCTATTGGCGATTGGTGATTGGCAAGAAGCTCAGATTGCAAATAATAGAACCCTAGATAAACAGTATCGTTAAGAGGCTTGTGGCATGGTAGCAGTAGAAGTTATTTTTTATATATTTGCATCACTTACAATATTAGGTGCATTACTTGTTGTTTCTTCAGGAAATCCTGTAAAAGCAGCTTTAAGCGTCGTGTTCACATTTGCATCGGCTACGGGTGTTTGGATTACCTGTCAAGCAACATATTTAGCATTATTGCTAATTGTTGTATATGTCGGGGCGGTAATGGTGATGTTTCTGTTTGTTGTTATGATGATCGATGTTGACCTAGCGGCTAAAAAAGTAAAAATGGTAAAACATTGGCCATTAGCATTGGCGTTGACTGCGATCTTAACAGTCTTGTTAGTTTGGTTGGTTAGATACCATAATTTTGCTGTTGGAGATAAATATTCTACACTTGCACAAGACCCAGCTTCGTATAGTGATATTGCTCATTTAGGCATGGCAATGTTCACAACCTATTTATATCCGTTTGAGTTGGCAGCATTTATATTGTTAGCAGCGATGATTGCGGCAATTATGTTAACTTATCGTGGTAAGCGCAAAGAAAACAAAGCGGTTGATGCTAATAAACAAATTAGAGTTAACCCTAAAGACCGTTTGAAAATTGTTAAAATGAATAACAAATAAGAGAATATATTTATGAATCCTATTCCAATTCCTTTATCAAATTTCTTAATACTAGGCGCTATTTTATTTTGTATTAGTATTGCTGGAATATTAATTAATAGAAAAAATTTATTAGTTCTTTTGATGTCTATTGAATTAATGTTACTTGCAGTCAATACTAATTTCGTTGCATTTTCTAAATATATGAATAATGTCGCAGGAGAGGTATTTGTTTTCTTTATATTAACGGTGGCAGCAGCTGAGTTGGCGATAGGCTTGGCGATAGTGATAGTTATTTTTAGAAGTAAGCAAACGATTGATATTGATAAAGTAAGTGAACTGAAGGGATAGACAGTGGATATTAAACTTGTTTCAACAATCATCATCCTCGCACCACTCATTGGTTTTATAATATCTGGCGGATTTGGTGGTGTCATTAAGCGTGCAGGTACCAATTGGGTTACGATACCGCTTATTTTTTTATCCTTTGCTTTATCAGTTTGGGTTGCGTGTGATGTATTAGTGTATGGGCACCATTATTATTTTAATTTTTATACTTGGGGAAGTGTAATCGGGTTAGATTTTAATATTGGAGTTGACATAGACCAGTTGACGGTATTTATGATGTTGATTGTGACATTCGTGTCAACATTGGTTCATATATACTCAATAGGCTACATGGATGATGATCCTGGTTACACACGTTTTTTTAGTTATATATCTGGTTTTACATTTGCAATGTTAACATTAGTTATGGCTAATAACTTTTTGTTATTGTTTTTTGGCTGGGAAGGTGTTGGTCTATTTTCTTATTTATTGATTAGTTTCTGGTTTGAAAGAGATAAATCTACCTATGCGGGATTAAAAGCATTTTTAATTAATAGGGTGGGTGATTTAGGTTTCTTGCTTGGGATAGCGGTTGTATTGTATTACTTTAATAGTTTAGATTACCGAGTCGTTTTCTCGCATGTAAAAGAGTTGGCTGAAACGAGCCCAATGATGCACTTCTTGTGGTGGAATATGAATGGAATCACAATCATGTGTGTTCTGTTATTCATAGGCGCTATGGGTAAATCAGCACAAATTCCATTACATACTTGGTTAGAAGGGTCGATGGAAGGTCCAACGCCTATTTCTGCATTAATCCATGCTGCCACAATGGTTACAGCTGGTGTATTTATGGTTGCTAGATTGTCACCAATGTTTGAATTTTCAGTTCCTACAATGAGTTTGGTTATCGTTGTTGGTGGATCTACATGTCTATTTATGGGCTTGCTTGCAATTGTTCAAATGGATATCAAGCGAGTTATTGCGTACTGTACGCTATCACAATTAGGTTATATGATGGCGGCTCAAGGTGCATCAGCATTCTCGATTGGTTTGTTCCATTTAATGACACATGCTATGTTTAAAGCCTTATTGTTCTTGGCAGCAGGTTCAGTAATTGTTGGTATGCATCATGAGCAAGACATGCAAAAAATGGGTGGTTTGAGAAAGTATATGCCTATAACTTATATATGTATGTTAATAGGCGCCTTGGCATTATCTGCGATTCCACCTTTTTCAGGTTTTTATTCAAAAGATAGTATTATAGATGTTGTTACCTTGAGCAATATCCCTGGGTCTGGTTACGCAGCATTTATGGTAACAGCTTGTGCTTTTGTGACAGCCTTTTATACGTTTAGAATGTTCTTTTTTGTCTTTCATGGTAAAGAACGTTTATCAGATGAGCATAGATCACATATCAAAGAATCATCATTCCCAATCTTAGTTGCATTAATCTTTTTAGCCATTCCAGCAGCGTTTGGTGGAATTATTTTCTTTGAGCCAGCATTGCACGGATTTTTTGGTGATTCAATCTATATTGCACCAAGTCTAAATGTAGTAACAGAATATGCAAATGAGCCTGCAACACAATCGGCTTGGGATTTCATGAAACATTCTGTTCATACACTACCATTCTGGCTAGCAATTTCTGGTATAGTCTTAGCTTACATTCTGTGGGTGTTATTACCAAGTATACCTGGTAAAATCGCGAAAATATTTAAACCCGTTTACTGGTTTATGATTAAAAAATATATTGTCGATGATTTATTTGATGTTGTTTTCGGAAAAGGTGGGTGGTTACTTGGATTTATAATATGGAAAGTGGGTGATCTTTTTATTATAGATAAAGGTCTTGTGCACGGTTCTGCAAATTTAACCTATTTCATTGGTGGAAGATTACGAAAAGCGCAAACAGGGTATCTATTTCATTATACATTTGTAATGATACTTGGTTTGACAGCACTAATAGCATGGATGTTTTTTATTAATTAAGGGGTAGCGGGTTCATGAACCTAGGTAGTTATATATTAAGTCTAGTTATTTGGGTGCCAATTATCGGTGGATTCTTGGTACTTGCAACAAAAGGCGATGACAGTAAAGCAGAAGCTGCGCGTTGGATTGGTCTATTATTTTCATTATTGACATTGGTGTTATGCATACCATTATATTTGGGGTTTAATGTTAATGATCCAAACATGCAATACATTGAGAATCTAACCTGGATTCCTTTGTTAAATGTTCATTATGCTCTCGGAATTGATGGCATATCGCTTTTGTTTATTATGCTGACTAGTTTCACAACCTTTGTTGTAATTTTAGCTTCCTGGAAAACAATCTCATTTAAAGTTTCACAATACATGTCTGTTTTTCTTTTGACTTGTGGTGTGACAAATGGCGTATTTGCTGCTACTGATACTTTTCTTTTTTATGTATTTTGGGAAGCGGCATTAATACCTATGACATTAGGTATTGGAATTTGGGGCGGAAAAGAAAAGGCGCGCGCAGCAATTAAATTTTTCTTGTTCACATTTTTTGGATCCGTATTTTTATTGGTTGCATTGATTTATTTTTACTGCCGTACTGGTTCTTGGGCTATTACAGAGTTTTATGGAGTTACATTAAGCGATGAAGCGCAATGGCTGTTATTTGCAGCTTTCTGGATAGCATTTGCTGTTAAGGTTCCTATGTGGCCGCTACATACTTGGTTGCCAGATGCGCATACCGAAGCACCGGCTGGTGGTTCGGTTGTTCTAGCAGCATTGATGTTAAAACTTGGCGCATATGGTTTCATTCGGTTTGCACTGCCTATATTACCCCAGATACATCAGTCATTGGATTGGGTCTTAATTGCGTTATCATTAATAGCGATTGTATATGTTGGTTTTGCAACTATTGCACAAACAGATGCAAAAAGATTAATTGCTTACTCGTCTATTTCACATATGGGAATTGTGACATTAGGTATATTTGTTGTGTTTATGATTGTGACTAAAACTGGTAATCCAGAGGATGCAGCCCTTGCTATTCAGGGGGCTGTATTTCAAATGATAGCACATGCTTTTTCATCGGGAGGGATGTTTATAGGTATCGGCTATTTATATACTCGGCTTGAATCTAGAAATATATCTGACTTTGGTGGTGTTGCTAAATATATGCCAATTTTTGCTGCTTTTTACATGCTATTTGCTATGTCGAATGTAGGTTTGCCAGGTACAAGTGGTTTTGTAGGTGAGTTCATGGTTATTTTGGCAACCTTTAAGGCAGATCCATGGTTAGCATTGCTTGCAGGGCTGACGTTAATTATTGCACCAGGCTATACGTTACTAATGTATAAACGTGTATTTTTTGGTAAGCCAAATGTTAAAAATGAGGAAAAAATAGCTGCCCTTAAAGACTTGAGCGCATTAGAAATTTCCGTTTTTGTATTATTGGCAATTCCAACATTGTTTTTTGGTTTTTATCCTGAGCCTATTTTAAGTTTATCTCAAGCCGCTTCTAATGGCTTTGTACACAGTTTGATATAAGGAAATGATAACGTTATGAGTAGTACATCAGCTATAACATTTTCTAGCTTAATACCTGTCTTACCAGAAATATTTTTATTGGTTATGATTATCGTCATTATGATGGCAGATATTACGCTTGCAAAAATATATCGTAATATAACGTATATCCTCTCACAGCTTACACTGGTAGTGCTTGGTGTATTAGGTTGGCTCTATTTTAACAATGAAAAGGCATTAGCATTTCATGGGCAATTTTATATAGATGATTTAGAAATATTGCTTAAAGGCTTTATATATTTAATTACATTCTTAGTTTTTTCTTATTCGCGTACATATTTGAAGAAACGGAAAATGCAAGATGGTGAATATTATTTATTAATATTGTGCTCCGTTCTTGGTGCTATGGTGCTAATTTCGGCAAGTAGTTTGCTAACGATGTATATAGGTTTAGAGTTAATGTCGTTACCTGTTTATGCTTTAATTGCAATCCGTACATTTAAAACTCAAAATGGTGAGGCGGCTATAAAGTATTTTGTTATGGGTGCGATAGCGTCAGGCATTTTATTATATGGAATGTCGTTTTTTTATGGTATAACAGGGCACTTGGATATCATACAAATTGCACAATATCTTTCAACTAATGGTGCGGGTGAATATAAAACCGTTATGTTGATTTCTATGGTATTCATGATTGTGGCTATTTGCCTTAAACTAGGCGCAGCCCCTTTTCACATGTGGATACCTGATGTATATGAGGGAACACCCAATGCGGTATTGGCTTACTTAGGAACGGTGCCTAAATTAGCAGCCTTTGGTTTTTTGGTAACAGTTTTAACAGTTATGCTGCCGATGTATGAACCAGAATGGCGTCAAGTATTGTTAGTTTTGGCTGTCATATCGTTGCTGATTGGTAATTTAGTTGCATTGGTGCAAACAAATATTAAGCGTATGTTTGGATATTCCACAGTTTCGCATATTGGCTTTGTGCTGTTAGCCTTGGCTATGGGAGATAATATTGGCTATGCAGCAGGGATGTATTACATTATAGTCTATGCGGTTATGGCAGTAGGTGGGTTTGGATTGATTTTGCTTTTAACAAGAGAAGGCTTTGAAGCGGATAAAATTGAAGATTACGCGGGTTTGAACAGAAGAAATTCTTGGTTAGCATTTATGATGCTTATCGTATTATTCTCAATGGCAGGCATCCCGCCGTTTGCTGGTTTCACTGCCAAGTTGATGGTGCTTAACACATTAATGCAAAATGGTCATTATATTCTTACAGTATATGCTTTGATTATATCCTGTCTCTTATACACATCTGACGCTGCCGACGATCTACTCTGTGTAGA
>OLID01000819.1_pt1 | contig 10836 bp, 6 predicted proteins | sample 1609361 | NCBI WGS metagenome assembly OLID01 (sample SAMN05416778, study PRJEB24817) | seawater metagenome | isolation source: Sea water | place: Canada:Atlantic | collected 2013-07
ATAATAATGATAATACGAAGTATTTGGTGCAATAGGAATAATTGCTTCTAATCCTTTAACACCAGTTGTTGCTGCTGCTAACGGAATTGTTCCGTTGTATGAAGTTCCTGTCATTCCTACTTTTCCAGTTGACCAAAAAGCTGTTACCGTTTCATTTCCTTCTCTTGTTGTAAATCCTTTTGCTCTTCCGTTTAACCAATCGATTACCGCTTTTGGAGCCAGCGATTCATTGTCTCCTCCAACAGTAGGAGAACCGTCTGATAAACCAGTTCCAGGAGATGAAGAATGTACCACAATATATCCTCTAGGAACCCAAGTTCTTATTTGTGAATTTGAAATAATTGGACGTTTTCCTGTTCGGACTACTTCAACATGATTTCTTGGTTTTGGTTGCTCACCAAGTTCGTGTTTTACATCCCAAAATATAGGAGCATTCCCTGCTGTTCCTGAATAATAAGGACTTGATTCATATACAATTGGTAGTTTTAATCCTTCAGTTTCTGTTTGTTTTGGTCTGGTAACATCAACATGCATTCTGTCTAATTTTCCGTCGCCATCAGTATCAAAAGTGGTTTCTACCCATAAATCGGTTCGAATCCAGTTTTTTGGATCTTTAAAAGCTTCTACAATTTGTGCTTCTCCATCTTTAAAAATTGGAACAGCTTTTTCTTGTGCCTGAATTGTAAATACTCCAAAAAAGAATATACATGCTAGAATTTTTGCTTTCATATGGTGTTTTTATTTAAAATGTAATTGTTTGTCTGCTATTTTGTTAATGCGTAATGTTTTGTAATCTCTAAAATAATTTTGATATAATTTCCATGGCGTTTTAGAGCCTTGTCTTGGAAACTCATTTTGTGATCTATGAATATAACTAGAATTCAAATTTAATAAAGGAACAGTTTCCATATCTCCTTCTATAATTTTAGGGATTACATATTGATAGTTTTTCTTATCCATGTAGTTTAAAAGGCGATTAGCATATTCACTAGTTAAATCACTTTTTAAGGTCCAAGAAGCATTTGTGTATCCTGCAAAAAAGATGCAATTTGGTAAGTTACTTAGCATTAATCCTCGATAGGTTAATGATTTTGAAATATCAAATTCTTTTTTGTCAATTGTGATTTTTGCACCTCCAAAAGCTAATAATTTTAATCCTGTTGCAGATATAACAATGTCAGCTTCTAATTCTTTTCCAGATTTTAATTTGATGCCGTTTTCTGTAAATGTATCAATATGTTCTGTAACAACGGAAGCTTTTCCTTCTCTGATTGATTTAAATAAATCACCATCAGGTGCAACACAAAAACGTTGATCCCAAGGTTTGTAATTAGGAGCAAAATGTGGTTCTGCAGAAATGTCTCCTAATTCTTTCTGTGCACCTTTTATAATTAGTTTTTTCATGGTGTTTGGCCACCATTTGCAAACATTAAAAAAGATTACTTGAGTCGTAATATTTTTAAATCGAATGAATTTATGTGCAACTTTTTTAGGTAATATCTTTTTGAAAAAAACCGCAATTTTATCTGTATTAGGAAATGCTCCTACATAAGTTGGTGATCTTTGCAACATGGTTATATGCGCAGTTTCATTTGCCATTTTAGGAACAATAGTTACTGCAGTTGCGCCACTTCCAATAATAACAACTTTTTTGTCTTTATAATCTAAATCTTCTGGCCAATGTTGTGGGTGAATTACCTTTCCTTTATAGTCTTCAATTCCAAGATAATCTGGCGTATATCCATTCTTGTAATTATAATAACCAGTACAAACAAACAAAAAGTTACACGAATATGTTTCGCTTAAATTGGTTTTAGAATTGATCGTGGTAATTGTCCAAATATTTTTTGTTGAGTCAAAATTTACCGAATCTACTTTTGTTTGATATTGTATTTTTTCTCTAATTTGATGTTCATCAACCGCTTCATTTAAGTATTTTAAAATATTAGGAGCGTCTGCAAAAGATTTAGCATTGTCCCACGTTTTAAATGAATATCCAAACGTATACATGTCAGAATCTGAACGTATTCCAGGGTATTTAAACAAACTCCAAGTTCCTCCAAGTTCTTCTCTAGCTTCTAAAATTCTATAACTTTTATGCTTGTTTTTTCTTTCTAAATGACAAGCAGCGCCAATTCCAGACAAACCGCCTCCAACTATTATAATATCAGTATGCAGCATTAATTTATTTTTTTTCTTCTCCTGGATGATAGGTTGATTTTGCTCTTTTTAAAACATCTTCTTTGTAAAAGGCTACATCTTTAAATTCTCTGTCTGCATAACGTTGTGATTGATCAGAAAAGTGAGGAGAATTAATATCTCCACTTTGTCCACCCGCTAACATCGATTTTGCTTTCACTTTATCCCCAAATTCTACTACAGCAACAAAACTATTCCCTGATGTTCCGTATTGTCTTTTTGTTCCTTTTCCAAAACGTGTTCCGAAAGATGCTAAAGCTCCCCAAGAACTTGAAGCCATTCCAACTGGTAAGCTAGGTTTTGTATCGTTAAAGTCCTGTTGAATTTTTCCATCATTACGTTGGTAACGATTAAACTCTCCCCAAGCTGTTCTCCAAGAACCAAAATCTGCTTTTAGTTTCTCTAAACTCTGCTGGAAAACCGCCAATCTTTCTTTTGGAGATGCTGTTTTACTCATGTATTCATATCTTCCAAGTCTACTCATTCTTTTGTTGCCAACCATTCTTGGAATTTTTCCAGAACGATAATAACTGTTTCTGTAAAATTGCGCTAAAGTCATTCCAACAGAACTTTCAGAAACTCTAAAATCCCATTTCTTAAGTAGCGCAATTGCTTCTCTTGCTTCTTTAGTTTTTACAGGAGATTTTTTTGCAGCATCTAGCAATCCATTGATTAAAACTTCTGCTCCAGGTAAATACGAATCATATGCTAAGTCTAACAATGAATCTAATGTTAAGTCTTTTGCTTCAGTTAATAGCGGAATTGCATGAATTCCTCTATAATTTTCAGGAAAAGAATGCATGTATGCAGGATAATCTTCTTTTTTCGGGCTGTATTCTAACGCACTTGTAAAAGGTGTTGAATTGCAGTTTTGAATCCAGCCATTTGGCGGGTTTAAAACCAAAATGTTATCTTCTAAAGGATGCAATCCTTGCCAATCTGTTAGCGGATTACTTCCATCAACAGGTTTTGTGTAATCATAATTCACATTTCTTTTAGGAATGAAATTTCCATGATAATAAGCAATTGCTCCATCAGCATCAGCATACACCGTATTGTTTGATGAGTTGGTTCTGATGTCCATCATTTCATAAAACTCTTTATGATTCGATTTTTTAGTTCTTGTAAAAGATTGTTTCAATGCCTTTATCGGACTCCACATTAATGCCGTTGTTACCCATTTATCTCCGTTTGCATGTGTAATTGGACCGTGATGTGTTCTGTATGTCATAAAAGATTTCTCTTTGAAGCCATCACCAGATTTGAATTTTAAACTCACTTTGATAGAATCCATTGGACGATTTTCTTCTCCATATTTATACGAAGTTTTTGCACCATCTTTCACGATAGTTTCTTCAAATTCATCAATAATGTCCGTTCCGGTTGAGGTGTGCATCCAACCAGTTTTTTCGTTGAATCCTTGATATACAAAAAATTGTCCCCAAGTTACAGCACCGTAAGCATTTAATCCTTCTTCACTAACCATATGAACTTCTCCTCTAAAAAAGAAAGAAGTATGCGGATTGATTAACAACATTGCTTTTCCAGATTTTGTTTTAGAACCTGCAATTGCAAATCCGTTTGAACCTCTTGGTTCATCATCTTTTAAACGAATTAAACCATTATCAACAATTGCCATTTTATTGTCCTTATCATAAAAATCTTTAATTTTTCTAGTTGAAACTCTTTCAATATCTCCACCGATAGATCCTTCACTAAAATACATCGTCATCCAAGGTTCAAAATGTGTAATTAATTTTGGTTTTACTTCAGGATTCTTCGCTAAATAATAATTCAAGCCATCAGCAAAAGCAACACATAATTTTTGCAACCATGCTGGACTATTCTCAAAATTTTCTTTGGCTTCTTTTTCCGTCATGTATAAACGAGCACGTAAATCGCTGTACAAAGATTTCTCTCCTTCAACTTCTGCTAATCTTCCAGTTGCCCAAATATAATTTCTTTCTACACGATTAAAATCATCTTCTGCTTGCGCGTATAATAATCCGAAAACAGCATCAGCATCTGTTTTTCCGTAAATATGCGGAACACCAAAATCATCTCTAATAATTTCTGTATTTTCTGCATGCTGTTCCCAACGTTCTTGCTCAGTTAATTCTTTAGGTGAACAGCTTGCAAGAACAATTAATGATAGTATAAAAAGTTTTTTCATTTCTTAGTTTTTAAGGACAGAAAATTCGATTGAAGAATCTGTGAAAATAGTATGTGTTTGTGTTTTGAAATCTTTTTCATCCGCTTTAAAGATATTGTCTACATATGTTTGCGGATTTAAATCTATTAAAGGAAACCAAGTGCTTTGTACTTGAATTTGCAATTTGTGTCCTTTTTTAAACGTGTGATGTACATCTTGTAATGTAATATTTACACTCGTTTTTTTATTGGGTGTAAAAGGCTCTGGTTTTTCAAAGCTATTTCTAAAACGACCACGCATTACTTCGCTACGAACCATTAAATGATAATTACCCATTTTTAAATGCTTCTGCATGTTTTTGTTGTTGTTTTTTGTGTCATTTGGATGCACATCAATTACTTTAACAATCCAATCTGCAGCAGAACCCGTTGTTGCTACTTTTAGTTTTGCTAAAATATCTCCAACTAAAGTGAAATCTTCTGTTAAAACATCTGTCTCAAAAACCAATACATCTGGTCTTCTTGCAGCAAAACGTTGATCGTCTGTCATGTATTTTCTAGGTGTAAAAACCGTTTTAATATCTTCAGAATACGGAACAGGACGCTTAATATCACTAATAAATTTAATTCCTTTTGTACTTTTCTTTTTTGAAGTTAATTCCTGATTACCTGATAAAAACCAATCTTCTTTTACAGCTTCTTTTGGAGGCCAAACATTAAAAGAATTCCATTTTCTTTTTCCAGAATCATACACATACGCTTCTGGTAATCCAGAGTTTTTATCGCCACTTCCTTTTAAGAAATGATTAAAGAATTTTGATTCAATATTTTTTTGAAATTTTAAAGCAATTGAATCTCCAAAATAATAATTTCCAACAACACCCTTTACAGTATTTCTAGACCATCCACCATGATCCCAAGGACCAAAAACCAACGTGTTATAATTATTTGGTTGATGTTTTTCAATTCCTTTATATGTTTCTAAAGGTCCATATAAATCTTCAGCATCAAATTCTCCACCTACAATCATCGTTGCAACTGTAGAAGGAACTTTATTTAAATGTTGAATAATTCCTTTGCTTTGCCAAACTTCATCATAATTAGGGTGTTCAACAAGTTCTTTCCAAAAGAAATCATCAATTTTATCATTGTTTGGCGGACTTAAATTATCAACCGATTCTTTTCTAAAATATTTGTTTAAGTTTTTTAACGGACCCGCATCTAAAAAGAATTGATATTGATCTTGAGAATCCATTTTTGGAGAAGAATACCAAGCTGTATCTGTTGGTTGATCTTTAAAAGCTCCAAATAACGATACAGCCCTGAAATAACTTAATAAAAAGGCACCATTATGATGAAAATCATCAAAGAAAAAATCACCAATTGAAGCTTGTGGAGAAGCTGCTTTTAAAGCTGGGTGTGCATCAATCGTAGAAACTGTTGCGTAATGTCCAGGGTATGAAATTCCCCATGTTCCAACTCTTCCGTTGTTATTTTCTACATTGTTAATTAACCATTCTATGGTGTCATATGTATCTGAAGTTTCATCTGCTTGATTTGCTGTTTTGTTCGGAATGTACGCTCGCATATTATCATAAACACCTTCGCTCATCCAACGTCCTCGAACATCTTGATACACCACAATATTTCCTTCTTTCATTAATTGTAAGTTCGGGCTAATTTTGGTTTTAAACTTTCCTTCTCCATAAGGTGCAGAACTATACGGAGTTCTTTGCATTAAGATTGGATAGGTTTTGCTTTGGTCTTTTGGTGAATAAATTACTGTGTGTAATTTAATCCCATCTCGCATTTCAATGGTAACTTCTTTTTTTGTGTAGTTGTCTTGAACATACGTGTTTGGTTTTTTATCATCATCTTTTGAAGAATTACAGCTGCTAATTACAGCGATAAAAAAAAGCGATACAATCGCGTAGAAAATTTGTTTTCTCATAATAAAAAGTTGGTTGTTAATGTAGTAAATCTACAAAAGAAAAAACATTTTAGAATCATTTCAGAAGTTAATTTGAATTTTAATACTTTTAACTTCAATTTAGAAAACAAAAAGTAAGATGAAACATATTCAGATTTTTATAATAACATTGTTATTTGTCGGCTGTAATTTTAAGAATGATAAAGTAGAGCATTCAAATGAAAATACATTTGTAGAAAAGGAATTTCCAGTATTAAAAGAAGGACGTTATAATGTTGCTTTTTTAATTATGGATGGAACATTTAATACAGAGTTAACGGCTCCTTACGATATTTTTCAACATACAATTTTTAGAGAAGGAATTAAGCAGATGAATGTGTTTACTGTTGCAAATACAGATGCGCCAATTACTACTTTTGAAGGCATGAAAATTATTCCAGATTTTAATTATTTAAAAGATAGTTTACCTAAAATTGATATTCTAGTTATTCCTTCTGCAGAGCATCATTTAGATACCGATTTAGACGATGAAAAAATGATTGCTTTTGTACAGAAAGTTGATAAAGATGCGCAATACATCACATCACATTGTGATGGCGCTTTTGTGTTAGCCAAAGCTGGCTTGTTAAAAGATAAAGTATCTACGACTTTTCCGAGTGATATTGACCAAATGCGAGAAATGTTCCCTGATTTAGACATCAGAAAAAAGGTGTTGTTTGTGCATGATGATAAATATATTACTTCTGCTGGTGGCGCAAAATCATTTGAAGCTGCTTTGTATTTGTGTGAATATTTATACGGAAAAGAAATAGCCAAAACACTTGCTGGTGGATTGGTAATTGATTGGGACTTAGAAAAAGTTCCTCACTTAATTGTGAAAAAATAGCATAAAAAAAAGCTGCAAATTTTGCAGCTTTTTTTATTTATAAAATAAGTTGATTATCCTTTTAACCAAGCTTTTCTTAAAATCGTTTTAGGATTGTCAGCAGATAATTCTTCAATTACCATTCCCATTTGATCAGCTTGAGGAACAATTGCAGTTCCTTCTAAAGTCATTGTTTTTCCATTTCTAACAACTTCTAAAGAAATTTTGTCACCAGCTTTCCAAGCAAATGTTTTTACAATAATTGTATTAGCAGTTTGTAATGTAAAATCTTCACCATTTACTTTCTTTAAAACATCATTTGCTTGAACACCTAATGCTTTTAAACCTGAATTCGTTTTTTCCATAAAAATGATTTCACGTTTAGCATTTACGGTAATATATGGTTGATTACTATTGTCAACTAAATATCTTGTGTTTACGGTTTGCATTTTGTTGACAATTCCTGTTTTAGCAAATAATGCACTGTAATCTATTGGAGTTTTTCCTTCAACATGATTCTTGAAAAATTCACCAACTGCAGGATATGTCATTTGTACTATTTCAGCAATAATTTCATCATCCTTAAATGGTTTTTTAGCACCATATTTTTTAGATAAATCTAACATTAAGTTTCTTATTCCGTAAGTTCCTTTGCTTTCTTCTCTTAAAATAATATCTAAAGTCATTCCTATTAATGCCCCTTTTTGATATACATTTCCGTAATTACTTGCGTACTTTTTATCTAAAATGTTTTTACTCATTTCTGTAAAAGGCATTGTATCATCAAAACGAGAAGCAGCTGAAATTTTACCTTTCATTGCGTTTACAAATTCTTGCTCTGTAATTAAACCTTGATTTACTTGAAATAAATTAGCAAAATACTCTGTGACTCCTTCATACATCCATAAATGTTTTGACATTTTTGGTGTGTTAAAGTCGAAAGAGTGAATTTCTTCTGAATGCACAGAAAGCGGAGTTACAATATGGAAAAACTCGTGAGAAACCGTTCCGTTAATCATTCCGTCTGCTAATTGTTTTTTAGAAAATGTTTCTGGATATACAACTGTAGTAGAAGATAAGTGCTCTAAAGCACCAAAGCTATTCCATTTATATACTTTTGGATCAAAAAGGTATAATAAGATATTGTATTCGTTTGTAGTTTCAAATCCTGTTAAAAAGTTGGTTTGTGCTTGTACCATCTTTTTTAAATCTGCTTCCATGTCTTTTGCAGCATGCTTGTTGTTTGGAGAATACACTGCCAAATTAACTTCAATACCATCAACAACAAAACTCACATTGTTTAATGGCGCATACATAATTGGATTGTCAGAAATTTCATCATAACGAGAAGCCACAAATACATCTTTAGAGTTATCTGTTTTAGTAGTGTTCTTGTTAATTAAAGATGTAGTTTCATATAAATTTGTTGGATGCGAAACTGTAATTGTGTAAGGAGTTTCTTTTTTGTTTTTAAAATATCCAACAAAACCAGGAAGGTTTAAAAAGAAGTTTTTTCCTTCTTCAATGTTTGTTCCTGCCATTACGTAAATTCCGTGTTTTTCTTTAGAGTCAAAAGTGTCATCAACCCAATAAGAAACTTTGTCCATTTTGGTAGCATTGTTTACTTGCCAAGAATTATCATCTAATTTTTGAACAGGCATTTCGTTTCCATCATAATCAAAAGCTTTAAAGTCAGAAACAAATTTCCCGTAATTACTCATTGCATAGGTTCCAGGAACAATTGCTGGAAGGCTATAAACAATCGTTTCATCTTTAATTTTTTGAGGATTTACCTCAACTTGAACTTTGTCATCTACAACATTGTTTAAGTTGATGCCAACTTCAATTAAATCTTTCTGCACCGCCACTTTAGAGGTAGAACAACTAGCTAAGAAAGCGATAGTTACAATCGCTACTAATAATTTCTTCATGTTTTTTAAAATTTTGTCAAATATACTAATAAGACTATTAATTGAAGAAAAAGTTACCGCTGTTTAACAAAATTTTAGTCTTGTTGAATTCTTAATACTGAAACGGCTTTAAAAATAGTAGAATCAGTTTAAAATAGGTATTTTTGCAGCGGCATGAATGAATTGAAATTAACAGATTGGTTACCTACAACAAACAAGGAAGTAAAGATTCGTGGTTGGTCAGAATTAGATGTAGTTCTTTTTAGTGGAGATGCATATGTAGATCATCCATCTTTTGGACCTGCTGTTATTGGAAGAATTTTAGAAAGTTACGGACTTAAAGTAGCAATTGTAGCACAACCAAGTGTAAACGATAATTTACAAGATTTTGAAAAATTAGGAAAACCTCGTTTGTTTTTTGCCGTTACTGGTGGATGTATGGATCCGATGGTTTCAAATTATACAGCAAGTAAAAGACGGAGAGACAAAGATGCATATACTCCTAACGGTGATAAAGGTTTTAGACCAGATTATGCAACATCTGTATATTCAAAGATTTTAAAAGATAAATTTCCAGATGTACCCGTTTTAATTGGTGGAATTGAAGCTTCTTTAAGACGTGTGACACATTACGATTATTGGTCTGATAAATTATTGCCAACTATTTTAGAAACTTCTAAAGCAGATATGTTGGTGTACGGAATGGGAGAACAACCCTTGCGTGAAATTGTAGAATTATTACAAAAAGGCGTTCCGTTTTCTAGTTTAAAAAACATCAAGCAAACGGCAGTTTTTGTCAATCAAAAAGAAGAAAAAATCCCTGTTGTTAAAGATTGGATAGATGTTACCATCAATTCTCATGAAGCATGTTTGGCTGATAAAAAAACATTTGCATCCAATTTTAAAGTAATTGAGCAAGAATCAAATAAACTAAAAGCAAAAAGAATTTTTCAAGAAGTTGGCGAAAATACATTGGTGATTAATCCACCATTTCCAACAATGACTGAAAAAGAAATTGACGGTTCTTTCGATTTGCCTTTTACGCGTTTACCACATCCGAAATATAATAAGCGAGGACCAATTCCTGCGTTTGAAATGATTAAGTTTTCTATCAACATTCATCGTGGATGTTTTGGTGGATGTAGTTTTTGTACAATTTCTGCACATCAAGGAAAATTTATTGCAAGTAGAAGTCAAGAATCTATTTTAAAAGAAATTGATACGGTTGCAAACATGCCAGATTTTAAAGGGTATTTATCTGATATTGGTGGACCTTCTGCAAACATGTATCAGATGAAAGGAAAAGTACAATCTATTTGCGATAAATGTGTAGCGCCAAGTTGTATTTCTCCAGTAATTTGTAGTAATTTAGATACTTCTCATAAACCTTTAACGGAATTATATCAAGCAATTGATAAACATCCGAAAGTAAAAAAATCGTTTGTAAGTAGTGGAATTCGACATGATATGTTGGTTCCAGAATTCAATAAAAATGCAGATCCAAAAGAGCTAGATGCTTTTACTGAAGAAGTAATGACAAACCATGTTTCGGGTCGATTAAAAGTGGCACCAGAACATACTTCTGATCCTGTTTTAAAATTGATGCGTAAACCATCTTTTAAATATTTTCATTTATTTAAAAAACGTTTTGACAGAATCAATATCAAGAAGAAATTAAACCTACAATTGATTCCGTATTTTATATCGAGTCATCCTGCAAGTGAAGTAGAAGACCTGTCTCTTATACACATCTGACGCTGCCGACGATCTACTCTGTGTAG
>OLID01000820.1_pt1 | contig 10825 bp, 9 predicted proteins | sample 1609361 | NCBI WGS metagenome assembly OLID01 (sample SAMN05416778, study PRJEB24817) | seawater metagenome | isolation source: Sea water | place: Canada:Atlantic | collected 2013-07
TCTACACAGAGTAGATCGTCGGCAGCGTCAGATGTGTATAAGAGACAGGCTTTGTGCCGTACTGTTGCTGGTACAGGTGCAGGCGCAGGGCGAAATCATTTACACCATGGGTGGCTGGGAAGCGCCCTGGGGCATCGAATACCGGATCGATTTCGCCAATGCCCTGTTGCTGGTACTGATCACCGGTCTGGCCAGTGTGGTCATGCCCTATGCGCGATTGAGCGTAGAACAGGAAGTGGGTGCCGAGCGCAGCCCGATGTTTTATGCCGCGTTGTTGTTGCTGAGTCTGGGATTGTGCGGCATGACCGCCACCGGCGATGCATTTAATGTGTTTGTGTTCCTGGAAATTTCCTCGCTGGCCACTTATACGCTGATTGCCATGGGTCGGGACCGGCGCGCCCTGACGGCGTCGTTCTCCTACCTGGTGATGGGCACCATAGGTGGTACCTTCTATCTGATCGGTGTAGGCCTGCTGTATGTGATGACCGGCACCCTGAACATGGCTGATCTGGCCGAACGCTTGCCGGCCATCAGTGACAGCAGCACTGTGCGTACCGGCTTTGCCTTTATCGTGACCGGTATCTGTCTGAAGCTGGCATTGTTCCCGCTGCACCTTTGGTTACCCAACGCCTATACCTATTCACCGTCAGCAGTGACAGCGCTGTTGGGGGCAACCGCCACCAAGGTGGCGGTGTACATCCTGATCCGCTTTGTGTTCACGGTTTTTGGCCCGGAATTCAGTTTCGGCGCCGAGCCACTGGCAGAGATTCTGATTCCACTGGCAGTGATCGGGCTGCTGAGTGCCTCCACGGTGAGTATCGGACAACCCAATATCAAACGCATGCTGGCCTATTCCAGTGTCGCGCAGATTGGTTACATTGTGCTCGGTATTGCCATGGGTACAGCTATGGGGCTGACGGCAGCACTGTTGCATGTGTTCAACCACGGTCTCATGAAAGGCGCGCTGTTCATGACGCTGGGCGCTGTCATGTACCGCATGGGCAGCACCAACCTGTCCGACATGCAGGGATTGGCGAAGACCATGCCGCTGACTTTCTGGGCCTTTGTCATCGGTGGCCTGAGTCTGATCGGTGTGCCCTTGACGGTAGGTTTTGTCAGCAAGTGGCACCTGATCCTGGCGGCCATTGAGCTGGGCTGGTGGCCCATTGTTGTCGCGATCCTGGTGGGTTCGATGCTGGCCGTGGTTTATATCGGTCGAGTCGTCGAAGCCGGTTTTTTTGGCGAGGCCAAAGATCCGACGCGTCGTGAAGCGCCGGCCAGTTTGCTGATCCCGGTGTGGATTCTGATTTTTGCCAATATTTATTTCGGCATAGATACCCGATTGACCGTTGATATCGCCGAAGCGGCTGCTGCGCAGTTGATGGCAGGAGGTGTTGTCCAGTGACAGCGAATACCGCTCTGATTCTGACCTTGCTGACCCCACTGTTCGGTTCGGTGCTGATTGCCCTGACCGGACGCTGGCCCAACCTGCGTGAGACTATCACCATGGTCACGGCGTTGAGCCTGTTTGCCCTGGTCATCCGGGTGTTGATTGGCTTCAATGCCGGTGATGAGATCGGCGTGGAGCTGTTCAGCGTCATGTCCGGTGTGGGCATCGCCTTCAACACCGAACCGCTGTCTATCCTGTTTGCGATGATCGCCAGCGGGCTGTGGGTGGTGACGTCGGTGTACGCGTTCGGTTACATGCGCGGTACCAATGAAATCAATCAGACACGCTTTTACGTGTGTTTTGCCATTGCACTGTTCGGCGCCATGGGTGTGGCATTTTCGGCAAACCTGCTGACCCTGTTCATCTTTTATGAAGTGCTGACCATTTCCACTTACCCGCTGGTGACCCATAAAGGTGATGCCAAGGCGAAGGCGGGCGGACGTGTTTATCTCGGCATTCTGATGACCACTTCGATTGTGTTCCTGCTGCCTGCGATTATCTGGGTATATGCAGTAGCCGGTACGCTGGATTTTGTGCCAGGTGGCATTCTTGAAGGAAACCTGGCCGCCGGTTCCGCCACACTGCTGTTGCTGCTGTTCCTGTTTGGTGTGGCCAAGGCGGCCGTCATGCCCGTGCACAAATGGCTGCCGGCGGCGATGGTAGCGCCAACGCCGGTATCGGCACTGCTGCACGCAGTGGCGGTGGTAAAGGCGGGTGTATTTACCCTGACCAAAGTCGTCATCTATATTTTTGGCACCGACTATCTGGCCAATGTGCCCTATGAAAGCATTGCCGTGTACATGGCCGGCTTTACCGTGGTGGCCGCTTCCTGCATTGCCCTGCGACAGACCAATATCAAACGCCTGCTGGCGTATTCCACCATCGGTCAGCTCAGCTACATTGTCATGGCGACCATGGCCCTGGCGCCGTTCTCGGAAATCGGCGCCGCCATTCATATCGCTGCGCACGCGTTTGGCAAAATCACGCTGTTCTTTACTGCCGGTGCCATCTATGTGGCGTCCAAGAAAACCGAAGTCACGCAACTGAACGGTATCGGTTGGCGCATGCCCTATACCATGGCCGCGTTTGCTGTCGGCGCGCTGTCGATGATCGGTGTGCCGCCGACCGCGGGGTTCGTATCCAAGTGGTTTATCATCGCCGGCGCGTTCCAGCTGGACAATTATTTTGTGCTGGTGGTGCTGATCCTGTCGACGGCGCTGAATGCAGCCTACTTCCTGCCCATTATTTTTAACGCGTTTTTCAAGCCGGAAGACGTGAAACTCAAGGAGCATGGTGAAGCACCGGTCAGCATGGTTATGGCGCTGTGTGTGACAGCCTCACTGACGCTGCTGTTCTTCTTCTTTAATGGTCCGGTGCTGGATCTTGAAACCCAGCTTGTAGGAGGTATGCCGTAATGGGCGAGCAACCTGTTGACACGAAACTTGCTGACAATCCTTTATACGCCGGACTGAAACCGATCGTCTATGGCGAGGACTGTCCGCGCGTGGAAGTGCCGGATCTGAAGGACGGCCAGCCGCACTGGCTGGTGCGGCCGAAGACCATACGGCTGCTGTGGATTGGTTTTGCAGTAATTCTGGCGTTAACCGTGGCGGCGCAGATTTTTGTTGATGTGCATGACTATTTTACCGTGGATGGCTGGTTTGCCTTCTACGCCATTTTTGGATTTGTGAGTTGCCTGGGGATGGTGATCTTCGCCAAAGTGCTGGGCTGGTTCCTGAAGCGTCCGGATACGTATTATGACGATCTCTGATTTAATGTTCCCACCCGCGTTCATCATGATTCTGGGCGCGATGCTGATTCCGGTCGTGCGTCCCAGCTTCCGGCCGGTGTTGCTGATCCTGGTGCCTTTGCTGACCTTGTTGATGATCTGGAACCTCGATGACGGGGTACTGCTGACAGCACGGTTCCTGGGTTACGAAGTAGAGCTGGTGGAAGCCAGCAATGTGCGCCGTCTGTTTGCCACCATTTTTGCCCTGATGGCGATGATCGGCGGCTTTTTTGCGTTCCAGCATGCGCGCGTGGTGGAAATGTCGGCATCCATGGCCTACGCGGCCGGCGCGGTCGGGGTGTCCTTTGCCGGTGATCTGATTACGCTGTTCCTGTTCTGGGAATTCATGGCGCTGTTCTCAACGGTGGTGGTCTGGTGCGGTGGTACCGAAGAGGCACGTCGCGCCGGTATCCGTTACGGCATCATGCACCTGATTGGCGGTATTGTGCTGAAAATCGGCATTGAAGGGGTGGCAATACAGACCGGCTCTATCGAAATACAGCCACTGATGCTGGACAGTTTTGCCACCTGGATGATGCTGATTGGCGTACTGATCAATGCCGCTGCGCCGCCGGTCAGTGCGTGGTTGTCGGACGCCTACCCGGAAGCCAGCCCGACCGGCTCGGTCATACTGTCGGCCTTTACTACCAAGACCGCGGTGCTGGCCTTGCTGCTGTTGTTCCCGGGCCAGCAGGTGCTGATCTGGGTGGGCATGTACATGATCTTCTACGGCATCATCTACGCCCTGATGGAAAACGACATGCGCCGTATTCTGGCGTACTCGATCGTTAACCAGGTGGGATTCATGGTGGTTGGTGTGGGCATCGGTACCGAACTGGCGCTGAACGGGGTGGCCGCGCATGCCTTCTCGCACATCATCTACAAGGCCTTGCTGCTGATGAGCGCGGGCGCGGTGATTGTGCAGACCGGCAAACGCAAATGTACCGATCTGGGTGGTCTGTACCGCACGATGCCGGTGACCGCGATTTGTGGCACTATCGGCGCCCTGGCGATCTCGTCCTTCCCCTATACCTCGGGCTTTATTTCCAAGTCGATGATCAGCCAGAGTGCTGCCTATGGTGAACTGGCCTTTGTCTGGTATGGCCTGGTGGCCGCATCAGCAGGCGTGTTCCTGCACGCAGGTATCAAATTCCCGTGGTTTGTGTTCTTCCAGAAAGACTCCGGACTGCGGCCCAAAGATCCGTCCTGGAACATGCAGGCGGCGATGATCATTTTTGCCGTGGCCTGTGTACTACTGGGTGTGTTCCCGTCACTGCTGTATCGTTTCCTGCCCTATGAAGTGAGCTATGTCCCGTATACCGCAGATCACCTGGTGACACAGTTGCAGCTGCTGCTGTTCGCGGGCCTGGCGTTCTTTGTCACGCTGCCACTGATGAAGCGTACACTGACCATCAGCCTGGACACCGACTTCTTTTATCGTCGGGTGGGACCAGCGATCTGGCGTGGTTTTGTCCACGTGCTGGTGGTCCTAAACGGCCTGTTCCAGTCGCTGGTGGTTGAGCAGGGTAAACGCCTGCCGCAGTTCTGGGTTCGTTACCATGGCCCTGATGGCCCGCTGGCACGCACCTGGCCGACAGGCAGTATGCTGCTGTGGGTAGCGGTGATGCTCGTGGTGATTCTGATTGGTGCCCGATTGCTGTAACGGTTGCAACAACCGTTACAGCAATCGGGGGCAGATACTACTCCAGATACAGAAGCAGTTCCTGGCCCGGGTGGATCAGGCTGCTTTGGCCTATCCGGTTCCAGCGGGTAATTTCCTCTATGCTGACCCCGTGCTCTCTGGCGATTCGTGCCAGTGAGTCACCAGGGCGTACTTCATACTGCAGTGCCTGTGGACCAGTGGCCTCAGTGACATCAATGCTGGCGATGGTGTCCGGCTCCAGACGCAGCTGTTGACCAGGTCGCAGCACCGAATTCACATCAATATTGTTCCATTGCGCCAATTCGTCCACGGTCATGCGGTAGCGATTGGCGATGCGCCACAGGCTGTCACCACTCCGCACGGTATACTGTCCGGCAGGCACGGGCAGCGTGTTGGCAGCAGCCAGCACCACCGACGGTGACGGCAAGGGCTCACCGGCGCGGTAGGCGCGCGGAATCAGCAATGAATCCCCTGCGACAATTCGGCTGCCGGTGAGGTTGTTGGTTTGTTGCAAGGCCCCTACCTGAGTTCGGAAGCGGCTGGCAATACCACTGAGCGTATCACCGGGCTGGATAACATAGCGGTCCCAGGTGATACGGGTATCGCCCAGTGCAGTCAGGTTGTTTTCAAACACGGGTAAACTGTCGACAGGCAACCAGACGGTATGCGGCCCATCCGGGTGTGTGGCCCACTGCAGATAGCCCGGGTTGTACTGGTATATGCGTTCCGGATCCAGTTCTGCCAGTGTCGCCACCAGGCCCAGGTCAATCTGTGAGCCGACATCATAGCCAATCAGATAGGGCTGATCAGGGACCGGGCTGAGAGTCAGTTCAAAATGATCCGGATCGGCCATGACGTGAGCCAGGCCCAGCAGTCGTGGCACATGCCGGCGGGTTTCCTGCGGCAGCGGCAGTGACCAGAAGTCGGTAGCACGGCCACGCTGCTCATTTCGCTGTATCGCCCGTTGCACATTGCCCTGGCCGGCATTATAGGCAGCCAGCGCCAGCAACCAGTCTTCATCAAATTGTGTATACAGTGCCTGCAGGTAGTCCAGGGCGGCTGAGGTCGATGCCATGGGATCGTGCCTGCCGTCATACCACCAGTCTCTTTTCAGACCCAGGCTGGCCGCTGTGGGTGCCATGAACTGCCACAGGCCGGCGGCACGTTGGCCTGAGCGGGCCATCGGATTGAAGGCGCTCTCAATGACCGGCAACAATGCCAGTTCCAGCGGCAGGCCACGACGTTCGACCTCCTGCACAATCTCGTAAATAAATGGCATGGCCCGCTCGGTCACCTCGGCAACATAGCGCGGGTTGCTGCGGAACCAGTCGATTTCTTCCTCGATCTGCTCATTGTGATGGTCAAGCGCGAACTGCAGGCCATTGCTGACGCGGTACCACACCGTGTCCGCGTGACTGGGCAGGGGCGCCGTGTCGCCATCGACAGCAACAGTGCCGGGGCTGACCACCGGGCGTTGCCGATTGTTGCGGGCAGTGCCGGCGGTGCGTTGCTGGCGGCTGTTCTCTACGGTCCTGCCGTCGGCGCTACTGCCGTCTTCTGTTTCGGCAGGCGCGGTGAGGTTGCTACAGGCTTGAAGAAGAATGCTTGCAGTGATCAGTAATGTCAGCGGTTTAAGTCGGAATTTGCGGCGGACCTGCACGCGGGCAGGCATTGCATCGGGTGGACGTGATGACAACGTGAATCGTGAGTCTGCTTTCATGTTTTTGAGTATTCCATTAACAAATATTCTGCTGCCAGTCAGTTGTTGCCAACAAAGGGCCTATCAACCAATAAAAGTGCCGTTATCAGGCCTGATCCTTGAGACGTCGCAGCGCGGTAAATAGTTCCAGTCCGGTGTCGAGTTCGCGGGACACACGCTGCTGCACGGCTGTCTGTAAACTGGGATTGTGACACCGTAAAAACGGATTGGTTCGCAGTTCCAGTGCAATAGTTGACGGCAATGTGGGGCGCTGCCGTTCACGTTTACTGCGTTCGGTGGCCTGACGCTCGACCAGATCACCGTTGTCAGGATCGGTCCCGGCGGCAAACGCCAGGTTGGCCAATGTATATTCGTGCGCGCAGAAGACCTGCGTAGCAGCGGGCAGGGCGGCCAAGCGTTGCAGCGAATTGTACATCATGGGCGGGTCGCCCTCAAAAATACGTCCACAACCGCCGGCAAACAGCGTATCACCACAAAACAGCAAGGGTGGGTCGTCTGCTTCATCACTGCCAGGGTGAAAATACACAATATGGTCCAGGGTATGGCCCGGTGTTTCCATGATGTCGAACTGATGACCGAAAACCGTGATCTGATCGCCTTCCTCCAGGCTGTGGTCCAGTTGCCGGATATGGCCGCCGGCCGGACCATATACCGGCACCGGCGCCAGCGCCAGCAGGTCATCCAGGCCACCGGTGTGATCTTTATGGTGATGGGTTATCAGGATGCCGGCCAGGGTCAGTTGACGCTCAGCCAACCAGGTCTTTACCGGCGCCGCATCCCCAGGGTCCACCACATAAACCTGTCCCTCGGCATTCTGCAGGGCCCAGATGTAATTGTCAGTAAAAGCAGGGATCGGTGATATGGTTAATGCCATGAGCAAACTCCAGTCTTTTCTCGGGTCGGTTCTGGTGCCAGCAGGGCGATGATAGCAGATCCTGTTTGTTGCGTTTGCCTGGCAGGTGCTAGAATCGGCCAAGGAGAATACTACTATGGTTAAGCTGTTTGCCCGACGTCGCGCCATACCGGATCCCGTTGCACTGGCACCCGCGCTCGATAGCTGGATGCACAGTCCACTGGGCAGTGCCCTGATTGAGGCTGAAAAAGCGCAACTGGCGCCGGTGATAAGCCGTGTTTTTGGTTATCACATGCTGCAGCTGTCCTGTTCTCCCGGTATTTCCATGCTTGATGAATGCCCGGTGGGGCACAAGATCTGTTTTGCGCCTGCCTGGGACCCTGAGCGCCGTGCACCGGTCGCCGACAACGAGGCCTTGCCGCTGGGTACTGACAGTATAGATGCGGTGCTGTTGCACCACGCGCTGGATTTCACCCCGGACAGCCACCGTCTGCTGCGAGAGGCAACGAGGGTGCTCATGCCGGGTGGCCGATTGTTAATCGTGGGTTTTAACCCGGTCAGCATGTGGGGGCTCAGCGGGTTGATGCGCTGGCACCGGCCCACTCCCTGGAATGCCCGGTACATCTCCCGCAGACGTCTGACGGACTGGCTCAGCCTGCTGGATTTTCACGTCGAGAAGGTGAGTTACGGCGGATTCATGCCGCCAGTGAGACATCCCGGCATACTGGCGCATGCCGATAAATTTGAACGCTGGTTTGACCGCCTGGGAAACCCCACCGGGGCCTTTTACCTGATTGTTGCCAGCAAGCAACGCATGCCGCTGACACCGGTCGCAACACGCTGGCCCCGTCTGCGGGCGCCGGCCCTGGGTTCGCCGCTGGCCGAGACCGGGCGTGTGGCATCGGGGCGGGGCACGGTGATTCCCATGCCGCCGCGCAAGAACCTGCGCCGCGATGATGATAACTGACGCAGAATTACTTAAAGTTAAGGATTTATAACTTGCAGGATGTAGTTGAAATATATACAGATGGCGCCTGCAAAGGTAATCCGGGTAAAGGTGGTTGGGGGGTCGTTCTCAGCTATCGGGGAGTGGAAAAAACACTGCACGGCGGCGAGACCCTGACGACCAATAATCGTATGGAGTTGACGGCAGTCATCAGGGCGCTGGAGGCATTAAAAAAGCCGGGGTGCAAGGTTGTGCTGCACAGTGATTCCAAATATGTGCTTAACGGCATCGAGCAGTGGCTGGCCGGCTGGAAACAGCGGGGCTGGAAAACGTCTGCCAAAAAACCGGTGCTGAACCAGGACCTGTGGCAACAACTCGATATCCTCAGTCAGGCCCACGATATCGACTGGCACTGGGTCAAAGGGCACAGCGGTGATGTTGGCAATGAGCGGGCTGATGAATTGGCCAACCTGGGTATTGCCGAGCTGTGATGACTGATAGAAGTCGAGGCACAAGTGAAGAGACAAGCGGAGAGATATGCGTCAGATAGTACTGGATACTGAAACCACCGGCCTCGATCCGGTCAATCACCGTATCATTGAGATCGGCTGTGTCGAGCTGGAGCGGCGGCGTCTGACCGGACGCCATTATCATCAGTACACCAACCCCAGGCGTGACATCGATGAGGCGGCCCAGGAAGTTCACGGTATCAGCAATGATTTTCTTGCCGACAAACCCGAGTTTGCTGCAGTGGCGGATGAGTTCCTGACATTTGTCAAAGGCGCGGAGCTGCTGATACATAATGCGCCGTTTGACGTTGGCTTTCTGAATGCCGAGCTGGCGCGGCTGGGTGCCGAATATGGTCGCATGGAAGATTACTGTACAGTCACCGACACCCTGGGCATGGCCCGGCGTAAACACCCCGGCCAGCGCAATAGTCTGGATGCCCTGTGCAAGCGGTACGGTGTCGACAACTCGCAACGCGAACTGCACGGCGCCTTGCTGGATGCCGAAATCCTGGCCGATGTTTACCTGTTGCTCAGCGGTGGTCAGACAGACCTGTCTCTGGCAGCTGACGAAACCAGCGAACATCGCGAACAAAGCCATCATCAGGGGCTCAGTCGCGAAGGCCTGGTCCTTTCCGTGGTCCAGCCCAGCGTTGAAGAACTGGCTGCCCACGAATCGCTCCTGAGCCATATCAACAAGATCAGTGGTGAGCGCTGCCTGTGGCTGCAGGGCAATACGCCTGGCAGCGTGGCGGTCAGTACTGTTTTGCCCACGGATGATCAGGATGATGAGGACGACGAAGAAGAATTGGCCGGGGAGCTCGTTTGACCGTTACCGTGCATCATCATGACACCGGCCATCACCTGATTCTGTTCTTTGAAGGCCGTCTGCTGCTGAACGACGACAGTCCGATGTGGCCGTCAAACCACTTCGCTGATCTGGAAGCCGTGACCCACTGCCGCGTGCACGTGCCGTCACTGGTGGCCGGACATCCGCCCTGCGATGCATTGCAGCTGAACAGTCTGCCGCCCCAACTGGCCGATGTCGAACCCGTGCCGGTACGACAGTTTCTGATGCATCAGGGCTTTGATGCCTTCATCCTGGCAGGTCGGGCCAGCCAGTTGCTGAACTGGTACCGAACCCACCGCTTCTGTGGCAGCTGCGGGGCGCAGAACGTTCTGCGTCCCCCGCAACAGGTGCTGGTGTGTCCCCATTGTGAGGTAGATTATTACCCCAGAATAAATCCCTGCATTATAGTACTGGTGACCCGGGGGGAGCAGATACTGCTGGCCAGGAGTGTGCGACGCGGCGCCACGTTTTTCAGTTGTCTGGCCGGCTTTATTGAGCCGGGCGAAAGCGCAGAACAGGCCGTCGCGCGGGAAGTGTACGAAGAAGTGGGCATCAGAATCGACAACATCCGCTATGTCAAAAGTCAGCCCTGGCCGTTCCCTTCGCAGCTTATGCTGGGGTTTTACGCTGACTATGTTGACGGTGAAATTGTCCCGGAAGCAGCCGAAATTGCCGAAGCCCATTGGTATGATGTGGATAGACTGCCCGAAACCCCCGCCCCGGCGATCAGCGTTGCGGGGCAGCTAATACAGGAATATTGTGATGCCGTGATGGCATCTGCCGATCAGTAGAAGGAGTTGGACTTTGGAATACTTTATCGAATATGTGGTTTTTCTGGCCAAAACCGCGACCATTGTGATCGCCGTGTTTGCCGTTCTCAGCATGATGGTGGCTGCCGGTCAGCGCAATCGCCGACACATGCAGCGCGGAAGCCTCCACGTCACCCATGTCAACAAGGATCTGGAGTCCATGCAGCAGGGCCTGCAGCGTTCCATTCTGGACCTGTCTCTTATACACATCTCCGAGCCCACGAGACAGGCAGAAATCT
>OLID01000822.1_pt1 | contig 10797 bp, 12 predicted proteins | sample 1609361 | NCBI WGS metagenome assembly OLID01 (sample SAMN05416778, study PRJEB24817) | seawater metagenome | isolation source: Sea water | place: Canada:Atlantic | collected 2013-07
TCTCTCTTTTATTCTTTCTGATTATATCTATAAAACTAAAGATTGTAAACTTAAGAAGAGGTAACCTTACCTTGGATAGGAGTTTCTATAGGGAAACGGTTTTAAAATTAACATTAAAAAAAATATAAAATTCCTACACTAAAATGTATTGCTTTATTGCCATTGTTAAATTAAGAATGCTTGTTGAAAAAAAAATTAAAACATAAGTATATGAAAAAAACAGTCTCATTTTTTAAAAATATAGTGCTCATCTTTATTTTAAGTACACTAGTTAATATTTCTGCCAAAGCACAATCTGAAGTTGTAAATACTTCTAGTAAAAACAATGTCTATTTTGATACAGGCATTTTCCCAGGAGCTCATATTTTTATGAACTATGAACGAAAGGTTCACGAATCAGACAAGATTTCTTTGTATGGGAGAGTAGGTTTTGGTTATGCTGGAATGATTTTAGGTGATGCAGGTGGTGGAGTGTTAGGTGCAGCAACCTTGCTTACTGGAAAAAGAAATTCTCATATGGAATTTAACCTTGGGATTTTTTCTGGAAAAGATAATAACGACCCTTTTATACTGCCTTTACTTGATGTAGGATACCGATATCAAAAACCTGAAGGAGGGCTCATTTTTAAGGTTAAAGCAGGTATTTTAGGCATCTTTAGTGTAGGCCTCGGATATGCTTTTTAAACCTCTATGCAATACCAAAAATTCACCTAATAAAGCTATGGAAAAAATATCCTTCATTATGTTCTATTTACTACTTTGCTATGGTGCAGTTGGTCAGATAAAAGCCTTAAAAATAGTTAACAAAGTTTGAAAAAAGAAAAGTAACTCAAATGTAGATGTCAATTTTTAAAAAAGATATCTTTGTAAAATAGTAGATACACTATGGAACTTAATATTTTTGGAGACTCACTTATTGCTTGCTGTTCTGATCCTATGACAGGATATTTTAGAGATGGCTTTTGCAGAACCATTTCAGAAGATACCGGCACCCATACGGTTTGTGCAGTAGTAACTAAAGAGTTTTTAGCCTATTCTGCTTCTAGAGGAAATAATTTAATGAGGCCTATGCCCCACTGGAACTTTCCTGGGCTACAACCCGGAGACAAATGGTGTTTGTGCATTTCTAGATGGTTAGAGGCAGAAAAAGCAGGCAAAGCACCACCTATTATTTTAGAGGCAACACATCAAAAAACCCTGCAATATGCTTCTTTAGAATTGTTGCAACAATATGCCTTTGTTCAGAAATAAGTTTTTATGCAAGACAGTCTATAACTCTTAATGCAGCTTTTTCTCCAGAAATCATAGCAGCGTTTAAAGACCCATTTAATTGTAGATCTCCTGCTAAAAAAATACCAGAAGACAGCTGTGTTTCTGATGGCAAAACTTCATATTTTACATCTTTTAAGTCTGGCAATGCATTTTTTATATGATAGATAGCCAAGAATGTGAGATCGTCTATTTGGCACTCTTCTTTTAATTGCATAAGTATCTTAGTTACCAATTCTTTTTCAGACAATTGGTGTTGTTTTACAACGGTTACAGATAATAATTCTTGGGTAAAAGGGGTAATAGTCTGCACACTGGTATGATAAAAAATATTATTGATAAGACTATCTTCCTCAGAAACTAAGCCAATCATAGGTTTTTCTATTACACGTTTGTTTGCCGTAAAATAAAGTGTTTGGCAAGATTTCCAAGAGAGGTTTTTTGGTGCTACATTATTTACAAGCTTACTGGCATCTGTGGCAATAATTGTTGCGGTGCTTGCTAGCTTTTCTCCTGTATTTAGTATAATTTCTTCATCAGAAACTGTACGTACTTTTGTGTTAAATTGAAAAGTTGTATTGCTAAGTTTGGCTACTAATTGTTTAGAAATTTCTTCCATTCCTCCTTTTGGAATTACAGCCAACCCTTCTCCAAACATTTTAAAAACAAACTCAAACATTCTACTAGAGGTTGTTAACTTGTTTTCTAAAAATATGCCTGTAAAAAAAGGAGAAAAGAATTGAGCTATCATTTGAGAAGAAAACCCAAACTCTTGTAAGTACTCTTTGGTACTTATTTCTTGAGATGAAAAAATAGCATCAATAGATTTTTTTTGTAAGCGGAGGCTTAGTTGTAAAATTTTAATCTTGTCTAACAGGTTTCCAACTCCAGAAAATAGGGTTGAAAAAAGTACAGAAATATCTCTCAGCGGATCACCAATAACTTGCTGTTTTCCATTTTTAAAAATAACAGCACCAGATCTTAATTCTTGCAATTCTAAGGCCTTAAAATCTAAGTATTTTTGAGCTGCTGGATAGCTAGACAATAGCACCTGAAAACCATGATCTAATTGAAAACCATCTATAAGATCTGTTTTAACACGGCCACCTGCTCTATCAGTAGCTTCAAGAACAACAGGTGCATACCCGCTGTTTTCTAGTACTTTAGCGGCTATTAAACCGCTAACTCCTGCTCCAATAATGTATATTTTTAAATCTTTTTGAGCCATGCTACATTAATTAAAAGAATAGTTGTAAAATTACTACAATTAAATACACATTTTATGACAAATTTTATCCTTGTTTTATGATAGAAATTACACGCTTAGTTTTAGACGTTGGTCTCTTGGTTTTAATATGGATGATTCAATTAATTGTCTATCCTAGTTTTTTATTTTACACAGCAAAAGAACTTATTGCGTGGCATAAAATGTATACAAAAGCAATTGCTCTTATTGTAATTCCGTTAATGCTTGGGCAGTTAGGCATTGCCATATATCAGGTATTTCTTTTACAAAACACCTATACCCTCACCAGCATTGTATTGGTTGTTTTTCTATGGGGCATTACTTTATTAAAATTTGCACCCATGCATCAGCAAATTTCTGAAGGAAATACCCATGTACAACTATTAAAAAAGTTGGTCCAAAACAATTGGATAAGAACTCTTATTTGGACCATCTTATGCGCTATGAGTGCTACCTCAGTTTTCTTTTTAAATAATCTCTAAAAGGCACTAGTCTAGATCTAGTCTTAAACCTACTGAAATATTATTTTGTTTGTTCGTTTGGTTCTTAAAAACCGGAGATAAATCATACTTTACATACAAAGCACTAGATCCAACACCAACATAACTACTTAAACCATACACAAAATTACTTACTTCAAATTCTCCTTTTTGTTTGTCTTTTATTCTATCACCATCTACTCTATATTTTAATTTTTGCATGTTGCCTAAATTTAATCCAGCATAAGCACCCAAGCCTATTTTTAATTTTTTCTTTGTAGAATATCTAAAGTAGTTTTTCTTTTCTATTTTTTTAGACGGCCCAAATTCTAGATGAAAAGGGAAAACCAAATTTGTGGTTCTAAATTTTGCTTTACCTAATTCTGAAGAAAACTCTTCTAATGATGTAGTTCCGTTGGTATTTACTAAAAATTTATTATTCTTAATATCAAATTTATTCCATTGAAATGAAAAACCATATTTAAATCTCCAAAAATTAGAGGTATTAAAAATTCTAGTTTTCCAGTCATGCCCTAGCTCTATAAAACCAGACCCTCCTATTCTATAAGGTGAATTCTCTAAGCTTTGCCCTTCTATTATTGCATTGTTAAAACCAAAGGCAAAAACAAGATCTTTATAGGTTCTTTTATCATATTTTTTGGGAGTATCATCAGACTCTTTTCCAATAAAAATTAAATTATCACCAGTTGAAGAACCTGAACCAATTCTAAATCTTTTTCGTTTTCCTTCAACTCTAATATCTAGTTGATAAGGTTTGTCAGTTCTATTCCATAAAGCTATTTCGTTGTCTATAATTGCTAGATGGTTTTCTATATTTAAGGCCCTTTTTTGGGCTGCTTCAGTTTTTAAACTATTGGCTTCCGCTACCGTTACTTCTCCTTTTTTTAATCTTGTATTAATTGCTAAAATGTCTTCTTTCAGAAACGCTTTCTCTTTTAATTCAACTGTTTTTTTACTTTTTATTAATTTTTTAATTTCTAATTCTTTATAGATAGTTCTTGTAGAATCTGATTGTTTTTCTTGAGCTTGTATGGTCGTAAAAGCTAGCGATAAAACTATAATTGACAGGTATGTAATAATTATTTTCATAGGTATGTTTGTTAATTTATTTATATTTTTTTAATTATTTCTTTTTTCATATGCTACTGATATAGTCTTATATCCAGATTTCACAGCTATTAAAATTTTATCTTTTAAAGACAGGTCTATATTATTTTCAACAGACCACAACAAGGCATCTGCATCTATAGATTTTCTAAAATTGTTTTTATTTTGCTGAATTGCAACAGCTTTTTTTGCCGCTTCAAGAAGTAACATTACTTCTGTGTCTATGTCTGGTTTCTTTACTACTTCAACCTGTTTAACATGGGCCACTTCTTCAGTTATTTCTTCAATTTTAAAATTTAGATTTTCCGCTGTATGTTTAGAACTTACATTGTCTGTTCCTTTTATTGTAGCATATATTTCTTTTGAAGCAACTGGCTGATTAACTTCTTTTCTGAAATTTGATTTTTGAACAGAATTTACTTCTTTTTTGATTGGTTTTTCTAGTGCAATTAAAATCTGCTCCTCTTCGTTTTTTATTACAACAGGTTTCTCTAATTTTAGTGCAGGTTTTTTATTTACGTCTACTATTACTGGTTTTATAATATTCTCTTTTGAATTAAAAAAAAGTGGCAAAGAAAATAGTACTCCTATAAATATTGCTGCAATAGCTTTCCACCAAATAGCTGTTTTATTTTTCTTTTTCTCGCTGTTGTCTAGCTTTTTAGCTAAGGTATTCCATGAATCTGAGCTTGGTGTAATTTTTCGTTGCTCTAGCGTTTTTTTAACCTGTTCTTCAAATTTAATTGATGCCATAGCTTGTAGTATTTAATTGTTTCATCTGTTGTTGTAAAAGCTTTCTAGCTTTAAATAATTGTGATTTTGAGGTGCTTTCGGAAATCTCAAGCAATATTGAAATTTCACTGTGTTTATAGCCTTCAATAGCAAACATTATAAAGACTACTCTGTACCCTTGTGGAAGCTTGTCTATTAGTAATTGAACTTCTTCAATATCTAATTCTGTAGTGTCATGTATAATTGGTTTTTCATAGAGACCCATATCTTCAGCTGAAAATTCAAGTTGCTTTTTTTTTCTTAAATAAGAAATAGATTCTCGAACCATAATCTTTCGCATCCAACCTTCAAAACTTCCTTCGTTTTTAAAAGTTTCTAACCGCTTAAATATTTTAAAAAAACCATTTAACAGTACCTCTTCTGCTTGTTGAAGGTCTTTTATATAAAACCGGCAAATACTTAGCATTTTAGGCGCATGTGTTTGATATAAAACCTGCTGCGCATCACGATGGTTTTTAGATGCTTTCTCTATGAGCTCTGCATCATTCTTATACAATTTTAAAACTTTCAATAGCGAGTTCTTTTTATCTTCTATTTATATAGACGCAAAAGTTATGCAAAAGGTTGTCTGTAAATAATAAATATTTTTTTGAATACAATGTAAATCAGTTACAAGTATTAAAACATGATGGTGTCTCCTATAATTTAGATACTCTAAACTATAGCCTCATATGCACATAGACTAACTTTCTTTTAATTAGATTTCCTATATTCGTTTGTGGCATGCTAGCAAATAAGCAATGATTAAAAAACTTCAACATACCAATCTAGAAATAGCAAGAGAGATGCGTGCTGTTTTTCAAGTATCATATGCTGTAGAGGCTCAGTTGCTAAATGCTGTTAATTTTCCGCCCTTGCAAAGACCTCTCAAAAATTATGTAGAGAGCAATACTACTTTTTTTGGATACTATAAAAACCAAGAACTAGCTGGAGTTATAGAAATTAGTCACCAAAAAACAGCAACACATATTAATAGTTTGGTGGTAGCCCCAAAGTTTTTTAGGCAAGGAGTTGCCAAACAACTTATGGAGTTTGTACTCACTAATTTTGACTCGGAGATTTTTACAGTAGAAACTGGTCTACAAAACAAACCCGCTTCTAAATTGTATGAAAAATTTAACTTTAAAGAAGTGAGGCAGTGGGATACAGACCATGGCGTTAGAAAAATACGATTTAAACTGAGTAGATAAATATACGGATAGCTATCCCAAATTTTTATATCAAAAAAACTATTTGAAATCATAAGAGCCACCTTTTTCAGGTGGCTCTTATGAATAAATTTAATGAATTTATTATTTAATAATTCTAGTGTAAGTAACACTTTTAGGTTGGTTTTTACCATACGCAACACCAACATCTCTTGCTGCTTTTATCATAGAAGCTGCATTGTCTAATTTTCTATTCTTAACAGCCAGGTTATCTTTATATTTTTCATAATTTAAGTCCCAATCTCTTTGCTCTTTCTCATCTAAATAACCAGATATTTCTTTTGCTACTTGAAGACTTTCTTGATAACATGGTGAACTTGCATTAATTTTTGCCAATGCATTTGCTGCAGAGCTAGAGTTTCTATTTGCCCAATGCCCTCTTGCCTCTCCTAAATATTTAGAACAAAGACCAACATTAATTTGCTTTAACAATGCTTCTACATCACTATAACAATCCATGTCTTGAGAGAAAAAATTTAGAATTGATGTATTTATCTCTTAAATTTTTTATTTCATATTAAAAGCAGATCTTATACATGTTGTTTTCACAATACTTAAATTTATTTGATTACATTATAGTTATATACCGGAGGTGACTTTTTTGAATTAGCTCTGGCAACCTCAATGGCTGTTTTCCCCATTGTTTTAATTAAAAGTTTTTGATTATCAGCAGTTTTTCGAACTAAATATGATTTAGCTTCAGCTGATAACATATCTATTTTTCTTTGAACTCCCGCATCTTTAACTTTAATTTGTTGATCGCTTCTAGAATTTTCTCTATTTAAATCTGAGTCTTGAATCTTTATTTGTTGATCACTTCTAGAAAGTTCTAATTCTATATCGTGGACTTCTTCTTTAATTATTTGATCTCTATTATATTTTTCATATGATAAATCCCATTCTTTTTTTCTTTGAGCATCAATTGAACCACTAATTTCTTTAAATAAAACTTGAGATTCTGAATAACAGGAAGAGTCATATGAAACTTCAGAAAGAGAAATCGAGGCGTTTTTCGAATCTCTTTTAGCCCAAAATCCTCTTGCTTTTCCAATTGAAATTGAACATTTATGATCAGTAATTTTCTTTTGAAGATCTATTGTACTGGAATAACATTCCATATCAGGTGTTATACCAACTAAAGAACCTGCTGCATCATTCCAATTATCCTGAGAAATAAAAACATTTGCTTGAGATATTTTTTCTTGACATTCATTTTCAATTTTAGATTTATATACTAATTTAGATAAATCCATACTTTTCTCAAAACATTCTTTACATACGTCTGGAACTTCAAATAATTTTGACAATGCATTATCATAATCCTTATTGTTTTGGAGTGTTTCAGCTTCTTTTAAGATAAAATCACATTTAGAATTATAATATTCTATAATTTTATTTTTAGCATTTTCTATGAATTTTTTTATAATTTTATTTCTTGGTGATAGTTTTTTTATACCTGAAATAAATGCTTGATCCTCTCTATCGTCTACTCCTCTCAATTCTAGAGACTCACTTAAAAACTCAACACCTTCTATAGCGTCTCCAATTGATAAAGTGACCTCAATAGTTTTAATATACTTTGGAGGGAGACCATCTAAAGTTTCACTAAAAAGAGTATTAACATTCCCAGACATAACAAATCTAGGATAAGCATCGTTAGATCCCATTCCGTTTCTTGATGTTATAGATTTTATTTTACTTTTTAATAATCTTCTTGCTTTTGGAAAATCGGATAAGACATTATCTGGCAAATAAGTATTTATAGATATTCTACTAAAGTCATCAGATGAAGTAGACTTGTTTTGGGAAAAAATATTATTAGAAATTAAGAATAATATTATTGTTATTATTTTGTAATTCATATTGTATATTTTTAATTACTTCCAATAGTTAACCTAACCAAACCTAAACCAACTTCAACATAGTTAGATGGGATATCCATTTCTGTTTGTAAATATTTTTGAAATTCTTTTATAAAACTTCCTGCTGTATTAGATATTGGTTTAGCTGGTCCAAATCTCGACTTTACCATAATAGTCAGAGGTATTCTAACATTTTTTAATTCTATCTTTGATGAAGTTATTTTTCTTCCAAAATTACCATCCTCAGCCCTTGATGATATAAATCCCATTACTAAATCAGTTAAAGTATCTCCTTCCCCTACGTCCATGGATAAAGGGTACTCATCCATATCAAAAGTTAGAATTTCTATTTGAATTTTTCTTCCATTATCTACTAAATCTTGAAATTGAAGTTGCATCTGAGATAAAAATTTATCCATTTTATCTGAAACTGATTGTTTAATAAGTTCAGGTATTGAAGCACTAAAACTTGGAGGACCAACTCCACCTACGGAAGCCCATACTTCACTACTATATGAATCAAAAGCTTGAATTTTGTAATTCAGCTTTCTATCCCCCCCTTCATAAATGAAATTATAATCAAAATCCCATCTGATATCAGCTTTTGCCATGGCTAACATTTTATCTACATCAGAAACCTCTGTATCTGTTCCTTCAGCTGACGTATTGACCTCATTTAAAGTTTTAGATTGTTTAATAGATTCAGCATATTGTACTGCATTTATCGGAGTAAATCCTCTATCTATCAATAGACTTTCTAAATTTACGATCGCATCCCTTATATCAGAATTTAAAAATGCTGCTGCATAATCTGCTGTTTTTTCTCCATTTTGATCAATAGTATAATAATTATTAGGTTCGCCCATTATAAAAGCTTTTGAAGGAAAAATAATGATTGATGGCTTTTGAACCGAATTATCAACTGCGAGACTTTTTATAATTTTATCTCCTTCTAATTTTTTTCTTAGAGACTCAACGTTTACTGATATAATATAATCTACCCTAAGTTTCTTTCCTTTTTTGTCTAAAGAAATAGTCTTTGTTGGGACTCCTGTTGGAGAAGTTGCAAATTGAGAATAAGAACTATTATTAAAAAAGAAATTTTTAAAATACTCAGAATTTTCAGATTCAGATGAAGCATTGACTAACGGTACTTTAGCAGCACACCCATCATTATTAGCTGGTAACCCTTTAAATAAAACTGCATGAACAGCAGACTTTTTAGCTTGTTCTAAAGCTAATCTTTTATCTGGAACATATACACTAATTCTTATTAAGTAACTTGATTCTGACCCTCCATTTCCATTACATAAAGCGTCATATCTCCATTCTTGAGTGTTTTGATCAGCAATTTTACCCTTTCTATTATTTTGACTGTAAGTTAAAACCGTAGTCAAACTAAATATAAAAAAAAATAGATTTTTTAATTGTGAATTCTTCATATCTATTATCTTTTTTGTCTGATTATATCTCCCTTACCCATTCCCTTTGGAAGTTTTCCTTTAAAGTATGTCATTCCCTTCTTTTCTGAAGAACCATATCTATTGTCCCATATTTTCTTTTTATCAACCTTAATTGATCCTTTGGATTTAAATGTGCCATCTGGTTGTTCTGATAAAAACTCAAAAACTTCTCCACCTTCAAGTCCTTCTTTCATTCCTAGATAAGCTCCAATAGGTTTTTCGGATTGAATTGGAAATACCGGCATGAATTGTTCATAACCTCTCTGTAATTTAACTAAAACCTTATCAATATTTCTATTAGTAGATAATTCTATTATTTCTGATTCACTTCTATTAGCTTCTCCTTTTTTTAGAGAAAATGTAACTAAAGAAGTAGCTTTTTCAGTTCCTACATAATTTAAACTAAAGTTAGTTTCATAAAATTTTTCAAAATCTACTGTTCGAGTTTCACCATCTCCCGCTTTTGCCCACTTTGTAAAATCTACCTTGTCCCATTTTAAATCAAATAGCCACCCTGTTGTCCATACACTATAACCTTCTTTAGTCTTATTGTAAATAGCTTCTGCAGCTTTTAAAGCTAGCGTCTGTTTAATTCCTGATAATTCATTAGCTTTACTTTTAGCTTTTTCATAAATAGGTAATGCCACAACCTCATTTGAAACAAAGTTCATTCGAGTAAAAACTACGTAAGTATTATTAATCAAATATTCTCTGTTTTTATTTTTTGATGCTTCAGCAGACCCTGATACAGAATAATTCATTTTTTGTTCCTCTGTCAATTGAAGATCAATCATCTCAGAAATATAATCAAAATTATATGAACCATCTTCTTTAATATTAAACCACTTTTTTAATAGTTCGTGAGCAAACTTCTTTTGATTTATGAATTTCAATAGTTGATACTCAACTTTAGAGTTATCCTGAATTATTCCAGCGGTTGATGCAGTTGCAACATCAGATAATAATTTTTCACCTCCTGATTTATTTACTCCATACTGTATTTCTTCTTCAGGAGTAAGAATATATTGTGTGAGATCTAAATATTTTTGATTCACATTATGATTATTATAGACTCCTTCTGGAAATGGATATTTTTCAAATGAATTTTTTACTAAAGGTCCGTTGTTAAAGTTGAAATCTTCAATCATTACCATATGGAGTGAACTTCTTATAAAAGCATCTTGGCCATAGATAGTGTGAATAAAAAGCATTGCAATAATTATTTTAATTATTTTTTTCATGATACTTGTTTTTAGGTTTATGATTAGTTGGTTGAAAAAATATTTATACATAGGTATAAATCTGTCTCTTATACACATCTCCGAGCCCACGAGACAGGCAGAAATCTCG
>OLID01000823.1_pt1 | contig 10792 bp, 9 predicted proteins | sample 1609361 | NCBI WGS metagenome assembly OLID01 (sample SAMN05416778, study PRJEB24817) | seawater metagenome | isolation source: Sea water | place: Canada:Atlantic | collected 2013-07
ATCGAAATAAGTAACCTGATTATGAAAATATAATCCTTAGCCCGAACTCACGTTATTTATAAAGTTATGAACCATTTTTCAGGTATTCAAAGGGCTGCCCATTCACAAAAAAATCCATTCTAAAATAAGTATCTAATAATGCCAGTGTCTTTTCTTCAACTGATTGTTGCTCAAAATAAATACGATTTAATTTACGCTGTATATCCTTTTTTGCCTGTAAGGTATTGGCTGCTTTTAATTTAAATGTATTCTGGATTAATGCCTGCTCCAATTGCAATACATCCAATGCTTGATGCCAGGCTTCCCATAAATGTTGCATTGATTCCCCTTGTGGTGTCATCACCATACGAAAGGAAACGGGGCGTTCAAAAAAAGTTGCCATACTGCCATGGAAATTCTGCGCAATTTCAACCTGACTATTTTCGGCTAACTGTTGTTGTTTTTGTATCAATGGCAAGGTGAGTGCTTTCAAAGTATAAGTGTCTGCATGATTCAGCATTAAACTAACCACATCATAAAATAAATTTTGCTGGCTTAGCTTTATACCCACATAGCTGGGTATCATGTTTATATCTAACTGTTGCATGGCTTGAGAAACTGTTTGTGCGGACTGTATTTTTTTATTGATACTTGCTAACTTACCTATCGTCAATGGTTGATCAACCAATCCTTCAAATTCAATTCCTAACGCCCCTTTATTTTCAGATAAGCTTTGTGCTGAAAAATATAATTTTTGATCCACATTTGCATAATTGAGTTTAAGGTCAAGTGCTAAAGGATAAGCTTGGCTATCCAATTTATTTTCAGCATTTCGATACAATGGTGCGTAGCGTGCCAACTGTTTAAATGGCAGCGTTGACTGCAACTGAATATCCGCCTGAATAGTGGCTATTTCAGCATCATTTAAACTTGCCACAGGTATTTGCACATACTCAGTATCATTCAAACCGCTGATAAGTGGCAATAGTGCCAATGGCGTAACCTGATTTAACCCAATATGTAAATAGACCTGATCAGACTGATTAGCCAATGATTGCAGGCTTAATTGTAAGTGTGCGTCATCTGCTGAATAATTAACCTTGAGTTGATAGGTCATATTGGCAGCCTGGTTAACAACACTATCTGTCAGTAATTGCCAAACAGCGCAATAGTCACCGATATGATTTGCGGTAGTATTGACGTTTTGACAAGGTGCCTGTAATTGCTTTATAAACTGTTGCGGATGCGGAATATGCACATTTGAAAAGCTTAAATTTAGCCCTGATTTGGTGATCCCATTTATATTTGGTATATCCGCCAATAACCAACCTGGTAGCCAGAAACAGATACACATTATAAAAATATGGACTTTTTTGCACATTGATTTCACTCTATTGTTTATGTGGGTTGCTTCACATTCATTTGTAATGACATAGTAATAAGTAATATGTTCATATAACCTCAATTTCGTCGTCACTAAGCGTGAGAAAAATAGAACCAATCAACTAATTGCTTGAATAATACTGGAAAAATAATTTGGCATTTGATTACGCTGATACCAACATAAATAGATTGGATGAATAATTTCTTTTTCATCATTTAAAACACTAATTTCATAATCCTTTTTGCATAAATTATAAAATTCGCGCGTCACAACAGAATAACCCACTTCATTTGCTATTAATGCAACCAATGCCTCAGGATTATTAACAAAGTGTCTATCTTTATGGCTATGCTCAAATAAATTAAATGCTTTAAGATAATTAAATGTCATGTTATCCGTTGGATCATAGTCAATAATTCTCTCAGACTTAACAACCTCTTCAATTGAACGATTTTTCCATTTTTTATGCCCCACAATAATATATTCATCTGGGTTAATTTTTTTATAGTTCATTTCAGGCGTAATATGCTCAGGTAATAAAATCGCTAAATCACATTCACCAGATTTCAAAGCCAGATGCCTGTTCTCAATATCATTTACTTGAAAGTTGGCTCTTATATTTTTATATGCCGATAAAACTCGAACACTATTGGGGATGATTCTTGTGCGCATTAAACTCGTAGGTGCTTGTATAGTAACGCTTACAATTGCATCCTCATCATGTCCTAGAATTTTTGAGAAAAATTCACCTTCCAGCATTCTGACTGATTGACAATAATGTAGCAAAGACTCACCCTCTGCCGTTAACGCCATACCTCTTCTTGAACGAACAAATAGCGAAACGCTTAACTTCTCTTCCAATAATTTAATTCTTTGCGTAATCGCAGTTTGAGTCATAAACAAAGCATCAGCTGCCGCATGCACTGTCTTATATTTTACAACATTCATAAATGCTTCAAGCCGAGGATCGAGTAAACTCAAGACAATACCTAATATAAACTGTTATTAAAGACAAATTACACAACTATAGAACCAAAGAAAAGTGTGATCATCTTGAACGCATATTGATATTCTTGTAACTTGACCTCTGTTAAATGAGGAGAAATACATGCAAATATTATGGGGTAGAATTATGCTTTCTACCGTTATTGTCGTTATTATGGCGAATATGACTTTTATTCTATTTTTAGCCGCACTCGCACCAGAAAATAAAGAAAGTGCTTTTGAATTTGCTGATACCCACAGACTATGGCTAGATCCACTATTGGGTATGCTTTATACATTTTTACTTGCTTTCTGGAATGGGCGTTTAATCTATAAATATCAAGTCAGGAATGGCTTTATCCTGGGAATATTTGTAGTGATTATTGATATCCTACTTGGCATTTTTGGTATCTTTGGTGAAGAGTCTTTTAATTGGATTTTTATTCCAGCTAACATACTGGTTATATTATCAGGTGTTGCTGGTGGTTGGTGCTCGAAAAAAAGTGATCCCAGACAATCATAATTATTTATAACTGGTTCGCCACATTTTTGCAGTATTGCTGATAAGCTTATCCCTTTGTTCCGCTGGTAGCATCGTCAAAAATTTAAGCCCTGTTCTTAATTCTATTTGACTAACAGGAACAATATAGTTCTCAACTTGATTCTTACGAATCCGTTTATTAGGCATGGCAAAAGCAATGAGTTCATTTTGCTTAGGTGCATAGATAATTTTATAAAACGCACTTGGAACTGCAACTTTATTTTTACCAATTGTTTTCTGATTTTTACCTTTGAATATTGGACCTGTATAAACCCAAATTTCTTCTTTTGATTTAGCCCAAAACCGAACATATTTTTCAAGCTGCGCCCAACCCTGTCTATTCAGGCCGCCAACCTGTGGACTCATGTTACTTAATAAAAAAGACTGATCGGCTGACTCTTGATTGAAATCCATAGATGCGTATGGTGCCATGTGCCCACGGTCATACCCACTTTTTTTATAATCACCAAGTTCAGCACGATAAGCTATAGGAATCTGTTCATCAGCCTCAAACTTATCATCTCTTTTTATTTGTTTTGTAACAGATTTACCTGTTAACTCATAAGCAACCCATAACGGCTGTTTATATTGATAGCTATAACCAACCGCATATCCATCACGACAAAGGTACTGATCCGCCTGTCCTGGTAGACCATAATCTAAATAATGTTCACATTTGAATGACTGATAATCTGTGGTTGTAGTCAGGGTTGCAAAAGCCATCTGAGAACACATAATAACCAGAAAAAACAAACAAATAACTCTATAAAATTTCAACATTCGTAACTCCTTTACTATTGGTACACATCCAATACCAAGTAAAGCAGCTAACCTTCTGATTTTCAGTATATTTTTTGAATTTGTATAATAAAAATCAAATATTACAACTCAATCGAAGTGAAAAGTTTAATCTATAGACAGATAGAATAATGGAAAATAAAATTATATGTAGATCAATGGGTTATTAAAACCGATATTGCAAACCAAGCTGTCCAGTTGTATACGTTGTACCAGAAGCACCTAGCTGCCAGAACATAAAATCAAATACAGTTGACGCTGTATCTATTTGACCACCCGACGCACCCTCAAGGAATATACTCAAACGTTTGGTAATATCCACACCAGCACGGATACCAATACTGGTAAAGAATGAACCGCTACTAGCAAACCCTGGATTAATATAGATATCTGTATAAAAAGGTGATTTCCAATATTTTCCAATTGCCAGCTCTGCTCCAAACTGGCTAATCGACGTCTGGGAATAAGTAACATTATTCCCAATCCCTGAAATATTGTTAATCACATTTCCCAAAATATTGTAACGACCAGCCACGTTAAAATACAATTCATTCCATTTGTCTTTTTCTCCAAAAGCAAACAGATAACCTACTCTCAAGCTTCCTGTTCCGCCTGTTGTAGTAGGTGCATTATAGTCATAAGTATTTTGAGTAATACCTGATGTCCATTGTCCTGATGATGTGCTTGATACAACCCCACCTGAAATACTGGCAAATATGCCCGAATCTTCTTTATTAAAATCCGCAAACGATGTGGTCGCACAACTTAACATTGATAAACATATAATTTTTTCACATAGCTTCGCCAAAACTACTCTCCAGTTTTTATAATCAGTTGCAGATAGAATATATTTACTTAAGAAATTTTAGTTGTAATTCAATGGAATGCAATTTTTATAAGAATTCAATGGAGTATCTATAATAAATGCCTGTAATATATTCAGGCTTTCATACGATAATATTATGGATAGTTACGTTTAAATATTAGACATTTATAGGTAACCTCCTTTAGAATACCTATATCTTACAATACTTAAATAAAGCTAATATGTTTCATACAGAAGAATTCGATGTCATTGTTATTGGCGGTGGGCATGCAGGCACAGAAGCTGCTGCTGCACCAGCAAGAATGGGCCTTAAAACATTATTGATCACCCATAATATTGACACCTTAGGACAAATGTCCTGTAACCCAGCAATTGGCGGAATAGGAAAAGGGCATTTAGTAAAAGAAGTTGATGCGCTTGGTGGCATCATGGCTCAAGCGATTGATAAAGCTGGGATTCAATTTAGAACTTTAAACGCAAGCAAAGGCCCAGCCGTTCGTGCCACACGAGCACAAGCAGATAGAGCTTTATATAAAGCAGCTGTTAGAAACGCTTTGGAGTCACAAGAAAATTTATCCATCTTTCAACAAGGTGTTGATGACCTTATTATTGAAAATGACCAAGTTACGGGCGTTGTTACCCAGATGGGGCTTAAATTTAAAGCTAAAGCGGTTGTTATGACTGTGGGGACTTTTTTAGGCGGGCTAATTCATATCGGCATGTCTAACTTTCAAGGTGGTCGCGCTGGTGACCCGCCTTCAAATAAGCTTTCAAAAAGACTAAGGGCATTACCCTTTAAAGTCGGGCGTTTAAAAACTGGCACACCACCAAGAATTGACGCAAAAACCGTTAATTTTGAGGGACTACAAATTCAACATGGTGACACACCAATGCCTGTTTTTTCATTCATAGGTCATGAGTCTGAGCATCCTCAACAAATTCCTTGTCATATCACCTATACGAATGAAAATACACATGACATTATCCGCAAAAATTTAGAAAAATCTCCAATGTTTCAAGGCATTATTGAAGGAATAGGACCTAGATATTGCCCTTCTATCGAAGATAAAGTAGTACGTTTTGCTGATAAGCTCTCTCACCAAATTTTTATTGAACCAGAAGGTTTAAATAATTGCGAATTATACCCTAATGGACTATCAACTAGTTTGCCTTTTGATGTGCAAGTTCAATACATTAAAAGTATTAAAGGCTTTGAAAATTCACATATTACCAGACCAGGTTATGCAATTGAATATGACTATTTTGACCCAAGAGATTTAAAGCAATCCTTGGAAACAAAATTTATCAAAAACTTATTCTATGCGGGTCAAATCAATGGTACAACTGGTTATGAAGAAGCCGCTGCTCAAGGAATTATCGCTGGCATCAACGCTGGACTAAAGGTCAAAGAAAAAGAAGCTTTCACAGTATCAAGATCTGAGGGATACATTGGTGTTTTAATTGATGACTTAATTACTTCTGGAACTTCTGAGCCCTATAGAATGTTTACCTCGCGCGCAGAATATCGTTTAATTTTACGTGAAGATAACGCAGATTTAAGGCTTACACCAAGAGCTCGCGAGATTGGACTCATATCAGATGAACGCTGGAAAGCATTTTCTGATAAAGTTGAAAATATTGATTTCGAAACAAAACGCTTAAAATCAAAATGGATATCTAAAGGCTCAGAAGCTGCTCAAGAGATTGAAAAAATTGTTGGTCAAAAACTTTCCCATGAAGCAAACTTATACGAGCTACTAAAACGCCCTGGTGTAACCTATCAAAGCCTGATAACTAATCAACATTTTGGTCCAGCTATAAATGACACAAAAGCTGCTGAGCAAGTTGAAATATCGGCGAAATATGCTGGTTATATTAAACGTCAACAGGAAGAAATAGAAAAACACCAAGCATTAGAGCATGCCAATATTCCTGATAACTTTGATTATAACTTAGTACCTGGTCTTTCAAATGAAGTGCGTCAAAAACTAAATAATCATCGTCCTGAAACAATATCTCAAGCAGGTAGAATTTCAGGCATAACCCCAGCTGCTATTTCAATTTTATTGATATACATGAAAAAAGCAGGATTTTTAAAATCTCAGAAAGTTATCTAAAAACTTATTCAGTTAACAACAAAACATCATCAAAAATATTACACACTAATTGTGTAACTGTTTTTGCTTGATATTCTATTTTTAACATTGCTAGCCGATGTCTCAAGGTTCTTTTAGATAAGCCAGAAGATGCACTGATTTGTTGTTGACTATAACCGTGAACAACCAGATTAATAATCATTTTATCTTGTGGATTTAAATTTGATCTCTCCAACACGGAATGCATTGAAACTTCTGGCCGATAATTTTGTTCAACCACTTCTTGTTTACGCACAGGTCTATTCGTTTCATTTGGCTGCAGTCTATCAATATAGGTCTGATATGTTCTAAGAATTTTTCTTGCTGAGGCATATCCAATACCAGGTATTTTTTTAAGTCTGGCTTCATCCAAATCAGAAAGATCAGTTAAATATAAAACGCCTTGATCTATTAAAATAGTCTCAATCTTGTCGCCCAAATTAAGTTTTGAAATACTTAAAACCAACTGGTTCATATTAATACAATCCATCATCTATCCCCTCAAATAATACTATTTTAATCTTGATGTTAATTAGTACTTGCGTTGCGTATATTTACACACAAAACAAACAATATATACCGTACCCAGTGCGGTATATATGTTAACTTGTTGAGAGGAAAAAGCTGTTTCAAGGATGTATTAGAGTGTATCTAAATAGATACACTCTCTATTTAATTAGATAGACTGATTTAAGAAAATAGCCAATGGTTACAAACGCTCCCAAGGCTGACCAGAACCAGTACTATTGGATGGGATATCACCTTGTGTCCACCATTTTGCTCTGTAACGCACGCCATTATAGGTAACGACATCGCCTGCCGTATAAACGGTAGAAGTATCCCAATCATTGGTTGGCGCAGGGGTTGTGCCTGAATCTGTTTTCACGGTTCCATCAGGATTTTTTGCCTGTCCTAAATGATCAACTGCTGTCTTTGCCAATGACCATTCAGAATCGTACACAGCATCCTGAGTAAAGTCCCAGAACCAGACGCCACCCAACTGACGATCACCGGGTGTTGGAGTTGGAGTTGGAGTTGGAGTTGGAGTTGGAGTTGGAGTTGGTGTTGGAGTTGGAGTTGGAGTTGGTGTTGGAGTTGGTGTTGGAGTTGGTGTTGGTGTTGGAGTCGGTGCATTACCTAATACAAACACATCTAACTTATGTTTTAGTGACTCTTGAGTTTCTAATGAGAATACTGGATATCCATGAAAAGTTTCATTAACAGTATATGCTTGGCTCACCACACCCATAGATTGACCATAAATCCAAGGTGTTCCATCATCGATATATGTAAGCGTTAAAGCACCTGGTAATTCTTGACCAATATTTCCTCTATTATCTTGCTCATTATTGACTGGACAATATGACTGAACATTATTTTGTTGACCTTTTGAAGCTTTAATGATTTCAACAAAGCAAGAATAGCTATAGACACCTGTTGCATCTACCATACCGCCTGCTGGATGGAATGCATCAATATTTGGCGCATCTATATAGGCTGTTTGTGACCATCTCGCGTTAGCACTATAAAATAAGCCATGATGTGTATCATAGGCTTCTTCCCAGCCGTGATACTTCATGTCTGCTTGATAACCATAGCTATTATTAGGACTTGGAGTGCTGGCTGTTAACATTTGTCGAGCATAAGCTGGTGAACCTAATACAATTTTTCCAGCTGGTACGCCTTGCTCATCAATATAAAACTTGAGTGCATTTTCAATATAGGCATAATCAGTTTGATTCCCTGTGATTGCTTCTCCACCTAAGTCAAACTGCCCATGGATATCAAATGCCATTAAATCAATCCAATCAACATATTGCGCAACTGCTGCCCAATCAACATCACCTTTGCCATCATTATCACTATCATCACCTGCTGCAACTTTAGGGTTAACGAATGCAGCTACGGTTAAGTAATAATCTTTATTTTCGCGTTGTGTCATTTCTGCCAAACGGTTAGACACTTGCTCCATTAATAAATTAAAGAATTTAGCTTCACCTCTGTGTTCTAAATTATCTGGATCAAGCCCGAAATCATGTTCAAAACCTGGTGCTTCCCAATCGATACTAATACCTTGAAACATAGGATGTGCAATTAGCCATTGCTCAATTGAGTTAACAAAATTCTGTAATACTGGATTGCTTGCTGTAATACCACTTGGTTGCGCATCGCGAGCATCTCTAAAAAAGTTTGTAAAGCGTTTTGCATAACTCCAACCACCAATAGATGCCAGCAATAGCGTTTCATTTTGTTCTGCGTAACCTTCCAAGTAAGTATATAACTTATCGGACTGAGAAGAGTCAGCCACTTCTTCAACATCAAATACCTCACCATTACTCATACCAGAAACTTTAGAGGTAATATCCATGCCACCATACGTAATTTGGTTAGAGGTATTTTTAGATGTATGAATATTTAAAAACGCATAAACTAAATAATTAGGACTAACTTGCAAACCATCAATTTTAAATACATTACCTGCAACTCGCCCCTGGGTATTATCTGTATCCATACGCCAAGCTGACCAGGAAGTATAATAACCACCTACCCATTTACCATTCGGAGCTACTCTAGCCTCTGCTGGCAGTACACTGAAAGCCATTGTACTGGCAATTGCGGCACTAATTAGTTTTTTCTTAAGTTTCATTCTGTCTCCTTCATTATGTTATTATTACAAGTAATTCATTTATTCAAATACTTTGGCACTAGCAATGTTTTTTCATTAGATAATCATTTGAACAAACATCGACCTCTGCATTTGCATAAATTAAAGCCTGATTACTAAATAATCGTTTGCCGCTTTTTCTCAAAACATAAAAAACAGGGTTATTTCAGAGATTGCATGATAAACGTGTAATACATAAGATATAAAACAATTGATACCTTACATGTAATATTTGAAATAATCAGTACAGGTTTCTTGCGCCGCAACATAATATGTAAGGAAATTGCTATGCATAAGCGGGAACTAAAAACCTACCTGATTACTTACGATCTTCAGCTGCCTATTAACCACAAACCTCGTTAGAGCAAGTATCCATGGACTGCCGCGCTTCGCTCGCAGTCATTGCAAGGGGCATAGGTGAGTGTGATTAAAAAATCATGAATTTCTTCATTATTTTGAACAACGAACAAGTGCGGGGGTAGTCAAACTAAGGAAATCTAGCGGGTAATGGCTGTGCTTTATGGGTAATCAGGAAAGTCTGTGGCGTTGGTATTAAGTAATCGATAAAAAATCATCTTGTACTACTTTCAATTTCATGTAACTCGTGCAGACTTGCTTTATCTACATTAGGATAAACTTTTAAAACTTTTAGTGGCTGAAAAATAACACTTGCCTTTTTAATTTTAGCATCCAGAACATGCCCACCACGTGTCTTCATTTGGCTAATAAAATGGACATGGTCACCTGGAACACCCACGCCCTGAATATCATCAGGCAGTTCCAATAAAATCATGCTACCTTCAACATTACTTAGAGAATACTGTTTTTGATGATACTTCATCCATTCTGGCAAAGGAATACCAGGTTTAGTGTTAGCTTTATCTTCACTTCTAAAAATAACAGAAGCAAATGTTCCCACAATCATCGCAGCATAATAACGAGCATTCCCATTTTTTTGGTTGTATTCATTAATAGCTTGTTCCATTTCTAAAAGAGAAACATCCTTTAGCGTAAATGTTTTATCTTTATCAGGTACTAAGTAGGTACCTGTTAAATATGAAATACCTGCGTTATCGTCTAATTCCTTGATGTCTCCATTCGCATCTGCTTCATAATATTTCCCATTTAACACCATTAACTCACCAAGATTTTTTAGTGCGCCTAAACCAAAATTAACTTTTTCTTTTGCTTCACCAACAGTAACAACAGTATTATAGTTCCCAGACATTAAAGATGTTATTGTGTTGTACTGAAACTCAACATCACTTCCATCGCTAACACCATCTGATGAGTATCCTACGCTAGCCGATAAGATACCCGTTAAAAAAATGGCTAATGAAATTCGCTTTGTCATATTACCTTTTCCTTTTAACTTGTTTTGGCCATTTAGGTTTTTGAGTAAACTCACGACTAATTTTTCGAGTCAATCGCATGTGCGAGTTAATTGCCCAGCCTGATCCTTCTAATATTGGCGTAATAT
>OLID01000826.1_pt1 | contig 10781 bp, 8 predicted proteins | sample 1609361 | NCBI WGS metagenome assembly OLID01 (sample SAMN05416778, study PRJEB24817) | seawater metagenome | isolation source: Sea water | place: Canada:Atlantic | collected 2013-07
GATTTCTGCCTGTCTCGTGGGCTCGGAGATGTGTATAAGAGACAGGGCAACACCAGCGGCAAAGGTGACAGCATGTTGCTCGGCAATCGCAACATCGTAATATCGTTCAGGAAATTGTTTTGAAAATTCAATTAAATCAGAACCTTCTCGCATTGCAGGTGTAATGCCAACTAGATGTTGATCTTTACCCGCTTTATCACACATCCATTGACCAAATATGTTAGCAAATGTTGGTAATTTTTTATCAAGCTTGGCTGTAGAGGTATGAAATTGAGGTGCGACATGATGGAATTTAATAGGATCTTGTTCCGCCTTTTTATAGCCCTTTCCTTTTTTGGTAATAACATGCAACAACCTTGGTCCATTATGTTTTTTCAAATTAGCCAATGTTGTCGTTAATGCATCAATATCATGTCCATCGATTGGACCCACATAATAAAACCCTAACGCTTCGAATAAATTTGCAGGCAATAACATCCCTTTTGCTTGAGACTCCATGGCTTTTGCCACATCCCAAGCCGCTGGCAACTTTTGAAGTATTTTTTTACTGCCTTCACGTAATTTACTATAAAATGTGCCTGTCAGAACTTTTGAAAAATAATTCGTCAATGCACCAACATTTTCTGAAATTGACATTTCATTGTCATTTAGGATGACTAAAATATCTGCACCAATACCACCCGCATGATTCAAAGCTTCAAGCGCCATACCGCCTGTCATTGCGCCATCACCAATAATGGCGACAGATTTTTTATGCTCACCTTTTAATTTTGATACAGCGGACATCCCCAATGCCGCACTGATTGAGGTACTAGAGTGCCCCACTCCAAAGGCATCGTATTCACTTTCAGATCGTTTTGGAAAACCCGATATACCACCAGGTTTTTTAATAGACTCAAGTTGCTCTTTACGCCCTGTTAGTATTTTATGCACATAGCCTTGATGCCCAACATCCCACACCAGATTATCATTCGGTGTGTCATAAATGTAATGCAATGCTACCGTTAGCTCTAGTGCGCCTAAGCTACTCGCAAAATGCCCACCAGGAATATTAATGGTATTAACAAGAAAAGCTCTAATTTCCACTGCCAAATCAGTTAATTTTTTCTTCTCAATTTTTTTGAGATCTTTTGGACTTTCAATTTTGCTCAGCAATGGATACAAAGCAGCATCAATACTCATATAAATGATTCAATAATATCACAAGGTGTTCATTATCTAATGAGATATATATTTTGACAACCGATCAGACAATATTTATTTCGTTCAAGATAATTTATTAATTGATCTTACCGCCTAAATAAAAATCCCTAACCTAGGATAGCGAGTTTCTACATTTGATTTATATAAATTTTTATTAGAACATCTAAACGCAAACATCACTGCCATAATCTCTTTGAAGCTGCCTAATATTTTTTTATATAACTCACCCAAACTTGGCACCTGGTTTTCATAGGCTATTACCAAATCACTGTAGGCAACCTGGCTCATATCAGCGTAATAGGAATCTGATACATTTCTACGGCTAGCTAGTTTTGGAAACAAAGTTGATAAAATCAAACTATATTCAGCTGTTGTTTTTAATAGCCTAATACTACGTGCCTGCGGTTGTTGCAATGCTTCAAAATACTTTAAAGCAACAACAACACCTGCCATAGAAACATCCTTAATTGATCTTTTCATCATAAAAGCCAAATATACTTCCACCTCCTGATCGAGCAATACATTTGCCTGTGATTGTGCATTTAATATTAAAGCATACCAATTCGCAATTTCGCCTTGGTGATAGATAATAGACATATAATTTACACCTCATAAAATTCATATCTACTTACTAATAAGTATCTAAAAAAGATATAGAAATTCCAAATTATTGAGATGTGAAATTAATCAACAGAACAAAACTGAATTAAATAAGAGAGAAAAACGACCAGATTCATTATTCTTGGGCGGCAGGAACATCCACTGATGTCTCAACACGACGATTAATTTCACGCCCTGTTGCTGTGTTATTTGAAGCGATTGGATCTTCTTCACCATAACCAACTGTACTAACGCGGTTGTCAGCAATACCTTGTGACTTTAGATACTCAGCAACAGCTGCTGCTCGCTCTTCAGAAAGCTTTTTGTTATGCGCCTCTGTTCCTTCGCTAGAGGCATACCCTCTTAAAACTACTTTTGTATCAGGATATTGCTGCATAAATTTGACTAAATTATCAATTGCTTTTTTACTACTAGAGGTCAAAGCTGACTGGTTAAAACCGAACTTAGAATCCAGATGCATGGTTACAATACCATCTTCGAAAGTATAGCACCCAATTGACTCACGAACACTCTCTGGCGTTTCATCAGTACATTCCATTACGTTTTTAGGTAACACATAGTTCTTGTGCATTTCTGCTTCACGAACTTGCTGATTCTGAGGCGATGAACTGTCATCAGCACCACCGAATCCAAGAGAGAAACCAACGTCAATCAGGTTGCCACCCGGCATACCTGCACGCATTCCTTGTATATAACGATAGTTAAGATTTACATTGAATTTTTGAGTTAAATTATATTTGATACCACCACCCACATCATACGCAATTGATGACTCACTCGTATTCAAATAACCAAGACCTGCCGCAAAGTAAGGCATAATTTTAGAGTTTAACGGAATATTCCAGATCGTATCTAAACGGCCTGAAGCACCACCTTGCCAACCACTACCTGTAGCTTGCAATGCAAATACTTTAGTAAAGTTGTAACCAAATGACAGAGAAATTGCTGGCGCCGTAGTCGTACCTGGTCCACTATTCCCCAGAAATGCACCAACTGTTGGTGAAATATAAAACTGCCCAGCGGTATCTGTATTATTTTCATCTGCATATACCGCTGATGTCGTACCTAATGAAAGGCCAATCGCACCTAATAAAAGCATCTTTCTCATCTTGCACCCCTTTGATTTATAATCGTAAATATATTCAAAATTATAGAACATAAAAAAAAAAATGCTTTGGTATCTGCCATTTTTCTATTTTTTTTATAGAATACAGGCATTCTTCAATATTGCTCGATACACTATAGTGTATTGATATTTTGCTATTTCATAACTCCAAATGGTGACTCTGTGAAATCTGATTTATTTAACCAGCCTGCGGCAAAATTATTGCCAAGCAAATGGGATCTATTCTCCCTCTTTTTTGTGCTCTCTATGGTTTTTGTCATAACGTGGACCTGTAGCAATCTTGGCGGCAATATTGACTATAGCAACCTAAATACCATTACGCCTTATGAAAATATTTCGATGAGCTTATGGGATTTACCCAAGTATGCAGCGGACACCACCGTCAGAATGTTTATTGCGTTACTTTTTTCATTTATTTTTAGCTTTATTGTTGGCGCATGGGCAGCAAAAAGTGAACGCGCTGAACGTATTATTATCCCCATGATTGACATCATGCAATCTATCCCTATTTTAGGATTTTTAGCGATTACCATAACTGGTTTTTTAGCCTTATTCCCACACTCATTATGGGGAGCGCAAGCAGCTGTCATCTTTGGACTCTTTACTGCTCAAGCCTGGAATATGATTCTAAGTTTCTACCAATCACTTAAGACTGTACCCAAAGAATTACGCGAAGCCTCCGATATGTACCAACTGTCAGGATGGCAGCGTTTCTGGAAACTTGAAGTTCCTTTCTCAATGCCAGGGCTAATTTGGAACACCATGATGTCCATGTCAGCAAGCTGGTTTATGATAGTCGCCTCAGAAACAATCGTCGTTAACTTTGCAGAACATACATCGGCTGCAATTAACCTGCCAGGAATAGGTACATTCATTGACCAGGCAAATAATGACAGAGATTTCTGGGCGGTTGGCGCTGCAATTATCACCATGTTGATTGTGATTGTAATTTATGACCAGCTTATTTTTAGGCCCATTGTTGCTTGGTCTGAAAAATTCATTGTTTCAGAAATGCAACAAGATGGAAGTTCAAACTCCTGGTTTTTAAGCACATTGCAAAAATCAAAAGTAATTAGTTCATTTGGAAAATGGAGCTCCATACAAGCAAGCCGTATTGTTAATATTGGTTTCTTGAAAAAAGATATTTCCAAAAGTTTTAATCAAAAAAAACACAAAAGATCCGACCCTCTCCCAAGCAAACGCAAAAGCTTTGTTTGGTATTTATGCTTAACGCTCAGTTTCGTTATATTCTTATATTTTGCCTACCAAGCCATTTATGACGCACCTGATAATCCGATTGGATTAACTGAAACCCTAAAAGTTTTCTGGTACGGTATTGTTACTGGGATGCGTGTTTTTGTCTTAATTATCATCTCATCTTTAATTTGGGTTCCAATTGGGATATGGATTGGGCTCAGACCTAAAATGGCTGCTAGAGTACAACCATACGTGCAAATTTGCGCTGCATTCCCCGTAAACCTTTTATACGGTATATGCGGAACGCTAGTATTGGCATTTAATTTAAACTTTAACATCTGGTGCACCGTTCTAATGGCATTAGGGACACAATGGTATATTTTATTCAATGTAATCGCTGGCGCCTCAGCCATACCACATGAACTTAAGCTTGCGGCAAAAAACATGCAGCTTAAAGGCAAGATTAAGTGGTTTAAATACTTATTCCCTGCGGTCATGCCCTTCTACGTTACTGGTGCAATCACCGCTGCTGGTGGTGCCTGGAATGCAAGTATCGTTTCTGAATATATCAACTGGGGTAAAGATTCGGTGATACAGGCAACAGGAATAGGTGCCTACATCAGCCAACAATACAATTTACCTGGAAATCATACTGCAAATGTCGCATTAGGCGTTGCCGTGATGAGCATCCTGGTTATCATCACAAATAAATTATTTTGGCGAAAATTATACCAATATGCTGAAACTAGATTCAGTATGAATATGTAAGGGTATTGACATGAAAACTCAACAAGACACGCATCTCAAGGCTGTAAATAAGAATCCAGATAATGTTGTATTTGAGGTAAAGGGCGTAACCAAATGCTTTAAAAAGCAAAACAAACAGCATCTTACGGTTCTAGAAAATGTCGATTTCAAACTCAATGAAGGCGAAATCGTGGCATTACTGGGAAAATCTGGATCGGGAAAATCAACCCTGTTACGGATTATTGCTGGGCTGACAGCCCCAACACATGGTGAGGTAATTTATCGGAATAAAAAAGTTTCTGGTCCCGTTCCAGATATTTCCATGGTTTTCCAAAGCTTTGCATTAATGCCATGGTTAACGGTCATGCAGAATGTGCAATTAGGTCTTGAAGCCAGAAACATACCTAAAAAAGAGAGAGAAGAACGCTCATTAAAAGCGATTGATATGATTGGTTTAGATGGATTCGAAAACGCTTATCCCAAAGAATTGTCTGGCGGTATGCGCCAACGTGTTGGCTTTGCACGCGCATTGGTACTTGAACCTGATCTATTACTTATGGATGAACCTTTTTCTGCCTTAGACATACTCACCGCGGAAAATTTAAGAAGTGACCTATTAGAATTATGGCAAAAAAACAATGAAATGAAAGGCATACTCTTTGTTACTCACAGTATTGAAGAAGCCGTTCTAACAGCCGATAGAATCATTATATTTGGTAGCAACCCTGGATTTATACGCGGTGAGCTAAAAATTGATATTGAACATCCCAGGAATAGCCAGGATGCTGCAATAACAGCGCTAGTTGATGAAGTCTATAAAATGATGACAACGGCTCAAACAAGCGAGCTTACCGAGAGAATGAACCGTAAGAAAGCATTAACCATCGGCTATCGACTTCCAAATACCGAGATTGGAGAGTTAACAGGGCTGCTTTCAGAAATGTATGAGCTACAGGAAAAAGGCGCCATTGACCTCCCCTTACTTGCTGATACAGTGCATCTTGATATTGATGAGTTATTCCCAATTATTGAAACGCTCTCTGTGCTTAAGCTTGCCAAAGTAGAAGAAGGTGATATCACCATGACACTTCTTGGCAAGAAGTTTATTGACGCAGACATTACCGAAAGGAAAATCATCTTCTCTCGCCTGCTATTACAAAATATTCCACTAGCTCGTCACGTGGTAAAAATACTTCAAGAGCGCTCGAATAAACAAGCACCTGAAACACGATTTTTATCTGAACTTGAAGATCATTTTAGTGACGACGAAGCCGAAAGAATATTCGACACCTTTATCAACTGGGCGAGATATGCAGAAATTATAGAGTACGATTATAATTCAGGAATTATTAGCCTTGATGAAACGACTGATTAAGTAAAACAGCAAACTTATCTTTCCAAAGCAACCATTTTGGTCACAGTCGCTAATATTTCTGTTGCTTTTTCGATCTCTTGTATATTAGGTAACGAAGGTGCAATTCTAATATTTTTATCCTCAGGGTCTTTGCCATATGGAAAAGTAGCACCAGCTTTAGTTAGTTTAACACCCGCCTCAGCTGCTAATTTTACCACCTTGCTCGCAAGTCCTGGCTTGGTATCAAAGCTTATAAAATAACCACCATTCGGTTTGGTCCAGGTAGCAAACTCACCATCAGTACCCAGTATTCTTGTTAGCACTTCATCCACTTTATTAAATTTAGGTGAAAGAATATCGGAGTGCAGCTGCATATGCGCTTCAATAGATCGATGGTTTTCAAAAAACTCAACGTGGCGTAATTGATTAATCTTATCATAACCAATTGTTTTATATTTCATCACATTTAAAAACCACTCTACATTTGCTTTATTGCCAACGAAGACAGCAACACCTGCCCCTGCGTAAGTTATCTTTGAAGTTGAAGCATACATAAATATTTGATTTTTTTTGATATCATGGGCTAATGAAAATATATCTGCCAGCTTATCTTGCTTACCGTGCAAATCATGTATTGCATAGGCATTATCCCAAAATATTCTAAAATCATCTGCTTTCGCATCGAGATTCGCTAACCTTTTAACGGTTTCATCAGAATAGGTTTCCCCACTAGGATTACTATATTTTGGCACACACCAGATACCTTTAATTGAGTCATCTTCTCTAACTAGCTTTTCAACTAAATCCATATCGGGCCCGTCACCCAACAATGGAACATTAATCATCTCTATACCCAATGACTCACAAATACCAAAGTGACGGTCATATCCAGGCACGGGGGTTAAAAATTTAATTTTTCCCTGTTTAGACCAAGGTTTAGTCCCACCAGGCAACACATGAAGCATAGCCCAACTAACGGTATCATACATTAACGCCAGTGATGAATTACCACCAACAACGATATTATTAGGATCATTCACACCTAATGCTTTTGCAAATAAAGTTTTCGCTTCAGGCAACCCAGCTAATAAGTTTGGTGTGCTATAATTTCTACAATCAAAGCCATCCTGACTACAAAACCCTGACCGTCCAAGCACATTCATAATATCGTTAGATAAATCTAACTGTTGCGCAGAAGGTTTACCACGAGTCATGTCCAGATTTAAATTTTCATTTAAATAGTCATTGTATTGTTTTTTTAATGTATTCAATTCTGACATATTAAATCCTTATTAATTATACCAAGGCTGTACGAATAATAGATAACAATAGATAGCAACATAAAGCCCAATAAATACAAATGGCACCCATCCTTCAATCCTTTTAAGTGGAGACAAGGCACCTTTTGAACTGGCAATTTTGCGTTCAGCGTGCCAAATTGGGCTGCAAGGTAATCTTCTTTCCAGTTCACCAATAACTTTTTCCTTAATGGTAACCACATGTCGATAGTAGCGAACCACTCTCCACCAAGAATAGCAAATCACAGTCATGCCAGCCAAAGGTAATAACATTAAAAACATTGATACTGGTGAGCCAGTACGGCTAATACCCAGCGCTAAGATACTCACAACGAGAATGTTAATAATTAAGAAAAATAAATTTATAAGTATTCGCCTAAAACCAGCCCTGTCAGCCATCTCTACATATATTTTATATTGTTCCATAACCAGCAGAGAAAACTGTTCATTTGAAAAGGCATCATCCTCTTCATTCCATAGCTGTTCTACTTCAGCATTTTCAAATCTATCCATACCTTTTCCTAATAAAGCTTTACTCTAAATATCTTAGTCATAAATGCAAAAAACGTCTAGCTATTAGATAAAGCTTTATGCGAATTCATCAAGAGCAATAGGGTGATAGTAAATTGGTTTATTAAAGAACCTGAACACATGCTGATTTTTTACAAATTTTGGTCTAAAGTTTTCGTATATGAATTTTATAAGGCTTAAGTTGTGCTTCATCAAGACGACATCATATCATTTTTAGACGGATTATTAGACAGGCGTCGTGGCACCTTGCACAATAAATCAGAAATTGATGTCATTTCCGTATTCAAGGATATCATCCTAAATGATGAGTCTAACAACATACCAACAGACGAAACAAGCATTCAAGATATTATTGCTATTGTATTAAACAAAATGTTACCCAAGTATCAAGTCACATCTGCCAGATCATCTGGTAGAAACTTAGTCACGTACTATAAAATCCAAGAAGAATCAAAAGTATCTACAAATACACAGAAGGTTATTAAGCACCACTTATACAATGCAATTGAAAAAGTAATAAAATCACCACATAATTAATGAATTATACTAAAATAATAACTAGATTATTAAAGGGACAAGAATACGATGAATAATCAAAATGCTCAAATCAATATGATTAAACAACAAGTTCAAACTTGGGGTGTGAACGAACCTAAAATACTTGATCTGTTATTAAGCACACCTCGCCATAACTATACGCCTTCTAGCTATGATGCCTTTGCTTATACAGACATGGCTATACCGCTAGATCATAACGAAACAATGCTTTTGCCGCAGATCGAGGCCAAAATTCTTCAATTATTAGACATTAATACGACTGATAAAATACTTGAAATTGGAACAGGGAGTGGTTACTTCACTGCGCTACTGGCAAAACTTTCCAAATCTGTTACTACCGTTGACATCCATGAAGACTTTACCAACACTGCTAAGCACAAACATAAATCTCAAGGCATTTATAATATTAAATACCAAACCGCTGACGCTGCAAATGGTTACACTGAAGGCGGCCCATACGATATTATTGTGATTACGGGCGGACTGCACAGTTTGCCGGAGTCATTTAAAAAAGTTTTAAATATTGGCGGTAGAATATTTGCACTCCTCGGTGAAAATCCTCAGGTTGAGGCAACAATCGTTAAACACACTTCACAGGATGCCTGGTCCAGTCAAGTACATTTCGAAACCTCAGTGCAAATGCTTAAAGGCGTCCCAGAAAAGGAACTTTTTACATTCTAAAATATTTAGGAAATCATATGACATCAAAATTAACACTTGGCATATTTATTCTTGCAGGACTCTACGGCAGTAGCTTTGCTGAAGAAAAAAATCCTTCTTCGTCAAAACAATTTGACACACTATATAGTCTATTAGACGTATATAAACTTGCTTACAAGAATAATGCTCAATTCCAAGCAGATGTTGCAAACTTTAAGTCACAAAAAGAAAATGTCCCAATTTCACTTGGAGCCCTACTCCCTAGTGTTTCTGTTAGCTATAGCTTAACTGAAAACTACAGCAACCCGACTGTCTTTACCAATGACAAAACCTTTCCGACTTATGGCCCTGAATTAAGTGCCTCTCAGACACTATTTGATTGGTCATCCTGGAAAACATATACCTCAGCACAATACACCTTAAAAGCCAATGCCATTGTGCTCGCGCAAAAACAACAGCAACTGATATCTGATACTGTTCAAGATTATTTTTCCGTATTGAATAATCAAGAATTAGTCAAAGTTTCTCAGGCGAGCCAGAAATGGAATAAAAATTTATACGATCAAGCCCAACAAAAATATGAAGTGGGAGTTATCCCAGTATCAGATGTTCAATCAGCAAAAGCAAATTATGAACAAGCAAAAGCCCAATTAATACAAGACTATAATCAATTGCTCACCTCTATTTATAACTTAAAACAATTAACAGGGGTAACTATAAATCAACTTGATGACTTGAAAGCAGATTTTCCTTTCACACCTCCAAGCCCAGACAATGTAGACAAATGGTTAAGCATTGCAATGGTCGACAATTTAACCATTGTTCAGAATCAATTTTTAGTTCAAGCAGCTGATGAAAACATTGGCGTCGCTTGGGGTAACTTTTTCCCATCTTTTGCTGCCACTGGTACGTTATCAAAAACCACTTCTTTCCAAACTGATTACACCACAGGTCAATCAGAATCATTACAACCAACAACGGGTAGCATAGGAATACAAGGCAGCTGGAATATATTAAGCGGTGGTTCCGACTATGCAACTTTAAAGCAAAACCAATACTCTCTTGATAATGCAAATTTCAATTTAGAGCAATCTAAGAGAACAACCGAAGCATCACTCAAACAAGCATTTTTAAATGTTGAATCTGATATTTCTATTATCACCGCATTTGAACAAGCTGTTATTGCTGGAAAATATTCAGTTGATACCATGCAGGCTCAATATGAAGTTGGGACTAGCACAATTGTTGACCTGTTAAATCAACAGCAACAATATGTTCAATCTCAACAACAGTTAGCAAATTCAAAATATCAATATATTAACGATCTTATCGCCTTAAAGTTTCAAGCAGGCACTTTATCAATGAAGGATGTAGAAAGCATTAATATTTGGTTAGCAAATACCAAAAATAGTTCTGCAAAACCAACCAGAGATAAAACCTGTCTCTTATACACATCTGACGCTGCCGACGATCTACTCTGTGTAGA
>OLID01000830.1_pt1 | contig 10752 bp, 10 predicted proteins | sample 1609361 | NCBI WGS metagenome assembly OLID01 (sample SAMN05416778, study PRJEB24817) | seawater metagenome | isolation source: Sea water | place: Canada:Atlantic | collected 2013-07
AAGAGACAGGCATTGGGATGGCCTCCTGCAGCCGGTCCTGACTCAGGTAGATGTTGGCCAGGTTACGATAGGCGTCGGCCAGATTGGGATCAGCTGCCACCGCCAGACGGTACTCCTCGACTGCTTCGTCGTAACGCTCCAGGTTATTGTAGGTGTTGGCACGGCGGTAGTGTCGCTGCGCCAGCTCGGAACTCGTCCCTGCTACCGCGCGTTCCTGCACCGTGGCGCCGCCGGGTTGTGCCATGACATGCCCGACGGGGGTGGCCAGCAGCATCGCTGCCAGCGTCAGCAGCAGGGCGCTAAAACGCGAATGGGTCGGGTTGCTCATCGATGTGTTCATACGTTAGTTCAACCTGCAAAATGAAAACCTGAATGATTTTGCCTGCGCCAGAGCCATCGGGCAAGCCTGAAACCCAATAGTAACGGGCCGCGCGTGTTCAGGCCAAGTTGTCGCGTGGCCAAGCTGTAATAATTTGTGACGCTGAGGACTGACCTTGCCATAAGTTTGACTTATAATGCTGTCATTGTCTGCGATGCAGTGACACGGCCCGATGCCAATGATCAACCATAACCATGTCATCTCTTAGGGTTTTCGCCGGGCCCCGGGCTCTTCAGCGTCTGCGTACTGACGGGTTCGTTGAGCAACATTTTTCGTGGCTGGCCGGTGCCTCGGGAGGGCCCAAGTGGTTTGTTCTGCACGGTCTGGACCGTTATCTGGCTGACTCCTTTTTCCGGGACCGTCACGCGCCACTGCATATGATTGGCTCTTCGGCAGGTGCCTGGCGTCTGGCCTGCTTCGCCCAGCATGACCCTGTGGCGGCGCTGATCAGGCTGGCGACACACTATTCACAACAACTCTACTCGCAGGACCCGGATGCCCGGGAAGTTAGCCGTGAGGCCAGGGCAATGCTGACTGCCGTGATGGGTGAGCACGGTGCCCGGGAGATCGCGAGCAATCCGGTCATGCGTCTGCATATCATTGCCGACCGGGCTCGTGGCCTGTTGCGCTCCGATGGCCGGCTGCCTCTGAGTCTCGGACTGGCGGCCAGCGCCGCCGGTAATCTGCTCAGCCGGCGCGGTCTGTCGTTGTTCTTTGAGCGTTACATTTTCCACAATGCGCTGGATTCGGAACATACCCTGCCATTGCGTGACCTGCCCAGCAGGTATGTGGCGTTGACGCCGGCGAACGTGCCTGACGCCCTGATGGCCAGTGGCTCGATACCCTTTGTTATGGAGCGGGTATGCGATGTTGCCGGCACCGAACCGGGCAGTGTATTCCGCGATGGCGGTATCACCGACTACCACCTTGATTTGCCTTTTCAACAGGCCGAAGGGCTGGTACTGTACCCGCACTTTTACGCGGGCATCACGCCCGGGTGGTTTGACCGGTTTGTACCCTGGCGTAAACCCGGTGCCAGGCATTTTGACAATGTGGTACTGCTGTCCCCGTCCCGGGAATTTGTTGCGTCATTGCCTTTCGGTAAAATTCCGGACCGCAACGACTTTAAACACCTGGACGACGCTCGGCGACTGCGCTACTGGCAGACTGTGCTGCAGGAAAGTGAGCGACTGGCAGATGACTTCCGGGCGATGGTAGAAACAGGCGCGGGTCTTGAATCGATAGAATGTTTCCAGAGGGTGAGGACAAAACATGCGTGATCTCCTGGTGAGTCGGTGTAACAGGCTATTGGTGGCAGCGATGTCTTTGCTGCTGTTGACCGGTTGCTTGGGCACGGTCGTGGGGACTGCCGTTGATGTGACGCTGGAAGTGGCCAAAGTACCTTTCAAGGTCGCCGGCGCTGCCGTCGATGTGGTTAACGGCGATGATGAGGACAAGGATGACAACTGACAAGGTAAAAACGCCGGACAATGATAAACCGGTCGCAATACCCGTCGATGTGCCGGCCGGTTACAGGCACTGGCATGGCGACCGCGCGGAGGATCACAACGGACCATTCTTTTTCCGGCTGGACGGTGACGACATCGTCACTGCTTTTCGTGTACGTCCGGAAAACTGCAATGCGCATAACACCTTGCATGGCGGCATTCTGATGATGTTTGCCGACTACACCCTGTGCCTGGCTGCCATTGGCGGCACGCATGAAGGCGTGGTAACTGTCACCTGCAACAACGAGTTTGTCGGGCCTGCCTTTGACGGGGATCTGGTGACCGGTCGTGGTGAAGTGACCCGCAAGGGCGGGTCGCTGATTTTTGCCCGGGCCGTTATCGAAGTCAACGGCAAGACCATTCTGACCAGCAGCGGCGTTTTGAAGCGCGTGCCTCACCCTGCCAGCACCTGACCCGATCGCCTACCCCAGGCGATACACGCCGGCGGCGGTGTCATGGAACAGCGCCTGTTTTTCGGCTTCGGAAAAATCTGTACTCAATTTCTTGAATGCGTTCCACAGCACCGGATAGCTGATTGACAGCCGGTCCACGGGGAAGTTGCTCTCGAACATGCAGCGCTGTGGACCAAAGCAGTCGATCATGTGCAGATACCAGGATCTTTGTGCGCTGACCAGTTCGTCAGAGCTGGCCGGTCGCTCATGGGTGTGCCAGCCAAAGCCGTTATCCGGCATCGCCATGCCACCCAGTTTGACATAGACGTTGGGGCAGCGCGCCAGGCGTCGCATGTCCTGCTTCCACTGCAGGAAAATGGCGTCCCGTGAGCCACGATAGATACCCACGCCCAGTGGCGTACCGAAGTGATCCAGAATCAACGTGGTATCCGGCACAGCCTCCGCCAGTTCACAGAAATCTTCGTTCTGGTGATGATAGTGCCAGGTGTCGTAGGTCAGCCCCAGTTCGCCCAGCAATCTTAATCCCTGGCGGAAACTTTCCTGACCATACAGGTAGGCAGGTGCCGGGCCCGGAATAACCAGGTCTTCAGGTCGGGGGTCACGGGCACCGGCCTGGCGGATGCCCTTGAACAGGTCGCCCGCAATGTCCCGGTGTGCCTGCAACACTTCACGCAAGGCGTCAGGGTCGGCGCCCAGGCGCAGATCGGCGTTGGCGACTATGCCATTGATCTGTGCCCTGGCCGCCTGCTGCCGGCTTTGCCGGGCGATATCTGTGATGACGCGGGTTTCACCGAGTGACTGTAAATGCGCCGGCGCCTGCTTGTCATAGAATGCGCGGCACTCGATAAAAACGGTCTGTTGAATATTGTGGCCGCTGTCGGTGTCAGCCCACAGATCGTCCAGCAGATAATCGCGGTTGAAGCGTTTGCGCCACAGGTGGTGGTGAGGGTCAATGATGGGACGTTGCGGGTCAATAATGTCTTCCTGTACCTGCTGCAGCCACTCAGCGCTGCCCGGTTTCGCCTCTGCCATGTCGCCCCGCCTGTTTCGTGGTCAGCCCTCGTTGGGATCAATCATACCAGTAATCACGGCGTGGTTTGATAGGCGCGAGCAGGAAATAGAATATCCAGGCAAACCATGACAGGAAAATAATGGCCAGAATCCACGCCAGTTTTTCACCGCCGCTGGTTTTGTCCGAGTTCAGGATGATCAGGATGGGTAGCAGCCAGATGAACACCGCCCCCAGCACAAACATCAACCCCAGACCAGCGCCTATCAAGGGCAGGGCCAGGACAGCAAGCACAAGGAATACCAGGATGGTACAGATGTTTTTTACGGCGTTCATGGTCGGGTTCTCCATTGCTGCGTATCGAGCCTGCAGCGCAATCGATAGTGGTCATGTCCGGCTCGGTTACTGATCCGGCGTCTACAGGATACAGAAGCTATTTCCATGCCAACAAATAAAGTCTATAAAAAACAATGTCCTGAATGATTTCTGGATGCGCTGGTCGACATAATCCCGGCGTCGAACGCCAATCCTTGGCGAAATTGCTCAGAGTTTGCTGATCTGAACCAGCCGGCTCAGCAATTATCTGGTTCAGCACATCGCCTGTATCAGGAAGGGACCTGGTTCCTGGTAACTGCGGGCCAGCAGGCTGGCGAATTCCTCGGCGGTGTTGGCCGTCGCAGCAGGTACGCCCATGCTCTTTGACAGCATTTCCCAGTTGATGTCAGGGTTGCCGATATCAAACAGGCTGGCGGCAATCGGACCGACATCGGTGACCCCCAGGCGGCCATATTCGATATTGAGAATATTGTATTTGCGGTTGGCGAAAATGACCGTGGTTACATTCAGTTGTTCGCGTGCCTGTGTCCATAAACTCTGAATGGTATAGGCAGCGCCGCCGTCGCCAAGCAGTGCCAGTACCCGACGGTCAGGGCAGGCCAGTGCAGCGCCGGTAGCCACCGGGCTACCCTGCCCGATGGAACCGCCGGTAAGGCTGAGCCAGGTATTGGGTGCTGCTGTCTGGCAAACCGGGTGAGCGGCGTTGCCAGCGCCGGAATCGGTGGCTACGATCACGTGCTCTGGCAACGTAGCGGCAATAACCTGCAACATGTTGCGATTGTTCATCTCGCCACTGGGAATGCTCATGTCGGCGCGCTCGAAGCGGGCAGCCTTGGCGTTGTTCGCAGCCAGCCGATCAGACAGCTGTTGCAGCGCGGACGTGGCGTCTTCTTCGATGCGGGCCAGGGTATGTACCTGGCAACCGTCGGGCACCAGCCGACTGGGCGTAGTGCGATAGGCAAAGAAGCTGGCTGGTTCCTGCCCCCCGACCAGAATCAGATGTTTGACCTCGGCCAGAGCTGCCAGGATGTGCTCCGGAAAGTAGGGCATACGCTCGACAGCGACGCTGCCAGCACCACCGTCAATACGGGCCGGGAAGGTGCCGGTCATGATGCGACAACCGGTTTTGGCGCTGATGCGACCGGCAATTTCCAGAGACGCGGTTGTCGCGCCGTCGTGTTCCAGCACCACGACGCATTTTTCGCCGCTTTCCAGTATCCGGGCAACCTGTTCCACATTGCCGGAATCAACCTGCGCGCGGCGCGGTATGCCGTTGGCCTTGGCGACGCCCGGCGAGTCGCCCCAGGCGGCGTCAGCGCCCAGAATCAGGGTGGAGATCTGCCCCTGGCTGCCGGGCGTGGCGCGCAGCGTGGCGGTGTATGCCTCGGCGCCATCCTGGGCCAGGGTGTGCGCCGTACTGCACGACTTTATCCAGCATGAGAAGTTTCGGGCCAGCGTATCGATATCCGATGTCAGCGGGGCATCGTAGCCCATGTGAAATTGCGGATGGTTGCCCACCAGGTTGATGATGGGCGTGCCTGCCTTGCGCGCATTGTGCAGGTTGGCGATGCCATTGGCCAGGCCGGGTCCCAGGTGCAGCAGGGTCGCGGCAGGTTTACCCGTCATGCGACCATAGCCGTCGGCAGCGCCCGTGCATACACCTTCGAACAGGGCCAGCACGCTGCGCATCTGTGGTACCTGGTCCAATGCCTGCACCAGATGCATTTCGGACGTGCCGGGGTTGGCGAGGCAGAGCTCTACGCCACAATTGGCCAGGGTTTCGATCAGGGCTCGGGCACCATTCATGGCACTATTCTCCGTGGTTCGTTGTGCAAGTGGGTTGTGCGGGTCGCGTATCAAGGGGCTTATCATAGGCACTGTCGGATGGCACGGCAAGCCGGAGTTGGCAGGCAGCATAGCCGTCCTGCAGCAACATTGATTGCTTGATCAGCAAGATTTCTTTGATATGATGGCGCAGCTATTGAGTGGCCGTGAGCCGGTCTGCGTCATCGGCGCTGCGACTTCACTAAAAACAACACAACAGAAGCATCACTGATCATTGATTTACGCCAAACTGATTCATGTTTTACACCTGAGCCACCCGATCCGCGCACCGTTTAGCAACGGCAGCATCCGCGGCGCATGGTTGAGCCTGCTGTTTTTGTTGGTGACCGTCTCAAGCCTGTCCGCCACCTCGCAGGTGCTGGCACAGAACGCACCAACGCCCCCGCCCATTGACGGCCCCGACATCCGACTGCCAGCGGACTTCAGTCAGGTGCGCTTTTACCTGATCACGGTGGATGTCGGAGATCATGTCTGGGACAACTTCGGTCATACCGCCCTGCGCCTGGTCGACGACAACTCTGATACGGACCTGGTTTTCAACTGGGGGCTGTTTGATGCCAGTATCGGTTATGTGCGTTTTGCGGCCAATTTCGCGCGCGGTATCATGGATTACCAGCTCGGCGTCTCGCCACCAGGATGGGAGCTGGGTCGGTATCAGCAGGAATCACGCACCGTCTGGCAGGACCAACTGATTCTTACCAGCGAACAGAAGCGGCGTCTGTACGAGCGCCTGGCGTGGAATATCCGCGATGAAAACCTGGTGTACGAGTACGATTATTTTTTCGACAATTGCACAACCCGTGTGCGTGACTATCTGGATGAGGCCCTGGGCGGCGTACTCAGTGAACAGAGCAGGGCGCTGACGCAATCAACCTTTCGGGACGCCGTGCGGGACCACTATGCCAGCCTGCCGCTGGTGTACTTTTCGCTTGATGTGCTGATGAACGAGCGTATTGATCGGCGCATGACGCAATGGGAACGGATGTTTCTGCCACTGGCCTTGCGTGCTCAGCTGGATCGTGCCGGCCTGCTGACGGATCAGCAGGTGTTGATGGAGTTTCCGTCTCCGCAGGCCGCAGTGAACCCCTACCACCTGGCGGCGTTGCTGATCATTCCCTGCCTGCTGTTGCTGCTGTGTCTGAAGCGCGCATCTATTGCCTCGTTTTCCAGCCAGCCCGGTTTTACCTTGCGTATGCCTGCGCTGAGTTATCGTCTGCTGGGCCTGGTGGGCCTGGTGATCGCGGTATTCAGCGGTATCTATGGTCTGATCATGAGTTTTGGCTGGCTGTTCTCCAGTCATCAGGATATTCATGGCAATCTCAACCTGCTGCTGTTCTGGCCGACCGATCTGTTTGCTGCGGTGATCGCGCTGCGCTGGTTGTTGACCGGCCGTGCATGGTCTGTCAGCAGTACCCGTCATCAATGGGTGATGACGTATTTCATCATTCACATCATGGCAGCGCTGGTGTATCTGGTCATTGTGGCGTTTGGTCTGACGGAACAGCGCGTTGGCTCTCTACTGCTTTATGTGTTGCCGGTCCTGGCATTGTTCACCGTACTGGTCATGACAGTGGGTGTGAGCCGCGTTAGATCAATCCGTTTCACCTGAGCCTGCTCTTGCGGGAGACCGCTTTGACCTGCGGATGGACGCCGGGTTTTACGGTATCAGTCAGACGAACATCACGATCAGTATCAGCCCCAATGCAACGCGATAAACCACAAACGGCTGCATGCCGATACGCTTGATGAAACCCAGAAAGTAGTGGATGCACAGGTAGGCGCTGAGGCCAGAAATCACTGTGCCGGCCAGCATTGCCGACCAGTCGGTGTCACCGCTGCTGCTGACCAGTTCCGCTGTCTTCAGCCCGCAGGCGATGCCGATCACCGGTATGGACAGCAGGAACGAGAACCGTGCCGCCGCATCGCGACTCAGGCCCAGCAACAGGGCAGCGGTGATGGTAATGCCGGACCGTGAGGTGCCCGGAAACAATGCCACGGCCTGCGCCAGGCCGATAAACAGCACGTCCTTCCAGCCGAGCTGGCGTTCATCACGCTGGCCTCGATGTTTCCAGTCCGCCCAGCCCAGCGCCAGCCCGAACACAATCAGGCCTGCGGCCATGTACAGGGGTGAGCGCAGCGTATCTTCGATGATGTCGTTAAATGCCAGCCCTGCCAGACCAACGGGAATCGTGCCGAAAAGGACCGCCCAGGCCAGGCGTGCGTCATTGTCCACTTGTCGGGTCACCAGCGACCGGACCCAGCTGCGGCTCATCATCTGGATGTCGTGGCGAAAATAGATCAGCACGGCGGACAGGCTTCCCAAATGCAGGGCAACGTCAAACGCCAGACCCTGATCCCGCCAGCCGGTCAGCACCGGCACCAGAATAAGATGTGCGGAACTGGACACCGGCAGGAATTCAGTCACGCCCTGAACCAGCGCCAGCACCAGTATTTGCAGCCATTCCATGGACAGATCTCTTTACCTAGTGTGAGTTGATGGTGGCGCCATTATCTAACAAAGCCGACATCGCGGCCTACTGCGGAATCATCTTAATACTGTTCCGGATCAACCATCGGTGCCCAGTTACCCATAAACTGGGCGCCGTCGGCGACAATACTGGCGCCGTTGATGTAACGAGCAGCCGGTGAACACAGGAACAGCGTGACTGCTGCCATTTCTTCCGCTGTACCCATGCGGTGTGCCGGCACGTCGCGCAGTGTTGATTCAGCCAGATCCTGATACTCGGCGGAGGCGAACTCTTCCTCGTGCACGCCCTGGGTATCGATGGTGCCAGGCGCCAGCGCGTTGATAGTGACACCCTTGCGCGCCAGATAATAGGACATGCTTTGGGTCATGCTGACCACGCCGGCACGGGCGGCGCCGGAGTGTACAAAAGGGGGAGCGCCGCGATTGAAGGAATAAACATGCACCAGGTTAACGATGGCGCCGAAACCGCGCTCGGCCATCAGTGGGGCAATGCGGCTGCACATATTCCAGGTGCCGTTCAGGTTGAGATCAACCACCGCGCGCCAGCCGCCGTCGCTGATCTGTGAGGGGCGCGCAGGGAACTGACCACCGGCATTGTTGATGAGGAAATCGATGTGGCCGAAGCGTTCAGTGGCGGCGGCGGTCAAAGCGTCAACATCGGCAGTTTCCCGGATATTGGTTTTTATCGCCAGACACTCAGTGCCCTGATCCGAGAAGCGCCCGGCCGCCGCGTTCAGGTTGTCGTCATGCCGACCGGCGATCACCAGATTGGCACCGTAGCGGGCGAAGCCTTCTGCAATTGCCAGGCCGATACCGCGACCGCCACCGGTGATCAGCGCCGTTTTGCCACGAAAAAGATCGGGGCGAAAAATGTCCATTGGGCTCTCGTTCATGGTGATTCCTGATAACTGTCGGGTCCGGCGCGATGATATAGAACGTAGGCGCCTCAAGGCCAGCATTGGGACTGTAAAAAATATCGAACAACTGTTCGGATATTGCGTTTTCACCGCTGGCAAAAAGTGTTAAAGTCGTGCTCCCTGCACCGTTCCTGTCGTACAACTTCATGATCTGGCGGCGGCCCCAGGTCGTAATGCGGGTAGCAGAATGCAGTTTTGTAGCTGCCTTTTGATTCTGCAACCAATTGAAATATTTACTGTTTCGGGAGATTCCCTGTGAATGCTGATTTCACTGCTGAAGAATTAGAGTTTCAGAAAGAAGTCCAGGACTTTCTAAAAGCGGAATTTCCGCAAGACATCAAACACAAAGTCGACAATGGCATCAAGCTTGAAAAAGACGATTTTGTCCGTTGGCAGAAGATTCTTTACAAAAAAGGCTGGGTAGCGCCCAACTGGCCGGAAGAATACGGTGGCACCGGCTGGACGCCAACGCAGAAATACATCTTTGCTTTGGAGATGGGCCTGTACGGTGCGATGGAACCGGTCGCTTTTGGTGTGAAAATGGTTGCGCCGGTCATCTACACCTACGGTAATGAGGAGCAGAAAAAGCGGTTTCTGCCCGACATTCTGCAAAGCAATGTGTGGTGGTGTCAGGGCTATTCCGAACCCAATGCGGGTTCTGATCTGGCGTCACTGAAGACCACCGCCGTGCGTGAGGGCGACCACTACGTCGTCAACGGCACCAAGACCTGGAACACGCTGGGCCAGTATGCTGACTGGATCTTCTGTCTGGTGCGCACAGACAATACCGTGAAGAAGCAGGAAGGCATCAGCTTCCTGCTGATTGACATGAAAACGCCGGGTATCAAGCTGTCTCCCATTGTCCTGCTTGATGGTGAGCCGGAAGTCAACGAAGTGCACTTTGACAACGTCAAGGTGCCGGTGGAAAACCTGGTGGGCGAGGAGAACAAGGGCTGGACCTACGCCAAGGTGCTGTTGACCCATGAACGTACCAATATCGCCCAGGTGCCCAATTCCAAATTGAAGCTGCAGAAACTGCGCAAATTGGCCGCCAGCACGCCGGACGGATTTGGTGGTACGTTGCTGGACAACCCCGTGTTTACGCAAAAACTGGCCGAAGTCGAGATTCAGGTATTGGCGTTGGAATTTGCCGAGTTGCGGACACTGGCGGCGGTAAGTGTGGGCAAAGCACCCGGGCCTGAATCATCCATTCTGAAGATTGTCGGCACTGAAGCCACACAGTTTATTGACGAGCTGTACATGGAAGTGGCCGCGTATCACAGTCTGCCCCATGTACCGGAGCAGTTTACCGAAGGCTTTGACGGGGAACATGTAGGCAAGGGATCGCTGGCAGCCAGCGCCAATACCTACTTCAACAACCGTAAGAAATCCATTTACGGTGGTTCCAACGAGATACAGAAAAACATTATCAGTAAAGCTGTGCTGGGCCTGTAATCGCACACTGACAATTTTCAAGAGGTATTGCATCGTGGATTTTTCCTACAGTGATGAGCAGCAGATGCTGCAAGACAGCGTGCAGAAATTCGTCAAAGGCCAGTATGACTTTGATACGCGCAAAAAATTGATAGAAAGCGACAGGGGGTTCAGTGAAGAGTACTGGAACCTGTTTGCCGAGCTGGGCTGGCTGACTGTTCCGTTCCGGGAAGAGGATGGTGGTTTTGGTGGTTCCGCCGTAGACCTGATGGTGGTCATGGAGGAATTTGGCAAGGGCATGGTGGTAGAACCCTTCCTTGCCACCGCAGTACTCAGCGGCGGGCTGATCAGCGAGCTGGGCAACGATGCCCAAAAGCTGTCTCTTATACACATCTCCGAGCCCACGAGACAGGCAGAAATCTC
>OLID01000831.1_pt1 | contig 10734 bp, 10 predicted proteins | sample 1609361 | NCBI WGS metagenome assembly OLID01 (sample SAMN05416778, study PRJEB24817) | seawater metagenome | isolation source: Sea water | place: Canada:Atlantic | collected 2013-07
AGATTTCTGCCTGTCTCGTGGGCTCGGAGATGTGTATAAGAGACAGTGATAATGCAGTGCTTTTTCAGGTTTATCAATGCGATCATATATGTTTCCAATATTTGTATAAACTTGACACAAAAATTGCGGTGCATTTTGCTGTTTAAAATAGGTTAATGAGGTGAAATGTGAGCGCAACGATTTATCGTGAATTCCCATTTCATAATAGGTGTTCGCGATTTTGTTCAGTGATTTCGCCATTCCCAACGTATCCTTGAGATTTGTGCGAATCTTTAATGCCTTTCGATTGAGGATTAATGATGAATCTAAATTTCCACTATAAAAATAAGGAATACTCAAATCGTTCCAAACAGTAGCCATTAAAGCAGAGTCACCAATTTTTTTCGCCTCTTTTTCGGCCATAATTCCATAGCGAATGGCTTCTTTATTATTGGAGGTGGCTTGATAATAACAGATGTCGAGTAAGGTCATTACTCTTTCCTGACCTTTTTGTTTGGGATATTTTTTCTTTAATTCCTCAACTTGCGAAAGGGAAGAAAAGGACACGAATAAAAGAAGAAGTAGCGATGGTCTGTTCAACCGAATTATAAGTTCAGAGTATACCGCCTTTTTTTGCTTTTTCAATGGCTTCAATTTTATTGTGGACTTTCATTTTTTTGTAAATGTTCTCCACATGTTTACGCGCTGTACCGTAACTGATAAATAAATTACTCGAAATTTGATCGTAACTTAATCCTTTCGCAATTTGTTCTAGTACCTCCAATTCACGCTTGGTCAATTCAAAATCTTCTGAAACTTCTTGACGAGGCATTCCATTTCGAAGTAAAGTTAATGCTTTTTTAGCGATCATTTGACTCATTGGTGCGCCACCTTCAATCGCTTCATAAATTGCACGATGAACTTTAGCGGGTGGCTCATCCTTTAATATATATCCACTCGCTCCAGCCATAATTGCGTCAAAAATGTTTTGATCATCGTTAAAAACAGTGCACATTACAACTTTGATATTCGGCCAACGATTTGCAATTATTTCGGTAGCTTCAATACCATTCATTACAGGCATATTTATATCCATAAAAACAATATCAATGGCGTGATTGTTTTCTAATCGTTCGATAAGCTCTTGTCCGTTTGATGAAATACTGCTTATTTTAAATTCAACTCCGAATTCAATTTTTTCCTTCAATGCTTCAGCGAGCTTAGAAATATCTTCTGCGATAGCGATTTTAATCATTGTTCGTATTAATTTATGAAGACAAAGATTGTCATTTCAATTCAACCATAAAATACGTAGAAAGCCGAATATTGACTTTAATGGCAGTTGAATTCCGATAAAATAATAAAAAGTATGTCCAATTTATTTTCATTCCCAATTGAATTCGTAGTTTTGCAGGCGCTTTGTATTTAAGTAAAAGGAGAGGTGGCAGAGTGGCTGAACGCGCACGCTTGGAAAGCGTGTTTACGGAAACGTAACGGGGGTTCGAATCCCCCTCTCTCCGCAAAAAGATCAACCTTTAGGTTGGTCTTTTTTCGTTTGAGAGAGTTGAATGAGAACCTTCCTCAAAACATCATCTTTCCAATTTCTTGTGCACGGTTTCCATCTCTGGGATCATGAAGTAATCCCCTTTTAAAAGTTTACTTGATCTGATGCACCCATTTTAGGGAACATTGAATAATCTTCTTATATCCAATCCAAGATTAAGAAACGAGAATAGTGAAGTTGCTGTTTTTAGGGAAAACAATTGTGACCTTAGAAAACTTCTTGATTTTTCTATTATGTATATATAAGTATACTGTGAACAGCTCGATCTTGCCAGTAGTTCGACTAAAACTAAAGGTTAGATATTTCCAAATCCAATTTCATCTCCTACAGATTAATCAATAAATAGGCATATTCAATTCATAAATTGACTTTGATGAGTATTGTGAAATAAATTTTATTATTTTTGGCTAAATAAACTAAGAATACGATTAAATTAATCTTTGGAACATGAAAAAAATAATTAGTTCTTTTGCTATTGCAGCACTAATGACATTTGGATTTGCGGATTCATCAATTGCACAGGAAGGTGGTTCATCTAATGTAGCAACACAAGCGCAAGAAGGAAAAACAAAAGCGGATACTCCTGAAGAAGCAGTTGAGTTAGATTTCGTTCAAACTTTAAAACAAAAATACATTGAAGGTGATCCATTCTGGATGACTCCTGTATTGATTTGTTTAATTATCGGTTTAGCTCTTTCAATTGAGCGTATCGTTTATTTAAATCTTTCTACTATTAATACTAAGAAGTTTCTAGATGAGGTTGAAACAGCTTTGAAAAATGGTGGTGTTGAAGCAGCGAAAGATGTATGTAGAAATACTAGAGGTCCAATTGCGTCTATCTTTTACCAAGGATTAGATCGTTCTGAAGAAGGAATTGAAATGGTTGAAAAATCAGTTGTTGCTTACGGAGGAGTTCAAATGGGTCTTTTAGAAAAAGGACTTTCATGGTTATCATTGTTCATCGCTCTTGCACCAATGCTTGGGTTCTTGGGAACGGTAATCGGGATGATTTTCGCCTTTGATAAAATTGTATCGGATGGTCAAGTATCTCCAACAACGGTTGCAGGTGGTATTAAAGTATCACTTTTAACAACTGTGTTTGGTTTGATCGCTGCGATTATTCTTCAAATCTTTTATAATTACATCGTTTCTAAAGTAGACGGTTTAGTAAATGAAATGGAAGATGCATCAATCTCTTTAGTAGATATGATGTTGAAAAACAAAGTAGCAAAAGCATAAGCTTTTCTATAAAAATTAACTCATTTAATTAAAAGATATGAATACGAAAAAACTCGATATGTTCATGAACATTTTAAAGTTCGGACTTGTTGCAGTTGGCGTTATTGCATGTATTTTAGTTATTGGTGGACCTAATGCGGAAGCAGTCCTAGAAGATCAAGAGTCTTTTAGAGAAGGAGCGAGCTTAGGAATGGCAATTAACTATACTATGCTTATCATCATCGCCAGCATTGCAGTAGTGCTTCTGTTCTTTGTTGTTCAATTGATAACAAACACGAAAAAAACAGTTTATTCTATCATTGGAATTTTAGTTGCTCTTATCATTTATTTGATATTTTGGGCAGCAGGTACAAGTGATACGAATGAATCATTAGCATTATTAGAAGATGTGCAAGTAGAACAAGGTACAATTGTTACAACAACAGCAGGTTTATATACTGCAATCATTTGTTTAGTAATTGGTGTTTTAGCTTGGATATTAAGCCCATTAATGGGTAAAATGAGAAAATAATTAGAACATGGCAAAACGCGAAATTCCTGAAATAAATGCTGGTTCGATGGCGGATATCGCTTTCTTGCTCTTGATTTTCTTCCTGGTAACAACTACAATGGACAAAGACCAAGCGTATGTGAGAAGCATACCAAAGCGTATCGATGTTCCAATCACGGATATTGTAGAGGTTGAGAAAAGAAATATTTTTGCAATTCGTGCCAACTTTAACAACGACCTTATGGTACGTAAAGAGTTGATGCAGAACCCAGATGATATTTCTGAGCGAGTGATAGAATTCTATACGAAGAACGAGAAGAAAAACGATCCTACGAACGATTTTCCTATGTACTCTCGAATTAGTATGAAGGAAATTGAGGATAACCTTAGAGCTGCAGAAGCAGAAGCAGAGGCCGTTGAAAACACGCCAAATGCTATGCAAGACATCATCGACTTCAAATACCGTCAGGTAGATGAATGGACGAATAAACGAAATGCATTGAAGCTTTTAGGGAAACCTGAATTACCTGAAATTCATTTTCAAGCGCACATTCGAATTGAAGTTCAACAGGCAACTGAATATAAATTGTTCGCAAAAATCCAATCAGAATTGGAAGAAGCCATCTTTGAATTAAGAGATAGAGCAGCACAAGATGTATTTGGTGAATCGTACGGGACTATTCAACGTAGATACAATATGGACAAAGCGAAATTGGATAAAGATAAAATGGATTTGTTGTCTATTTTATATCCTGCGAAGTTCATAGAAGTAACACCGAAGAAATAAACGTCACGATTAACGTAAAAATTTGATAAACTATGTCAAAATTTAGAAAAGAAGATAAAAAAGCAGCTCCAGGAGTAAATACGTCATCTTTACCTGATATCGTATTTATGTTGTTGTTCTTTTTTATGGTGGCAACAACAAGTAAGGAGTCTGATCCAACTGTAAAAGTAGTTCAACCGAAAGGATTGAGAACAGAGGATATGACACCGTATAAACAGCGATCTGAGATTGATTTCTTGTATTTAGGAAAACCGTTAAATCCAGGTAGAGCAGCGAAGTATAAGGAAATGGGAATGGAGTATTTGTTATTCATGGACAATGTTGCTCAGTCTACACCAGATGATTTATATAACGTAAATGCAATTCGCCGTTGGAAATTGGATAAGTTCGAATCGAAACCACCTCGTATGAGTGAGCCTATCGAAGGTGTAATTACATGTGTAAAAGCGGATGAAGGTGCACCATCAGGTATGATTTTCGACATTCGTAAAGAATTACAAGAAATAGACGCATTGAAGATTGCGTATGCTGTTAGAGATAACGGGAATATTTAATAAAAAACATTAGTTTACTGACCCCGTCTGCGATAAGTTGGCGGGGTTTTTTTATATCACCTTTTATGGAAAATTTTGAAGTAATAAATCCTACACGTATCATTTTTGGAAAGAATCAATTGGGACGATTGAGCGAATTATTGAATGTTCAAAATGCTAATAAAATACTAATTACATATGGTGGAGGTAGTATCAAAAAAACGGGTCTACTCGACCAAGTTTTAAATGAATTGAAAACATTTGAAGTGATTGAATTTGGCGGTATTGAACCAAATCCTGAATTTTCAACCTTGATGAAGGCCGTGGTTTTAGCCCGAAATGAAAAAATAGATTTCATTCTTGCAATTGGAGGTGGCTCTGTAATAGATGGAACGAAATTTATCTCTGGTGCAATTGGATACAGCACAGATCCTTGGGATGTATTAACGCGGAAAGAAGGTTGCATGTTTACTTCAGCGACTCCTTTTGGGACAATATTAACTTTGCCAGCAACAGGATCAGAAGCCAATTCCGGTGCTGTGATTAGTCGCCATGAATTGGGCGCAAAAGTAACCATGGGCGGACCACTTTTCTTTCCTGTATTTTCATTCTGCGATCCAACGCAAGTTGCGACCTTGCCAAAACGACAATTGGCAAACGGCATTATAGATGCATATATGCATACATTAGAACAATATCTTACTTATCCAATGGATAACTTATTGCAAGAACGTGAAGCAGAAAGTATTCTTTCGACATTAATTGAAATCAAAGATGTTGTTAATCATCCGCGAGATTATCGTTTAGCGGCGAACTTGATGCACTGTGCTACGCACGCGCTGAATGGAAATTTACGCTGTGGTGTCATTACCGATTGGACAACGCACATGATTAGCCATGAGTTAACCGCGTTATACGGAATTGATCATGCATGTACGTTGGCAATTATTGCCCCTCGCCTGTATGAAAATCGATTTGAAGACAAAAAAGAGAAGCTTGCACAGTACGGAAAACGTGTTTGGAATTTGACCGGTTCTGATGCTGAAATCGCAAAATTAGCAATTGAAAAAACAGAGAGCTTCTTTCAAAGTTTAGGGGTGAAAACACGTTTGAAGGAATACACTGACGACTACCATAAAGCACCAAAAACAATTCGTGCAACATTTGAAGCTAGAAATTGGGTAGCAATGGGAGAACGCCAATCAATTACACCGGAGCGTGTCGAAGCAATTGTTGAAGCGGCATTTTAATGAAATCTAAGCTTCTCCATATTCGCAATGAAGCAACTCCAGCCGTTATCGATTTATTGGAGTCTGTAACGCTTGGAACGAATGGTGCGCAATACCGTCATTTGGATACGCGAAACCGGATCAATGAGGCGGATAAGCCGGTTTTTCTGTCAATAGAACGAAACAATACGACTTTGGCAAACATCACATTCTGTCAGCGTGGAGATGCATGGTATATTCGATACTTTGCGTTCGACAATCGTTTTCAATCAACTGGATCGAAGAAGTCGAATGGTAATAATATGATTAAGCGAGAAATTGAATCTTTTTTTCAAGATGCGATTGCGAATGAAAAAGTAAAATCCTTCTATGCTTATATCGACCCAAAGAATGTGAAAAGTTTATGGATGGCCGAGAACTTTGGATTTAAAACCATTTCGCAAGTTGCCACACAAACATTTAGCCGTGTCATTCCGAAGTCATCAAATCGCTTGGAAAAATTAGAATTCACCCAAGAAGTAGCGTCTTTCATTCGCGCTGCTTTTTTCGAACAAGACTATTATTTTGAAGCGCAAATGAAACCGCCTTTTTATGGTTTGAGAGATGAAAACGGCGAATTAATTGCTATAGTCAAAATCACCATTGCTAACTGGGAAATCAAGCGTCTTCCCGGAAAGACGGGTGGTTTATTAACGAAGGTAATTCCATTAATCCCTCGTTTAAATAAGTTAATTCGCCCTAAAAAGCATACGTTCGTTGTTCCAGACTGCGTGTGGGCAAAAAATAATAATCCTCATTTAGTGGAGGAACTGTTCAATGGAATATTGCACCTCGAAAAACGAAACTTGATCATTTGGTGGGTGGATGTAAATGACGATTTGTATAAAACAGTAGGCTCGAAAGTCAAATGGGGATTGTTACACAAAATGATTGGTGTAAGTCATGCACACGTCGTTGAAAGAACAGGCAATTCATCCATTGAAAATAAAATCAAACCAGTTTTTACTGCTGGTTTTGATTTCATCTAACTGAAATTATATGATTAAATTTGTTTCATGAAATATTTGATTGTTGGTTTGGGAAATCCGGGTTCAAAGTATGAAAACACCCGTCATAATATTGGTTTTAAAGTTGTTGACGCTTTTGCCGCGCAGCGAGAGTCAAATTTTGAAACCGAAAAACTGGCTGATGTCGCTCGCACGAAGTTCAAAGGAAGAACAATTGTACTAATTAAACCAAATACGTTTATGAATCTTTCTGGTAAAGCTGTCAATTATTGGATGCAACAAGAAAAAATTCCTCGTGAAAACGTATTGGTTATTACGGATGATATTTCTCTCCCATTCGGAAAATTGCGCATGAAAGGGAAGGGATCTGATGGTGGTCACAACGGTTTAAAAGACATTCAAGCAGTTTTAAATTCAAGTGAATACGTGCGACTTAGATTTGGTGTTGGAAATGAATTTTATCCTGGACAACAATCAGACTATGTGCTAGGAGAATGGTCAAAAGAAGAAAATTTGAGCTTGCCGGAACGAATAGAAACAGCTACTGAGTTTATTAAAGGGTTTGTTTCTGTTGGACTTCAACTTACAATGACCAATTGGAATGGAAAGTAATTTGCAATTATCGTTATCTTTGCCCACTGAATTATATTAACACACATGAAAAGAGAAAAAATTGTTGAAATTCTAGCTTCTGGAGAAGTAGGAAAAGCCGTAGTAGTAAAAGGTTGGGTGCGAGCTTTTCGAAGTAATCGTTTTATTCAAATAAATGATGGTTCAACAATTAAAAATATACAAGCTGTTGTTGATTTTGAGAACTTTGATGATGCCTTATTAAAGCGAGTTTCAACCGGAGCGGCTGTTGAAGTTTCAGGGAAATTAGTTGAATCGCAAGGAGCAGGACAGGCGATAGAAATCGAGGTGGAAAAGGTTATCATTTTAGGTGATGCGAATCCCGATGACGTTCAAAAAACAGTTATGCAGCCCAAGAAGCATAGCATGGAGTTTTTACGTGAACAAGCGCATTTACGTTTTAGAACGAATACGTTTGGTGCAGTTTTTAGAATTCGTCACGCAGTTGCTTTTGCAATACACAAATACTTCAACGACAAAGGTTTTTTCTACTTGCATACGCCAATTATTACTGGTTCAGATGCAGAAGGAGCAGGTGAAATGTTTCGTGTTACGAACCTAGACCCTATTAATCCACCATTGACAGATGACGGAGAAGTGAACTACAAGGAAGACTTTTTCGGTAAAGCGGTAAACTTAACGGTTTCAGGACAACTAGAAGCTGAATTGGGAGCGATGGCTTTGGGACAAGTATATACATTTGGACCAACTTTTAGAGCTGAAAATTCCAATACTTCTCGCCACTTGGCTGAGTTTTGGATGATTGAGCCAGAGGTGGCATTCAATGACTTGACCGACAACATGAATTTGACGGAAGATTTCTTGAAATACATTGCAAATTATGTATTGACCAATTGCGCAGATGACGTTCAATTTTTGAATGACCGTGAGGAGCAAGAACAAAAGTCCAAACCGGAAGCTGAACGCAATGAGTTAAGCTTGATTGAGCGTATGAAATTTGTTGTTGAAAATGATTTCAAACGATTGACGTATACAGAAGCAGTAGATGTTTTACGTAATTCTAAAGCATATAAGAAAAAGAAATTCCAATACGAAGTTGAATGGGGAGTAGACTTACAAAGTGAGCACGAACGTTATTTGGTAGAGAAAGAATTTAAATGTCCAGTTATTTTAACGGATTACCCAGCAAAGATTAAGGCGTTTTATATGCGTCAAAACGAAGATGGAAAAACAGTTGCTGCAATGGATGTATTGTTCCCTGGAATTGGAGAAATCGTTGGTGGTTCGCAACGTGAGGAAAGAATGGATGTGCTGAAATCTAAAATGGCTGACTTTGGAATACACGAAGAAGAATTAAGCTGGTATTTGGATACACGTCGTTTTGGAACTGCGCCACATGCTGGTTTTGGATTGGGGTTTGAACGAATGATTATGTTCGTGACTGGAATGACAAACATACGAGATGTAATTCCTTTCCCTAGAACACCAATGAACGCAGAATTTTAAATAGTTCAGAAATTCAGAATTAAGATATAGGTCTGGTTCACTTTTTGTATTTCAAGTTATTGGGTAAAGATTTAATTCTTTGTGTTCTTTGATTTTTTGTGGTCAAAACAAATCCATTTTTCAGTATATTTGAATAGTTCGCTAAAGTTTGAACCAAACGAATGCTGAGTTTATCGAAGCATGAACTTATAGTAATATGGCATTAAAACAAAATTTATCGTTTAAGTTAGAGCAGCGTCTCTCCCCGCAGCAAATTCAATTAATGAAATTATTGGAGGTTCCAACCATGGAATTAGACCAACGAATCAAACAAGAAATTGAGGAAAACCCTGCTTTAGAAGAAGGAGAAGACAAAGAGGAAGACGAGTTTGAAGATCAAGACGAACGAGACGAAAAGGACGAAGACAACGAATTTGACATTAGTGATTATATCTCTGATGACGATAATTACAAGACACAAGTCAACAATAAAAGCAAAGACGACGAAGAAAAATCCATTCCTTACTCTGGAGATGAATCGTTTCAAGAACGACTATCTGGTCAATTGCACATGTTGAACTTGAATGATACAGAATTTATCATTGCTGAAACACTTCTTGGAAACTTAGACGATTCTGGATATCTAAACAGAGACACTGAAGCGTTAGTAGATGATTTGGCGTTTTCCTCAAATATCACAGTTACTGAAGAGGAAGTAGAAGAAGTTTTAAAATTAATTCAGGATTTAGATCCGGCTGGAATAGGAGCGCGTGACTTGAGAGAATGTTTATTAATTCAAATAAAGCGTAAACACGACGGAAATATTTCACGCTATACTGCCAGAAAAATATTGGAAGATCACTTCGAAGAGTTCACAAAAAAGCACTACGAAAAAATCAAAAAGAAACTGGAAATTGGGGATGAAGACTTAAAAGATGCGATTGATGAAATCGTTCGCTTAAATCCAAAGCCAGGTGGTTCTATGAAAGAGTCGTCTGGAAGCTACCAGCAAATAACCCCTGATTTTATAATCACTGAAGTAGAAGGAAATTTGCAATTGACTATCAATGGACGAAATGCCCCGGAGCTTAAAGTGAGTAGGGCGTACAAAGAAATGCTCAACACTTATGCTGATGGAGCTGTCACTAAAAAGTCGGATAAAGAAGCAGTTTCTTTTGTAAAGCAAAAGCTTGATAGTGCTAAATGGTTTATTGATGCAATTAAACAACGTCAAAATACTTTGTTGTTGACGATGGACGCAATAATGAAATACCAAAAAACGTACTTCGAAACGGGTGACGAAACTACATTGAAACCAATGATTTTGAAAGATATTGCCGAGATCGTAAATCTAGATATATCTACGATATCTCGAGTTGCAAATAGTAAACATGTTCAAACTGGCTATGGTGTTTTTCCTTTGAAATATTTCTTTTCTGAATCGATGTCAATGGATTCAGGAGAAGAAGTATCAACACGACAAGTAAAAAAGATTCTTTCGGAGGCTGTAGAAGCGGAGCAAAAAAGAAAACCTTTGACAGATGAAAAATTGGCATTATTACTTAAAGAAAAAGGGTACAATATTGCGCGAAGAACAATTGCGAAATACCGAGAACAGCTAAATATTCCAGTAGCACGATTAAGAAAAGAGCTTTAATGAAAATTTTTTCTCAAATCATTTCTTGGGTGTTTATGCCTCTTTTATTGCCGATGTACGCGTTGTTATTGGTAATGTTCGTGCCTTCTAATATTGATTTCATTCAAAATCAAGAATGTATGTATGCCTGTCTCTTATACACATCTCCGAGCCCACGAGACAGGCAGAAATCT
>OLID01000835.1_pt1 | contig 10684 bp, 7 predicted proteins | sample 1609361 | NCBI WGS metagenome assembly OLID01 (sample SAMN05416778, study PRJEB24817) | seawater metagenome | isolation source: Sea water | place: Canada:Atlantic | collected 2013-07
TCTACACAGAGTAGATCGTCGGCAGCGTCAGATGTGTATAAGAGACAGGAACAACTGTCATTGATTGAATTTGCCGTCAAAGATGTTTCTACAGTGGATAAAGTTATTATCTCTGATGCATTTGGACGGAAATTTGAGATTAAAAAGGACGGAGAAACCTGGACAGACAAAGACGGAAATTGCATTGTTCAAGAAAGTGTATCTCTCATCTTGGACGCCTTCAAAAATATTGAGTTTAAAGGGTATTTGTCAGACAATTCAATTCCCCAATTCACAAAAATAATTACTACACAACATACCAAGGTAGAAATTTTTCAGAATGGTGAATGGACGAAAACATGGTATATCGGACCACCTGCACAAGACCATTACGGTCAAGTTATGCTAATAGATTCTAAATCTGGCGGAAAAAGTGATGCTCCTGTATTAATGAAAATTAAAGGAATGAATGGAATTATTGAGCCACGATTCTTTGCAGATGCTCGAAAGTGGGAATGTACCAATATCTTTAGCATTCCACTTAATAAATTAGCGAAAGTTGAAGTGAAATTTAATGACGAACCAGAACGTAGTTTTACGGTGACAAAAAAAGGTTCTGATATGAAGGTGTACCAACAAGACAGATTACTTCAAAATGTTGACACATCAATGATTTTTAGGTATTTAAATAATTATCAAAAGATTCACTTTGACATTCCTAATTATGTGCTAAGTGATAAACAAATTGACAGTTTAAAAGCGACAACACCATTTTGTGTGTTAAAGGTCAAGGAAACAAACGGAAAAACAACTAAGTTGAGGTGCTTTCGCTTAACTCTTAAAAATCCAGGTGATCAAGGCATAACTGAATATGAAGACAAAGACAGAAACAAATTCTGGTGCGAATTGCCTTCTGGTGAAGTTGTAAAGTGTCAATACTTTGTATTCAACCCATTATTTCTTGGTCACATCTATTTCCCAATGGATGTATCAATGCTGAAGACACACGATGGAATCCTAAAAAAGGAATAAACATTTTGTTAATAACTTAAGTAAAAAACACGCGTTTACACCCTGCTAAATCACTTTGAAATTGATAGTTTTGGGCATAAAATCAATTGTTTCAAAATGAATTTTGTAATATCAAGCGCATCTTTACTTAAGCACCTTCAAGGAATTTCTGGAGTATTAAGCACAAGCAATTCTTTACCAATTTTGGATAATTTTTTATTTGAAATTAAAAAAGGAAGGCTGACTGTTTCTGCTTCTGATTTAGAAACAACAATGCGAACTTCAATGGAAGTTGAAGCTAAAAAAGAAGGTAAAATTGCCATTCCTGCAAAATTAATGTTAGATGTTTTAAAGAACTTACCAGATCAACCGTGTACATTTTCGGTTGACCCGGAAAATTTTGCCGTTGAAATAGCGTATGACAACGGAAAATCCAAAATGGTTGGTTATAATGGTGATGATTTTCCAAGAACACCAGGTTTAGACAACGCCAGTTCTATTCAAATCTCTGGAAGTATTATTTCCAACGCAATAAATAAAACACTTTTCGCTACAGGAGTTGACGATTTACGACCAGTCATGAGCGGTGTATTCTGCGAATTTTCTCCAGAAAACATAACTTTCGTAGCGACAGATGCACATAAACTTGTTCGTTATACGCGAACGGATTCGAAAGCTTCTGGAAGCTCATCTTTTATCCTTCCAAAAAAACCTTTGAATTTGTTAAAAACAAATCTATCGGGCAATGAAGATGTAAAATTAGAATACAACGAATCGAATGCAGTTTTCACTTTTGATGATATCGTTCTTATTTGCCGATTGATTGATGGGAAATACCCAAATTATGAAGCGGTTATTCCAAAAGAAAATCCAAATGTATTAACGATTGATCGATTGCAATTTTTAAGCTCTATCAAGCGAGTTTCTATTTTCGCCAATAAAACAACGCACCAAATTAAGCTTAAATTAGCGGGTTCTGAGCTTGCTCTTTCTGCAGAAGACATCGACTTTGCTAATGAGGCAAACGAACGTTTAACGTGTAATTATGCCGGTGAAGACATGGAAATTGGATTCAATTCACGCTTCTTAATGGAAATGTTGAATAATTTAGATACTTCTGAAATCCGCTTAGAAATGAGTGAACCTAGTCGTGCGGGATTATTGATGCCAGCCGAACCTACAGAAAACGAAGATATTTTAATGCTGGTGATGCCGGTAATGCTAAATAGATAACAAAAACTTACTTTTTCCAAAGTCCATTTCGTTTAGCGGAATGGACTTTTTTTTTTATTTAATTCAACGGGATAATTTTTGCTCCACCTTCTAAGTTATATCGATCTTTATTCTTTGCCAAATAGGACATGTCGATTGAATTGTCGAGTTCAAAGAAATTTCCAGAATAATTCGTTCTTACATACAGTTTAACTTTCGAACTAGAAATACGCACTCCGTACTTATCTGTGTGAATTTCGTAATCTTCATCGTTAAAAGTTGTTTTTGTTAATCCATCTTCCAAAAACACAAAGGTAATTTTACCCGGACGAACCAAATTGTAATCCTTGAGCAACGATTTCACCTTCTTTACACGCTCCTTTTTAGCTGTATGAAAACAAACGATTTGATCATTATTATTAACGCTTAAGGCAAAATCTCCCGAGTTAAAAACGACCATTTCATTGACCTTGTAATTTTGGTAACGTTGAAAGTGAATAAACAGAAAAGCAATTATTAGAGATACAACAATTCCTTTTTTCAAGTATTCTGATGATACCAAAACATAAGATATAAACAAAAAGTAAATAAGGAATAACACCATAAAAGACATTTGAAACCCTGTTGCTACTGCGAATGGAATACCGTCAATCCATTGAACAAAAATTACCATTACTATTAAACCAACTTTTAAAATATTTCCAGTCAAAAAAGCCAATAAATTGGACCAACTCGCGGCAAAAAACAGCAAACCCAATCCCAATATTGCACCCGCAAAAACCATCATTCCTAGGTTTGTGAGGATAAAATAATTTGGGAATTGATGAAAATAATACAACGTTAAAGGAGAAGTGATCAATTGAGCCGCAAACCCAACAGCTGTTCCTTGCCATATTTTTGTTGCCCATTTATTTCTAAAATAAAACAGTTTGGAAATTGGTTCATAAAGCATAAATATGCCAATCATTGCGAGGTATGACAACTGAAATCCAATATCATATATCCATAATGGATTAAACATTAACAGAACAAATGCGCTAAAAAACAGGACATTCATCGAACTTTTATCACGTCCTGTAAGTTGTGCAATTGCAAGAACCGAAAACATAAAACTAGCGCGCAAAACCGAAGGAGAAAACCCCGTTATTCCTGCATAAATCCAAATGACTAAAATTGAAATGACAACGGCAAAGTTAGTTGTTATAAAGCGTGAAAATCGGCCCAAAATATTCATCAAAATAAAAAGTACGATTCCTACATGGAGTCCAGAAACAGCAAGTACATGCATAGCACCAGCATTGCTAAAACTACTTCTTACTTCCTGAGAAAGCAACTGCTTATCACCCAACAACAAAGCAACACCAACTCCAAGACTTTCACCTTTTAAAATCAATCTCAGTTTATCGGTCAAAAACTGCCTAATGATGGAATTCCATTTACCCCACCAAGGATCAGTAATGGTTTTTACTAGTTTATAATCGTCTTCTCCTACAAAACCAATTTGATAAATATCTTTATTATTCCAAAAAGATTTAACGTCAAATTCGCCAGGATTTTTTTTATTCTCTATTGTTTCAAGGTCAGTTTGGACAAGTAACACATCACCTTCAAGAACTTGGGAAGAATTAAAAAAAAGGAGGACACTTTCCTTATGATTCACGACTGAATCCTTCGTCAAAATTGAATTGACAATGCAAATAGCTTTGCGCCACTCTTTGTCTTTGGATGCAATTTCATCAACGGAAACTAGAACACTTGTTCCTTTCTTTATACTTTTTGATTCTGTACGAACGAGAGAAATGATTGCTCCCCCAGTAAAAAAAATTGCGGTAAATAGAAAACCTACTCTGCAGTTTTTGAGAAATTCATTTTTTAATTTTGATAGGGAGATATTTAACAAAAGGGATACTAATACACCAGTTAAAGCAATTTCAAATCCGCTCGTCGTTTTATCTATGAAAATGATTCCTAGAATAAAAACCACGGTAATATAAACAAATGGAACCTTAGAAAAAGTCAATAGCGGTAAGTGTTTGTCAGTAAAAAATTGAATTAAATATATTAAAAACAATTCAAAGAATCACTTGAAATATTCAAAAATACTAGACCGAATTAATTTTCAAAATGCTCTTTAATTGAGTTAATATTCATTGGTTTTCATTACCTTTGCGGTCTAATTTCAGAAGAAAAAATGATAAACATTACGTTACCAGACGGATCTGTTAGACAAGTTGAGCAAGGTACTTCTGCTATGGATATAGCATTAAGTATATCTGAGGGACTTGCTAGAAACGTACTTGCTGCTAAAGTAAATGACGAGGTAATTGACGCCAATCGTCCAATTAACAATGATTCAAGCTTGCAATTATTGACCTGGAATGACACGGATGGTAAATCAACCATGTGGCACTCTTCTGCACACATTTTAGCTGAAGCATTGGAATTTTTCTATCCTGGAATTAAGTTGGCTATTGGACCGCCAGTAAAAAATGGATTCTATTATGACGTAGATTTCATGGATTACACAATTACTGAAGCGGATTTAGCCAAAGTAGAAGAGAAAATGAAAGAGTTGGCAAAGCAGAAAAATGAATTTATACGTAAAGACATTTCCAAAGCTGAAGCCATTGCTTATTTCACTGAAAAAGGTGACGAATATAAATTAGAATTGCTGGACGGACTTGATGATGGTACTATCACATTCTACACTCAAGGTGCGTTTACGGATTTATGTCGAGGGCCTCATATGCCAAACACTGGATTTGTGAAAGCAGTAAAATTGACATCAATAGCTGGTGCTTACTGGCGTGGAGATGAAACAAGAAAACAATTAACGCGTATTTACGGTATTACTTTTCCAAAAAGTTCTGAATTAACTGAATATTTGGAGAAGGTTGAAATGGCAAAAGCCAGAGATCATCGTAAACTTGGAAAAGAAATGGATTTATTCACTTTCTCTCAGCGCGTTGGTCAGGGATTGCCCTTGTGGCTTCCAAAAGGTGCTGCATTGCGAGAACGTCTTGAAAACTTTTTAAAGAAAGCACAGAAAAAGTCTGGATACGACCAAGTTATTACGCCGCATATTGGAAGTAAAGAATTGTACGTTTGTTCGGGGCATTACGCGAAATACGGTAAAGATTCGTTCCAACCAATCAACACGCCAGATGAAGACGAAGAGTTCCTTTTGAAACCAATGAATTGTCCTCACCACTGTGAAATTTTTAAATCTAGACCGAGATCTTACAAAGACTTACCAGTCCGTTTTGCTGAATTTGGAACGGTTTATCGATATGAACAATCGGGTGAATTGCATGGTTTAACACGAGTTAGAGGATTTACTCAAGATGATGCACACATTTTCTGTATGCAAGACCAAGTGAAAGATGAGTTTAAAAAAGTAATTGACTTGGTTCTTTACATTTTTAAAACGCTAAAATTTGAGAATTTTAAGGCGCAAATTTCATTGAGAGACCCTGAGAATTCAGAAAAATATATTGGTTCGGATGAAAACTGGGATAAAGCTGAAAAGGCAATTATCGAGGCGGCGGCAGAGAAAAATCTCGCAACATTTATTGAATACGGTGAAGCCGCATTCTACGGGCCAAAATTAGATTTCATGGTTGAAGATGCTTTGGGAAGAGAATGGCAATTAGGAACAATTCAAGTAGATTACAACCTACCAGAACGTTTTGAACTAGAATATACAGGTTCTGATAATCAAAAACACCGCCCTGTAATGATTCACCGTGCACCGTTTGGATCAATGGAACGATTTGTTGCAGTTTTACTGGAACATTGCGCCGGTGACTTCCCGCTTTGGCTGACAGGAGATCAAGTTGCTCTATTGCCAATTAGCGATAAATACAATGAATACTGCGAAAATCTTTTACAATTGCTAAATAATTACGATATTCGCGGATTCGTTGACGATCGTAATGAAAAGATAGGTAAGAAGATACGTGAATCAGAGCTTAACAAAACACCATTTATGTTGATTGTTGGAGAACAAGAAGCAGAGAACAACCAAATCTCTGTTAGACAGCGTGGAAAGGGTGATATTGGAGTAATGAATGTAGAAGAATTTGCCGAAATAGTAAACAAAACGATAGCAGACGAATTAGCTTTAAATGATTAAATAACTGAATGAGAAGACCAAATAAAAGAAACTTCGTAAAAAGAGAGGAAGTAGATCAGCACAGGATTAATGATAAAATCTTTGCTCGTCAAATTCGTCTAATAATTGACGGTCAAGAGCCTGTGGTAATGGCGACTTCTGAAGCTTTAAAAATAGCTGATGAGAAAGAACTTGATTTAGTTGAAATATCACCAAAAGCAGATCCTCCGGTTTGTAAGATTATGGATTACCGTAAATTCTTGTACAACCAGAAGAAAAAAGAAAAAGAATTAAAAGCGAAACAAAGTAAAGTCGAATTGAAAGAAATTCGTTTCGGTCCCAATACAGATGACCACGATTTTGACTTTAAATTGGTACACGCGAAAAAATTCCTGAGTGAAGGAAATAAAGTAAAAGCGTATGTTTTCTTTAGAGGACGTACAATTGTATTTAAAGACAGAGGAGAGATTCTATTACTGAAATTAGCACAAGAATTGGCTGATTATGGTGTAATTGAACAATTACCGAAATTGGAAGGTAAGCGTATGATTATGATGATCAACTCCAAGAAAAAATAAGAAAAAGCAGAGCTTTTGATGAAACAAGCGTTAGCGAAGTTTAACATACAGTTCTTAAAAGAAGCTATAGAGAGGTAACTTAAAAAACGAAGAGAGATGCCAAAAATGAAAACTAAATCTAGTGCAAAGAAGAGATTCAAAATCACTGGAAGCGGTAAAATTAAAAGAAAGCATGCTTTTAAAAGTCATATCTTAACTAAGAAGACTAAAAAGCAGAAGCGTAACTTGACGCACGCAGGACTTGTTCACAAATCGGATGAGGCGAATATCAAGCAACAATTGTGTATGAAATAATTCGATTTATCGAATTAAGTGAATACAGGTTTATTATTAGTAATGTTTAACCAAGTAATGAGTAACTAAGCTGTCTGAAATAGAGACCCACTCCTTATTAAAAAACGAAAAATTATGCCAAGATCGGTAAATCATGTTGCTTCAAAAGCGCGTCGTAAGAACGTAATGAAGCACGCCAAAGGTTACTTTGGAAGAAGAAAAAATGTCTGGACTGTTGCCAAAAATGCAGTAGAAAAAGGTATGCTATATGCATATACTGGACGAAAACAAAAGAAAAGAAACTTCCGCGCTTTGTGGATCACGCGTATTAACGCTGGTGCACGTTTGCATGGAATGAGCTATTCTCAATTCATGGGACTTGTTAACAAAAGTGACATGGAGTTAAACCGTAAAGTTCTTGCGGATTTAGCAATGAATCACCCAGAGGCTTTTAAAGCCGTAGTTAACGAAGTCAAAAAATAAATTACACTTAACTCTTTATAGCAAAACGCCTCATCTTCAGATGAGGCGTTTTTTTTATATCTTTAATTTATAAATTAATTAAACCAACTACCGCCAAATGGTTCGAATGAGATTTCTGATTCTTTCTTTTTCACTTTTTTTTACCAATGTTGTAATTGGACAAAAATCGTTTGAAAAAGCATCAAAAGAAATTGATTCACTTTTAAAAAAAGCGACGAATAAAAATCCACTTGACATAAAAAAATCCTTTTTGCTATTGAATCAAGCACTTGAATTGGCAGAAGAAACCAAAAATTATGACAAAGAAATTTCTGTAATCAATGAACTAAGTCGATTCGCCTTGACCTACAAACACGATTTGCAAGAGGCTATCAGGTACGTGAATAGAATTAAAGTAATTCTAAAAAAAACAAATAATAATCCCAAATATCTTGCAGAATATCATAATTCGCTCGGAGTAATTTATTTCAACAACAGAACAGATAGAGAACGAGCATGTAAAGAATTAAGAACCTCAATTAATATCCTTGAAAAGAATAAATTAAAACCAAACAAAAACCATCTTAACAACTACGGAATAGCTCTTTTAACTGAAAAACGATATCCTGAATCATTAAAATACCTTAAACAATCGTTCGCCAACTACAATTCTGGAAAAGAAAAAGACGAACACAATGAATTCCTCATAATGATTAGCATGAATATCGGAATTTGCTATTCATACCTTAATCAAATGGATAGTTCTGAATACTATTTAAAACAATGTCTCGATTTTTCTCTTGACAAAGGAACAATGGCCGACATCTACAAGAGTTATACGTATCTAGCTGTCTTCTATCAGGAAAATGGCAGAAATGAACTTGCAGAATCAACTTTCTTAATGGTCAAAGGAAAGGAAAATCAATTTCCTGGTGAACTTCATACAAAAGCTCAATTGTACGAAGGACTGGCCAATGCGTTATCCGAATTGGGTAAATACAAGGAAGCCTATTTAAATAGAGAAATTCAGCATCTTTATGAAGATACAATCAAATCTTTCGACATAAATAAGCAACTGCTTACAATGGAGTATAATGTTGAACTAGACTCTCTGAAACAAGGAAAACAATTAGTAGAATTAAATTCAAAAATATCAGAAGCACAACTGACAAAAAAATACTATTTAATGCTCTTATTGGCCACACTTTTTTTATCGGGGTTTGGTTTTTTATTAGTCCGAATTAGAAAAACAAAGGAATTAAATCGAATTTCATTGGAGAAAGAATTACTAGAAAAAGAGAGAGTGAAGCAAGAAGCAGAAATTAAATTACTTAAAAGCCAAGAAACCATCACATCTAAAACCATTCAGCTTTCGATTAGAGATCAAGAATTGGATAAACTTAAATCATCCTTACAACATCATTTAGACAAGAGTACTGATCCTCAATTTGATGATTTAAAGAAGTTTCTCCGATTGGCTAAGGCATCTGAAAAAAGGAATGATCAATTAAAATTTTTAGATGAACTGGTTAAAAATACCAACAATGTTTTCTATAAAAAGTTAAAAGAAAAGCATCCTGATCTAACACAATCTGAATTAAAATTGTCGCTTTTAATAAACTTAAATCTATCTTCAAACGATCTAATTGAAATATTCAACATATCATTAAGTAGTTTAAACACTAAAAGATATCGTCTCAGAAAAAAATTAAACCTCTCAAATTCAGATGGTTTAGAGGACTATCTTATGAATTTTCAATTTGTCTATTGATTGTCTATTGCTAATTTTTCTTGAATTTTAACTTGTGACTTAAATTTGACTTAAGTTAAAAACAAAACAACAACAGTTTTATTTTACGCAATGTGCAATTTAGAACGTTTTGTTTTTTAAAAAGTTGAATTATTGCAAATTGAAAATGACCCTACTCTTTTCAATTTTAAAATATAATAACTTATCTACTACAAATGTGACAGCACGAAACATGCTCTACGGAGAGTTTCGTGCTTACGCATTTTAGGACACTCCTAAAAGATTGATATTAAAAAATTAGCTTCATCATTAACTGTACGTGGACAGTCAATGATGAAGCATACAAGGACACCAAAACTTTCTTAAACTAAACTATTTTAAAACTATTGATTTTGTAAGGTGTCCCAAATTCGTTTCTATTTCGACAATGTATAGTCCGCTTTGACAGTTCAATTCCAAAGAAACAATTGAACTACTTTCTAATAATTCACTATAAACTTCACGGCCAGTCATATCTCTAACAAAAATTGACTTTACATAATTTCCATTCGGGTTTATGAAAAAAGACCCATTAGAAGGATTTGGATAAATATCAAATTCAATTTGATTCAATTCTACATTACTTAAAGTGAATTGACATTCCCCATCAATATTAGCATTATAATACGATTGAACTTCATCTGCCACTGCAAGTACTTCATTGACATTATCAAAATTGTTCGAACCATCTCGACTGTATACAATTGCATATGAATAGCTTAACTTCGTAAACGGAATAAACTGAGGTACAACTACTGACATAAGGCTTCTTCTATCACCAGGAATGCCTCCAGTTGTCACCTCGGACCAACCGGCAGTATTATTTGGATTATCATAAAATTGAAATTTTGTTTCATTTAAGTTATCATCCAATATGGCCGCGCCGTTGATATTAAAACCTTGCATAATATTATAAGCTTGCATTGCAGAAGTAATTTGGGTCCCCGAATTATCAAAAACTACACAGCTTGAAATAGTATCATTTAACAACATAACTCCAAAACTCGGTGGATTAGATTCATAACCACTAATCCCACTCATTGAAGAATCAAAATCATCTCCGTTGTATTGAAACATCAAGTTTCTCGTTGAATCACATCCGACAAAATCATCTGTAGCCCCGCCAATATCACCATCCATTATATACGATGTTGCAAAGTCATAAATGGTCTGTGTTCCACGATTGTAAATTTCAACATCAATGAACGTCGTATTGTTCCTGTCTCTTATACACATCTGACGCTGCCGACGATCTACTCTGTGTAG
>OLID01000836.1_pt1 | contig 10662 bp, 9 predicted proteins | sample 1609361 | NCBI WGS metagenome assembly OLID01 (sample SAMN05416778, study PRJEB24817) | seawater metagenome | isolation source: Sea water | place: Canada:Atlantic | collected 2013-07
TACACAGAGTAGATCGTCGGCAGCGTCAGATGTGTATAAGAGACAGATCCTAGACTGAATAAAAATGAAAAGGTAATTAATGCTATTTTTCTCATGGTTATTTTAAATTATTAAACGTCAAATATACTTTATTTAATACTATAGTTTGGTGCTTCACGTGTGATGGTAACATCGTGAGGGTGACTTTCATGAACACCTGCACTTGTTATTCGAACAAATTTCGCTCCTTTTAAATTTTGAATTTCCGCTGCACCACAATATCCCATACCTGCTCTTAGTCCACCTACTATTTGATACATCACTTCGTCCAATTTCCCTTTAAACGGAACGCGTCCCGAAATTCCTTCTGGAACTAATTTTTTCACATCGTCTTCGGAATCTTGAAAGTATCTATCCTTTGAACCTTGTTGCATCGCTTCCAATGATCCCATTCCACGATATGTTTTAAACTTTCTTCCTTGGAAAATAATTGTTTCTCCTGGAGATTCTTCCACACCTGCAAACATTGAGCCAACCATAACTGTATCGGCTCCAGCTGCAATTGCTTTTACTATATCTCCTGTATAACGAATTCCACCATCAGCTATAACCGGAACGCCTGTTCCCTCTAAAGCCAAGGCTACATCATTAACGGCTGAAAGTTGAGGAACACCGACACCAGCAATAATTCGTGTAGTACAAATTGAACCAGGTCCGATTCCTACTTTTACGGCATCTGCTCCGGCCTCTACCAAAAATCTTGCTGCTTCTGGTGTTGCTATATTTCCTACAATGACATCTAAATCTGGAAATTTCGCTTTTACTTCTTTCAATTTCACAACAACACCTTCCGTATGTCCGTGAGCTGTATCAATTACAATTGCATCAACCCCCGACTCAACTAATGCTGTAACTCGATCAATTGTGTCATGTGTAACACCAACAGCGGCGGCAACACGTAAACGACCATAAAGATCTTTACATGAATTTGGATGCTCTTTTACTTTTATAATATCTCTGAATGTGATTAGTCCAATAAGTAAATTCTCACTATTTACAACCGGTAACTTTTCTATTTTGTTTTCTTGAAGAATTCCTTCAGCAGTCGCCAAATCAGTATTTTCTGAAGTAGTAATGATGTTTTTCGAAGTCATTACCTCAACAATTGGCCTATTTTGATTTTTTTCAAAACGCAAATCTCTATTGGTAACAATTCCTTTCAATTTTCGATTGGCGTCAATAACAGGAATTCCACCGATTTTGTTTTCTTTCATTAGCTGAAGAGCATCAGAAACGTTTGCGGTTTCTAAAAGCGTAACAGGATCTAAAATCATACCACTTTCAGAACGTTTTACTTTACGAACTTGTAAAGCTTGCTCCTCGATAGACATGTTTTTGTGAACAACACCAATCCCTCCTTGCTGGGCAATAGCGATTGCCAAACTTGCTTCAGTAACCGTGTCCATTGCCGCAGAAACGATTGGAGTTTTGACTTCAATGTTACGCGTAATTTTACTCGTTAATACAACATCTTTGGGTAGTACTTGAGAGTATGCTGGGACTAATAGCACATCATCAAATGTAAGACCTTCTTTAACTTGATTGAGATTATTCAAAAGAGACATAATTGAACCTATTTTTTAGAAATAAATTCTTGCAAAAGTAACAATTATTTGTCAAACAGGAACAAGTGTTGAAGATAACTCTTTTGTTAAAGAATTTAAAATTTATGGTTAAAAATGATTATATTGTTTACAATTGTCACAAAAATAGAATATCATGAAATTTGCCTTAGGATTATTGTTTTGCTTTCAACTATTTTTCTCCTATAGTCAAGAATCGAGAATTGCGGCTGATTCATCGTTGGTTCAATTGTCGGGCGTTGTCATTTCTGGTGAATCAATTGAACCTTTGGCATATACTACAATATTCGATAGAACCCAACGAAGAGGAGTAATAGCCGATTATTATGGATATTTTTCAATGGTGGTTGTTCCTGGCGACACCTTGTTGTTTTCATTTTTTGGATACAAAACATCCACATATATTGTTCCAGATACATTATCGGAAAAGCGGTATTCTATCATTCACATGATTGAAAAAGATACATTGAATTTACCGGAAGTCATTGTTTATCCTTGGCCATCGAGAGAAGATTTTGCTAGAGCATTTATTGATATGCGTCCGTACGATGATGCTCTTCGAAGAGCTCAACGTGAATTAAGCGGGGAAAGTTTGGCATTTGTTGCAGCACGATTAGAAGGTGATGCTTCATTAAGTTATGGAATGGCACAACAAATGGCTTCAACGAAACTGTACACACAAAACCAGTTACCAGCAAACAACTTGTTTAACCCGTACTCATGGGCCAAGCTGATTCAGGATTGGAAAGCAGGAAAGTTAGCGAGGCAATAGATTCTAGATTGAACTCAAAAATCCTTTGTATGTCTTAGCGTTCTTATTCTCAGTTTTGGAAATATCGTTCCTTAGCGCTCTTTGCGATGAAACTACCTGTTTGATAATTTGAAAAACCTATAATTTCGGATAACTCAAAAAGTACTTCTCAACTGGGTGAGACAAAGCTGAAATATTCAAATTGTCCGAAGCTAAACTAACATCTACAATTTTCCCAGATTTCATTAACAAGTTGATATTCTCTTTCGATTCGTTGTAGGCATTATTTGTTAAAATATCGGAATGAACGAAATGTTCCACCTCAGCATCGTTCAATCCTAATTGCGTTTTAACTTTTTGCTTTATTTCTGCAATTCGCTCGTTTGAAAAAGGCTCTTTTGAAACTTCAATTTTGAATAATTTCCGTCCAATAATGCGTTTTGAAAGTTCAGCCAAAACTTTATCGTCGGATTCTTGCCACACCTTTACAGCTCCAAGAATGTCGAAATCATCAAGTTTTGCAAAGTTATCTAGAACTTTTGGGTTTGATTTAAAATCGCTTAGAGTGATATTGTTCTGCATGAAAAACAATAATGCTGGACTGCCGAACAATCGTTCTCCGTTTTGAATCAATTGTTTCGCTCTACGCAGAACATGTATCAACATAAACTCAGCTGAAACAACTGTTTTATGAAGGTAAACTTGCCAATACATTAATCTTCGTGCGACCAAGAATTTTTCAATTGAATAAACTGCTTTTTCTTCCAAGACAAGGTTTCCATCTTTAACATCCATCATCTCAATGATACGATCGCTTCCAATAATTCCTTCACTCACTCCAGTATAAAAACTATCACGATTCAAATAATCCATTCTGTCCATGTCTAATTGACTGGAAACCAATTGATGCAGGAACTTCTTTGGGTGATTGTTGCTAAATATTTCCAATGCAATGTCGAGCTCACCGTCAAACTCTTTGCTTAAATGATCGATAAAAAAGCCTGAAATTTCTTCATGACTTACACCATTAACGATATCATGTTCTAAGGCGTGACTAAATGGACCGTGACCAATATCATGCAACAAAATTGCCAATAAAACTCCTTGTTCTTCATCTTCGGTAATTTCATGACCTTTTCTTCGAATCGTTGCAACTGCTTTTGACATTAGATGCATCGCACCTAAAACATGGTGAAAACGTGTGTGCAAAGCTCCTGGATAAACCAAATGCGTCAATCCCAATTGTTTGATTCTTCTTAGTCGCTGAAAGTACGGATGCTCAATTACATCAAAGATTATTTCCTGTGGAATTGAAATAAATCCGTACACCGGGTCGTTAAAGATTTTCTTTTTATTATTAATCGTATTGGTGTTCGGCTGCAATTGTCTAATTTTAAAACTGAATGCCAAATTTATAAAATATAACGCACATGCAGATAAGAATCCTTTGGGCCGATGATGAAATTGACCTTTTAAAACCACATATTTTGTTTCTTGAATCAAAAGGATATGAGGTTGTTCCCGTAAACAATGGCACAACGGCTGTCGATAAAAACGCGGAGGAGGATTTTGATATCATTTTTCTTGATGAAAATATGCCCGGAATTTCAGGTCTAGATGCATTAGTGAAAATTAAAAAAGTTAAACCGTATGTTCCCGTTGTGATGATTACCAAAAGCGAAGAGGAATACATCATGGAAGAAGCAATTGGTAGTAATATTGCTGATTATTTGATTAAACCTGTAAATCCAAATCAAATTTTATTGACAATTAAAAAGAACTTGGATTCAGGAAAATTGGTTTCGCAATCAACGAATACAGGATATCAACGTGAATTTGGGCAATTGGGAATGCAATTGAACAGTCGTTTGGATAAAGATGAATGGAAGGATGTGTATAAGCAGCTGGTTTATTGGGAGCTGAAGCTTGGCGAGATCGAAGAGCAAGGAATGCAAGAGGTTTTAACCATGCAAAAGAAAGAAGCGAATACGCAATTCTCTAAGTTTATCGAAAGCAATTATTTGGATTGGTTGAATGGTGTCGATGAATCACCACAAATGATTCATACCTTGATTAAAAATAAAATTAATCCGTTTTTAGATACGAAGGATGTGTTTGTGGTTGTTATAGACAATTTACGTTATGACCAATGGTGCATGTTAAGTCCTATTTTTTCCAAGTATTTCACAATTAAAAACGAAGAAATAGTTTATTCAATTTTGCCAACAGCAACCCAATATGCGCGTAATGCGTTTTTTGCAGGATTGATGCCTTCGGAAATTCAAAAGAAACATCCAGAATATTGGAAAAACGATGAAGACGATGGAGGAAAGAATTTGTTCGAGGCAGAGCTTCTCGAAAAGAATTTATCCCGTTTAGGAAGAAACATTAAATGGTCATACAACAAAATTACCAATCACGCGGCTGGAAAGAAGTTAGCAGATAATTTCAATCAGTTGTTGGACAATAAATTGAATTGTATTGTTTATAATTTTGTAGATATGCTGTCTCACGCGCGAACTGAAATGGAAGTAATTCGCGAATTAGCGGATGATGAATCGGCTTACCGTTCATTAACCGTATCGTGGTTTGAGCATTCGCCTTTACACGATATTGTTAAGAAAATTGCTGAATCAGGGCGTAAAATGATAATCACAACCGATCATGGAACGGTTCGTGTGACAAATCCTGTAAAAGTTCAAGGAGATAAGAGCGTGAATACGAATTTAAGGTATAAAAATGGACGTAATATGTCCTACCGCGAAAAGGATGTTTTTCAAGTGAAAAATCCGCAAGACGCATTTTTACCTAAATCAAATATTTCTTCTGAGTTTGTTTTTGCAAAAGATTCTGATTTCTTTGTATATCCAAACAATTACAATCATTTTGTTACGTATTACAACAATACGTTCCAACATGGTGGAATTTCGTTGGAAGAGATATTAATACCTTATGTAGAGCTTGATCCGAAGTAAATGGAAATACATGTAACTTCTATTGATGATTTGCCAAGAGCGGCGCAATTGTTTTTAGAACAATTTGATCATCGAAAAATTTTTCTTTTCAGTGCTGAAATGGGTGCTGGTAAAACAACCTTTATCACTTCATTATTACATGCAATGGGTATAGAAGAGGTAGATGGTTCGCCAACTTATTCACTGGTAAATACATATGACAGTCCGATGTATGGCAAAATATTTCATTTTGATTTGTACCGCTTGGAAGACGAAGTGGAAGCACTAGATATTGGTATAGAGGAAATGTTATATTCGGGAGGAATGTGTTTTATTGAATGGCCAGAAAAAATTAGCAATCTGTTACCAGATAACGTGATTTGGTCGTATATTCGTAGAAACGAAGACAATACCAGAACTATAACCGTTGAATTATGATCACAGATCCAGAGATTCTAAAGCAATTGATGCAACATGGAAGCCTTTTACCAAAGGAAGAAATGCTCGAAATTGCCCGTAAAAAAGGAACGCTTTATATCGGAATCCCGAAAGAAACATCATTTCAAGAACGAAGAGTTTCATTGGTTCCAGAGGCTGTATCACTGTTAGTTGCTAATGGACACCGTGTATTAGTGGAAGCGAAAAGTGGTGATGGTGCTCATTTCACAGATCGTGATTATAGCGAAGCGGGAGCGGAAATTTGTCATGATAGAAAGCAAGTTTTTTCATGCGATATTATTTTCAAAGTAGCGCCAGTTACTGAGGAAGAAGTAGAGATGATGCCTGGAAATCAAACGCTGATTTCGGCATTGCAGATTTCTATTCAACCAAAAGTAATTTTGCAACAGTTGATGCAAAAAAAAGTTACGGCAATTGCTTGGGATTACATACAAGACGACATGGGCGTTTTTCCCGTTGTTCGAACAATGGGGGAAATTGCTGGAACGACTTCGATGTTGGTGGCGGGAGAATTGCTTTCTTCGTTCAACGACGGAAAAGGTATTATGTTGGGTGGAATTGCAGGTGTTCAACCTACTGAAGTTGTTGTTATAGGTGCTGGAACAGTTGGTGAATACGCTACACGTTCAGCATTGGGACTTGGTGCATCTGTAAAGGTGTTTGACAATTCGCTTACGCGACTTAGAAGATTACAAAATGATTTAGGAACACGTGTGTATACTTCTGTGATCCAACCAAAGGTATTAGCAAAAGCAATGATGCGCGCAGACGTTGTTATCGGAGCGTTACGCGCGCCATTGGGAAGAACACCTTGCGTTGTTACCGAAGAAATGATTCAGGCGATGAAGAAAGATTCGGTTGTTATTGATGTAAGTATAGACCAAGGAGGTTGTTTTGAAACTTCTCGCGTAACGAATCACAACAATCCTACGTTTGAAAAACACGGCGTAATTCACTATTGCGTTCCAAATATTGCTTCAAGAGTTTCAAGAACAGCTTCTTTTGCCTTGTCGAATATCTTTTCTCCAATTTTGGTAGACATGGGCAATCAAGGTGGTTGCGGCGATTTAATTTCACGCGATATTGGATTTAGAAGTGGCGTTTATATCTACAAAGGAACATTGACAAGCGAAGTACTTGGAAAGGTATTCGACTTAAAATACAAAGACATCGAATTGTTGTTGATGGGAATGAAATAAATGATTGTAGCTTTAGATCTTCCGAAAGCCAATTTACGTCTCAAACGCAAAAAAGATGAGGTGTTCGTTTGGTGCATCATTCGAAAGAAAGAACTGTTGTGTACGCCCGAAGAATGGGTGAGACAGCACATTATTCACGATTTAATCGACAATAAAAAAATTCCAATTGGATTAATTGCGTCTGAATTTGCATTGAATTACAATGGCCGATCGAAACGAGCGGATATCGTCATTTTTAATAGAAATAACGAACCCTTGGTGATTATTGAATGCAAAGCAACCAATATTGCAATTACTGAGGAAACCTTATTTCAAATTGCGCAATACAACTTCGAATTGCGCGTACCGTACTTGATGATGTCCAATGGTTTAAATCACGTGTATTGCGAATTGAAATCGGATGTGGAAGGAATTAAGTATTTGGAAGAATTTCCGAAGTTGGAATTCTAAAACATTTAATCGTCGTCTTTCAAGTTGGTTATATAAACACCAAATACCGGCAAATGATCGGATAATTCCGATTTTGATTTTTTCATGCTAGCAGGGGAGTTGTTGCCATAAACATAGTTCGTTACATCAAAGGCGTTAGCGCTGCCACCAATATATTCCTTTGTATTGCTCAACGAAATATACAAATGGTCATATGCACTAGCGTAAGCAGAGTAATCGTTTTTAAAAGTTGTTAAAGGATTTTCATCGCATTGCGTTAGTTTGGATGCTGCAGCCATTTCTTTCATTGGGGTATCATCGCCACTATAATTGAAATCGCCCATTAAAAGCACATCTTTTTCCTTTGAAATCTTGTAAAAGAAATCCAATTGATTCTTCAATTCAGCAACTTCGTTCTTACGAGTTCCATCATCGTCATCGCTCCAGCGTGTATGCAATAGAAATAAGGCGAAATCAAAATTCCCACTTTTAAAAGAAACAACATAAGGATCATTTCTATACGCTTCATTTTTATCCCAAACGTTACTGATTACTCCATCGCCCAATTGAACGCGATCTCTTCTGTACACCACAGCGTAAGCTTCGTAATAGCTTCCACTTGGGTTGGTTGTTCTAAAACCGTACGTGTATCCCCAATCTTTTTTTGTCAGATTTTCAATTTCTCGAACCAACTCAACAACTCCAATTTCTTTTCGAACTTCTACAATTCCGCACACATCAAAATTGGCGATTACCTTGGCTAACTTTTTGAAATCGTGCTTCGTTTGCCCTAACCATTTAATGTTGTAGGATGCCACGATGAGGTTGTCTTCAGTGCGTTCTGGTACTTTTGAGACACCTTGAGCGAAGCACGTCAAAGAAATTAAAAAAGTGAGAAATAAATAGAAAATTTTCATATTGATTCAGCTTGAATACGTATTATTAATTAAAGATAAAAAAATCAACGATTGAGAACCCACACTTTTAGTATCTTTAGTCAATCAACAAAAAATGAAAAAATGATACCAATACTAATCATTGTCGGATTGCTAGTAATTGTGGGAATTGTCGTCTGGACGATTTACAACAAATTAGTCAACGCAAAAAATATTGTAAATGAAGGATTTAGTGGAATTGATGTGCAACTCAAAAAGCGTTTTGAATTGATTCCAAATCTAATTGAAGCGGTAAAAGGATACAACGCGCATGAGGCTGAGGTTTTAAGTCGAATAGTAGAGAGTAGAAGTGGCGGCTCTAATCTGAATGAAGTTGCATCTCAGGATGCATCAATTACACAATCATTAAAAAACTTTCGGATTCAAGTCGAGGCGTATCCTGAATTGAAGGCCAACACGCAATTCTTAAAATTGATGGATAACTTATCGGAGGTGGAAAATGAATTGGCAATGGCGAGAAGGTATTACAATGGGGCAACGCGGGATTACAATACAAAAATTGAAGTTTTTCCGGCTGTTTTAGTAGCTAAACTTATTGGATTTAATCAGGTCGCGTTTTATGAACTATCAGACAAGAAAGAAAGCGAATCGCCTGTAGTAGATTTAAACAATTGATTTTATGAAATATATTTTAGTTGCGTTTTTAATTCTGTCTTCAATAGGATTTTCTCAGGATAGATACGACTTAAATGGTCATATCCATGAGCATATTGTGCATTATCATAGTGATGTAAATGTTTTAAAGAACTGTACGGTTCGAATTAAAGAAACGATTGAAATATTGGTTAGAAGAGAGAATATCAATCATGGTATTTATCGAGATTTGCCATTGTCTTACCTCTATAAGGGTGGAAATGTCAATGTTGGTTTCAATTTGCTTTCAATTAAATACGACGGAGAAGTAGAGGAGTATCATACAGAAAACTTAACCAATGGAATTCGAATTTATGCAGGCTCAGCAGATCGCTTTGTGAGCGAAGGAATTCATGTTTATGAAATAGAATATGAAGTCAACCATGTGTTAGGGTTGTACGATGAATTTGATGAAATTTCTTGGAACGTTAATGGGAACGGTTGGTTGTTTACAATTGATTCAATATCGGCAAATGTATATTTACCCGAAGGAGCTAAAATTAAACAGTTTACAGGATACACAGGTGCGTTTGGTTCTGTGCAACAAAATTATGTAGCAAAAGAAATTGAAGGTGGTGTTCAGTTCGCCAGTACTACAAGCTTATACGCAATGGAAAATATGACGATCGCTGTGGCTTGGGAAAAAGGTATTATGATTTATCCTACCGCGTGGGATGAGTTCATTTATTTCATTCAATCATATATTTTGTGGGTTATTGGAATTTTAGGATTCCTGATTGCCTTTCTAATCAATTTCATCACATGGTATAGGTTTGGTCGTGACCCTAAACCAGGGACAATTATTCCAATGTTTTATGCACCAAAAGATTTTTCGCCTGCGGAATGTCTCTATTTGAAAAATGCTGGAAAAACTGGAAAAGAAATGTTTGGTGCTACTTTGGTGAGTTTGGCTGTGCAAGGTTACTTGAAAATTGAATTTAAAAAGTCCAGTGGGTATACGATTACAAAAATGGAATCAAATCCTGATTTTACGAATAAACCACTTAACGAAATCGAAAAGAATTTTTATAATCAAATCTTCTTAAAAAAAGATGTATTTAAAATTTCAAAATCGAAGTACAATTCAATGCTTAGTATTGCGAGCGATTCATTGATTAAATCTATTGATGCAAAACAAAATGACATATATTATTTAAGGAATAAAAAATTGGGGAAGCGTCACTTTATAATGCCATTCATGATTGCTGTTTTTGGCGGGCTTGCGTTTGCATTTATGGGAGGTTCGATTGCAATCATTATTGTAGCTTTTGCATTGGTGTGTATTATGAACTTACTTTATGTAGGACTCTATGAACAACCAACGAAAGAAGGTCGAAAGAAAATGGATGAAATAGCGGGATTTGAAATGTACATGAAGTATGCAGACCAAAACCGGATTAAGGCCTTAAATCCACCGACTCTTAGTTTCGAGCTCTTTGAGCAAAATTTGCCTTATGCAATTGCATTAGGTGTTGCTGAGGAGTGGAAAGGGAAATTCGATATACCTGAATTAAAAGAGGAAAACTTTAATAGCCATATGCCCTATTTAGTGGGAATGTCAATGATGAACATTGGAAATATGGGAAGCGAAATGTCGAGTACAATTTCATCCTGTCTCTTATACACATCTCCGAGCCCACGAGACAGGCAGAAATCTCG
>OLID01000837.1_pt1 | contig 10645 bp, 9 predicted proteins | sample 1609361 | NCBI WGS metagenome assembly OLID01 (sample SAMN05416778, study PRJEB24817) | seawater metagenome | isolation source: Sea water | place: Canada:Atlantic | collected 2013-07
TCTTCATCATCGAACATAATCCAATAATTTTGATTTAATCTAATGTACTCTTTTTAACGCAAAATACCATGTTGATAAACAATTGTTTTCAACATGGTATTCACAATAAATTCAAAAATTTATAGCGGAAGCTTACTTCCCACTACGTTTTCTTTCGTTTTCTTTTAATAAAATTTTACGCATACGTAAACTTTGCGGAGTAACTTCAACATACTCATCACTTTGAATATATTCAAGACATTCTTCCAAGCTAAATTCTCTTGGTGGAATGATTTTCACTTTCGCATCCGTACCAGACTTACGCATATTTGTCAATTGTTTCGTTTTCGTAACGTTCACAACCAAGTCATTTGCACGGCTATTTTCACCTATTACTTGACCTTCATAAATTGCTTCACCAGCATTAATGAAGAACGTTCCTCTTTCTTGAAGATTATTCAATGAGAATGGAATAGATGTTCCTAACTCCATAGAGATTAGTGAGCCATTCAATCGACCTGGAATTTCTCCTTTGTAAGGCTGATACTCTAAGAAACGGTGTGACATAATTGCCTCACCAGCTGTAGCCGTTAATAAATAGTTTCTTAAACCGATAATTCCACGAGATGGAATTTCAAAAGTGATTGTCATACGTTCACCTTTTGGTACCATATTTTTCATTTCACCTTTACGGTTCATCACAGCTTCAACAGCAGTTCCGCTATTTACTTCTGGTAAATCTATTGTCAACTCTTCAACAGGTTCACATTTTACACCATCAATTTCTTTAATGATTACTTGTGGCTGTCCAACTTGCAATTCATATCCTTCACGACGCATTGTTTCAATCAATACAGACAAGTGCATTACTCCACGACCAAAAACCATCCATTTATCAGCCTTGTCAGTTTTTCCAACCTTCATCGCCAAGTTTTTCTCTAGTTCTTTCTCTAAACGTTCAGAAATATGACGAGAAGTCACCAATTTACCTTCTTTACCGAAGAAAGGTGAATCATTGATCGAGAACAACATTCCCATAGTTGGTTCATCAATTGCAATACTTGCTAAAGGTTCTGGATTTTCAGCATCACAGATACTATCTCCAATTTCAAAACCTTCAATTCCAGTAATCGCACAGATATCTCCGCCTTGCACTGAATCCGTTTTAATTCGCTCTGTACCTTCAAACGTAAACACATCTTTAATTCTGTGTTTTTGTTGTGAACCGTCTGCCTTAGAAAGAATAATTGGCATGTTTGGCTTTAATTCACCACGCGTCAAACGACCGATAGCAATACGACCAACAAATGAAGAAAAATCCAATGATGTAATCAACATTTGTGTATTTCCTTCAGGAATTGTAATCGGTGGGTAATATTCCAATATTTTATCCAACAATGGCGTAATAGAATCCGTTGGTTGCTTATAATCTTCTGACATCCAACCATTCTTTGCAGAACCGTAAATTGTTGGGAAATCTAGCTGGTCTTCATTGGCATCCAATTCAAACATCAAGTCAAATACTTTCTCGTGTACTTCATCTGGAGTACAGTTGTCTTTATCCACTTTATTCACAACAACAAGTGGTTTTAACCCCATAGAAAGCGCTTTACCTAGAACAAAACGCGTTTGTGGCATAGGACCTTCAAAAGCATCTACTAACAAACAAACCCCATCAGCCATGTTCAAAACACGTTCAACCTCACCACCAAAATCGGCGTGACCTGGAGTATCAATAATATTGATTTTCGTTCCTTTATAAGTAACCGAAACGTTTTTTGATACGATTGTAATTCCTCTTTCGCGTTCAAGATCGTTATTATCCATGATTAACTCTCCCGTAGGACGATCTCTCTCATTGATAACGCTTCCCGCTTCAATCATCTTATCAACCAAGGTAGTTTTTCCGTGATCGACATGGGCAATAATTGCAATATTTCTAATTTCCATTGTTAAATTAAATTACTCTTTTTAATTACGTCTTCTTCTATTTTCAAATCCGCCTTCTTTAGAACCGCTTTCACGTGAAGAACTACCTTCACTTCTACCTGATCTTCTTGGGCTACTTCCACCATCTCTTCTTGGACCGCCACCTCTATGTGAGCTTCCTCCTCCATCTCTTCTTGGACTTCCTCCACTACGAGGTCCGCCAAAACTACGACTTCCGCCACCGCCACCAGGACGACGACCTCCACCACCGGAAGGTTTTTTAGTTGTCACTTCAACATTTACTTTATGACCTTCGTATTCTGTACCGTTGACTTCTTTGATAATTTTATCAGCTAAATCATTATCCGCTTCAAAAAACGAATAAGAAGCTAAAATATCAATCTTACCAACATTGCTAGACTGAAGACCGGTGCTATCGCAAACTACGCGTAACAAACCACCAGGATTTAATCCATCTCTTTGACCTAAATTCACAAAGAATCGTGTTTTATTCGCATCTTCTTTACGAGGAGCTCTTTCTCTTCTATCACCACGATCATTTCTATCTCTTCGGTTTCCTCTATCGCTATCACGACCTGCATCACGATCTCTTCCTGCTTTCGCATTCAAATCACCTGCACGCTCGTAATAATCCAAGAAACGATTGAACTCAGCAGAAATGAATCGTTTTACAACTTCTTCTTTCGTTAAGTTTTCGAATTCAGCCATTACTGGAGGTAAAAATTCAGCTATGTCATCCTCTTTTACTTCTGTTGCAATGACTTTATTCACCAATTTCAACAATTGAGCTTCACAGATTTCTTTTGGTTCTGGTATTTCACCTTTTACAAAAGTAGTTCTGATTTTCCCTTCAATTTGGCGAATTTTGTATCCTTCCCCAGTATTAATCAATACCAACGACTCACCTTTTCTACCCGCACGAGCAGTTCTACCACTTCGGTGCGTATAGTTTTCGATTTCATCTGGAAGATTATAATTAATTACGTGAGAAATATTATCCACATCAATTCCACGAGCTGCTACATCTGTTGCAACAAGAATTTGTATTGCCTGTTCTCTAAATCTATTCATTACAGAATCACGTTGCGCTTGTGATAAATCACCATGCAACGGTTCTGCGCTGTATCCTTCTTTTCCAAGTTTTTCAGCAACTAGAGCAGTTTCTCTTCGTGTTCTACAGAAAACCAATCCATAAATATTTGGATTAAAATCTATAAGTCGCTTTAAAGCTGCATACCTATCTCTCTCTTTAACAACAAAATATATATGTTCAATATTTTCGTTGGATTGATTTTTATGTCCTATAGAAACCTCCAAAGGATTTTCCATATAGTTTTTTGAAATCTGCGCTACTTCTTTTGGCATAGTTGCCGAAAAAAGCCATACATTTTTCCAATCCGGAGTTTGACTTAAAATGGCATCAATATCCTCTTTAAATCCCATGTTTAGCATTTCATCCGCCTCATCAAGTACAACGTACTCCACTTCACTCAGATTTACTGCTTTTCTGTTAATCAAATCTACCAATCGGCCTGGAGTTGCAACAATAATTGTTACTCCTCTTTTAATATCCGTCATTTGTTTACGAATGTCCGTTCCGCCATAGACAGATTGTACACTGATTTTTAAATGATTGGAATACGATTGCAAATCTTTTGCGATTTGTAAGCAAAGCTCGCGTGTTGGACATATTACCAACCCTTGTGGAAGTTTGACGTTTTCCTTTACTTTACTTACTAATGGTAAACCGAACGCTGCGGTTTTACCTGTCCCTGTTTGAGCTAAACCAACGAAATCACTATTCTCACCTAATAAGTGTGGAATGGCTTCTTGTTGGATCGGAGTAGGTGCTTCAAACCCCAGTTCTTTTAACGACTTCAGCACCTCACTCTTTAGCCCGAGTTCCTCAAATGTCATTCTTTTATTTTAAAATTGAGTGCAAAGATAGGGAGAAATAAACGATTTATAAGCTATTTAACGAAAGTTGTACATTAAATAAGTCTTAAGATTCTCCATTTTATTAATTATTTACGCTTATTTTGTTTAAAATTGTTGAGATGATTTCACAAAACTTCTACCAACCTCACAACTAAACTCTTATGAAAATATTCAGTTTAAAATCACTTTTATACTTTGCAATTCTATTTCTAATCTTTATCCAAGTTTACCCTTATATTTTTGACGCGAAGATATTTTTAGGTGGAGACAATGCGGATTATTATCTTTTGGCAAATGCTCTTGCGGAAGGAGAAGGTTATGTAAACACGCATCTTCCAGGTGCTCCTCCGGCGAATCACTTTCCACCCGGATATCCATTTTTAATGAGTTTAATTATTCGTTTGGGATTTGAAACAATGTTTGCAATGAAAGTATTCAACGGGATTTTACTATTACTTTCCTCCTACTTACTTTTTCATCTTTCGTTTAAATTAACAAAGAATAAAATTCTATCAATTATTCTAGCTGCTCTAGTTTTATTGAATAGCAACATGCTAGAATATTCGACAATTGTAATGTCAGAAATTTCGTTTGTCTTCTTTACATTATTGAGTATTTACTTATTCATCTTGTGTAATGAGCGTAATTTCAACTTAAAATCGCCCTATTTCTATTTAATGATCGTTTCAATGGTTATCTTATTTTATATTAGAACTCAAGGTATTGCATTATTCGGGGCGTTTTTCATTTACATGGGATTCAAAAAACAATTTAAACCATTGGCGATTTTTGTCGCTTTATCAGTCATCGCAATTCTCCCTTGGCAAATTCGAAGTGCCAATTTAGGCGGTAGTACCTATATGAAGCAATTAATGCGTGTTGAACCTTATAACAACGATTCAAAAGCGATGGAATTTGGAGATTGGATGGATCGAGTTGGTGACAACACAGTTCGTTATATTTCTAAGGAAATTCCAAATGTCATTTTTCCTATAATGAAAGTTGAGTATAAAGACCGTGCAACTGGAAAAGACGTTGAATCGCCTACAAGTTACTGGGTAGTTGGAATTTTAATAATCATTCTTGCCTTACTCGGAATTTGGTCAATGAAAGAATATCGCTGGCTCTTTCTACTTTTATATGGAAGTACTTTTGGAATATACATGCTCTGGCCACAAGTCTGGTTTGGAATTCGTTTTGTATTGCCGATGGCGCCAATTACATTAATGTTCGCCGTCTATGGAGTTTACTTTATTCTTCAGTCCATTTTCAAACCTAAAACTCCACTAATTGAATCAAACAAGTTTGCTTTGGTGTTTGCTTTATTGGGATTCTTACAAATCACTCCTGTAAAAGCCTTAGCGGAGAAATCGGCCAAACCGCACCCAACGAACTGGGCTAACTTTTTAAAGATTGGTGAATGGAGTAAAGACCATTTAAAAGGAAAGAAAATTGTCATCTCCAACCGTAAACCAGGATTAATTTACGCGACGAGTAAACATAAAATGGCAGGATTTTTATATACGACCGATCGAGAAGCGATGTTGAATGACTTTAAGAAAACAGGAGTCACTCACGTTATTTTTGAACAGCTTGGATTTAATCAGACTGGCCTTTATTTGTACCCATTATTTCAAAAGGAACCTGAAAAGTTCAAACAAATCCACCAATTTGGTGCAGGAATAAAAAAAGATAAAAACGGAAATAATTTACCTCCAACGAATGCTGCGTGGTTATACGAGTTCAATCCTGAAATGGGATATCAAGGACCATACAAGAATGGCGTAAGAGAAGGAAAAGGTAAATACATCTATCGCGACAATTCCTACGTTGAAGGAACCTGGGTAAATGACACATTGGTAGGTGAAGGTGTTTTAACCAAAACAAATGGTATGACTTTCAAAGGGAAATGGGAGAAAGGAAGAAAAAATGGAAAGTTCATCATTTTTGAACCGTCAAAAAATCAACTTATCGAGTCGTATTGGGTAAATGACACAATAAACATTGAAGGTTATGTAATAGATGAAAAAGGCAATCGAAAAAGTACTATTCGCCTTCGTTAGACGATTTTTGCTCTTTTGAAATCTGAGTGTTTACATCATTCTTTGGTGTGACTTCAATCGGTGTTTCATTAATCGATTCTTCTGATTTCACTTCTTTTGATCGCTCAATTTCTTCAGACGTACGTGGTAATTGAACTTTAGAATCTGCTCGATTTGGTTGATATTTGATTGAATTGTCTAAATCTACAGCCATTTGATCCAAAGGACGCTTAAGGTCTTCCGCTGTTTCTTGAAGAATACCTGTTAAGTTCAAGTCTTTTTTAATATCTCCACCAGATTTTTTAATCTCATTTTGAATATCAGAAGAAGCTTCTTTAATTTGACGCATCGTTTTACCTAACGTTTTCGCCAGCGTAGGAATACTTTTTGAACCAAAAAATATTAAGATGAAAACAAGGATCAATAAAACTTCAGATCCTGCGATGTCATTAAAAATTAAAACCATAACCCAAAGTTATTAAAATAAAATCTTCTCTTCCCTAATCTATTTATGGAATAAAATTAAAACCACCATTTTTCGGTTCATACGCATTAAAAGTTCCTGTTGCCATAGCCACCAATTCTTTTCGTTGGTTATATATCTTTCCTTCTACGAAAAGGAGACGGTTCCCTTTTTTAATAACATTTGCATCCGCAGAAAGAATATCGTTTTCAAGAGCAGGACTTACAAAGGATATTTTTAATTCAATGGTGGAAACTATTTTGTTCTCCTCGACAACGCGAGACAATGCACACACACCCATTGTTGCATCCATCAGAGCAGAAATTGCGCCACCGTGCGCCGCTAAAGGAGTCGCCAAGTGCAACGAATGAATTGGCATAGAGTAATGCACCTTTCCAGGTGCTAAAATCTCAAAGTCCATTTCTAGAACTCGTCCGAAATTGTTTTTTTCAATGTACAATTGAACGAGTGGATGTTGGTTTAAATCGTTCATTCGTTATTTTTAAGATGGACGTCCATTTGTGGAAACGGAATATGTAATCCAGCATCTCCAAATTCGTTGTACACGCGCTCATTCATTGCATAAAACACATCCCAATAATCGTCTGTTTGAACCCATGCCTTTACAATAATATCGACAGATGAATCTGCTAAAGCTCCAACTCCAACAAACGCCTCAGGATTGTTAATAATACGCTTTTCCTCCTTTATAAACTTCCTCAATAACTCTTTGGCTACTTTTAGATCATCACCGTACGCGATACCAAAATGCCAATCAACTCTTCTTTTATCAGATTTCGTATAATTTACGATTGTCCCATTTGCCACGGCGCCATTTGCAAGAATAATTACTTTATTATCAACCGTTTTTAGAATTGTGTTAAAGATTAATATTTGATCCACGAATCCTTCTTCTCCCTGAACAAGAACATAGTCTCCGTATTTAAACGGCTTAAAAAACAAAATCATCACTCCACCAGCAAAATTGGATAGTGTTCCAGAAAACGCCATACCTATTGCCAAACCAGCTGCACCTAAAATTGCAACAAATGATGTCATCTCCACTCCAAGCTGTGTAATTGCAGTTATTACAACAAGAATCTTAATTATCGCTCTAGTTAAACTCGATAAAAAGCTGATTAAGCTAGGATCTGATTCACGTTTATTTAAAATTCGAACTACTGCTTTGCTAACAATTTTGGCCAACCAAAATCCGACAATGAAAATTCCGATAGCAATCGCTAATTTTAACCCAAAATCCAAAATTGCTTTAAACACACTTCCTCCTTCTAATCCAAGCCAACTTTCAATTTCTTTCATCATTTTCTTTTTTTACACAAAAATATAAGTACTTTTTGTTCTAACCTGTTTTCATTTGATTTAATTTAGCATATGTTTTTCTTTTTATCCAAAGTATTGCTATTTCTTCTATCTCCTTTTTTTTGGATGATTGTTGCTTTTGGATTTTTTCTATTTGCAAAGAAATCGAAATGGAAATCGATTGGAAAATGGAGTGCGATTGGTATTTTTATATTTTTTACAAACACTTTTATTTTTTCCCTATTTTGTAAAATGTGGGAGTATCCAGGTACTCCAGTGAATGCAATTGAAAAACATGAAGTTGCAATTGTTCTTGGAGGAATGTTTGAATTCAATTCGGACATAGACGAATTAAGCGTTAGAAGACAAGGCGATCGTTTATTCAAAGCAATATCACTTTACAAAACAGGAAAAGTAGAAAAGATTCTAATCTCAGGAGATTCAGGATACATGACAGACCGAGGTTTACATGAAGCAAAACAAGTAAAGGAGCTATTAATTAGCTGGGGAATTCCAGAAACCGATATTATTACGGAAGAAATCTCAGTCAACACACATGAAAATGCCGTCGAAACAGCGCTTATTTTAAAACAATCTTATCCTCATTACAATCGTTTTGTTTTGGTCACATCCGGTATTCACATGAAACGCTCATTGGCTTGCTTTGAAAAAGAAGGTTTGAAGTGCACTCCATTTTCGACAGATTTATATTCCAATCAATCGGGAAACTACCAATGGGATCAATACCTTATTCCAAATGGAGAAGTGTTATTTTTGTGGAATAAATTATTCAAAGAAATTGTTGGACATCTCACCTATTCAATCGCCGGTTACAATTAATGCATATGACAATTATTGAACAAAAAAAGCTGTTACGAAACTTCATGTTAAAAAAACGCTTGAATTTTGACCCAAGCGAGAAAAGGAAATATGATGAATGGATTTGTACCAGTTTAGAAGAAATAATTCTAGAAAAAAATGCAAAAACAGTACACGCTTACATTCCAATGGGCGCGGAAATCAATATTAAACCGCTTTTAGAACGATTAATTGAGCGTGGAATCACTGTTGTTACGCCTAAAACATTGTCCAAACCAGAAATGCAAAACAGAGTTCTAACTTCATTTGATGACCTTGAAAAAGGGGTGTTTGGAACAAGTCATCCTGCGACACCAATAGAATACAAAGGCAAATTTGATTTCATTATAGTTCCTGGGTTGGCTTATGACGCTAACAACTACCGTTTAGGTTATGGCGGTGGATATTATGATACGTTTCTTTCGAAACATCCTGAAGCTTTTAAAGAAGGTATTTTCTATCCTTTTCAATGGGTACAAGAAGTTCCAACTGAGGAACATGATGTGCCGTTGAATGAAATTTTAGTTAAGCCTTAAAACTAATTTAGCTTCCGCTCCTTCCCTTCTTTTGACAATATCATTTTGTTGTTTCGCGTGAACGATTTGATAAATTTAACATGTCTAAATCGCAAAGCACTCCAATCTTCATCGATTGCAATAGCGCGAACACCTTCTAATCCTATATTTCCAAGAGCCTGCCAACCAGAATCCCTGTTGATTTCTGATTTATACGTTTTGGATGATTTTTTTGGATAGGCAAACCAAATCAACAAATCTTCATCCACCCAATCCAAAATATCTTTTGCCACTGAGGTTATTTCTGACTCATTTTGTACAAAAGCCAAGAGGAGTGTGTGGTGATTAATGTTTTCTGTCTGGAACATTATTTCCGCAACAGTTTCCATTTCACTAAGTGAGGTTTTAAATTCAATAGGAGCATTGAGAACTACAATTCTACTTTGCTCTTTAAAATTCATTTTTTTAAACAGAGACGAAATCATTTGTTCTTCTTTTTCTTTCCCCCCATTGTTGGGGCAGCATCATCCTCCTCATCCGTTTGTACGCGCTCAGGAAAAGCATACGTTTCTCTTCCGTGTTCATCGTATTTGTATTCTTCAACTAAACTATCTTTTTTGTAGATCGTTTTATGTTTTGTTTTAGCGTCTGGATAAAACTCTTCGAAAACGCCCTCTTTCAGTCCTTTTTTATAATTCTCAGAAGTTTGAGTTGTTCCATCGTAATAAAACATTTTGAATTCACCGTTTTTGACACCAGCAGACCAATGCTCTATCTTCAATGGTTTACCGTCGTCGTAATAGTATTTACATTCATCGTCCTTTTTTCCTTGTAAGTAATTTAGCTCCTCAATAACTACTCCATCTCGGTTGTAAATCTTGAATTTTCCTTCAAAAACTCCGTGATTGTAATTCACTTCATTTTTAATTTTATTGTACGGATAATAGGTACGCTTAACACCATGTAAAACACCATTTTCGTAGGTTTCATATTTAGTTGTATCACCGTTTTCTTTGAAATACATTTGTCTTCCATGTAATTCGCCCATCATATAATTCATCTCCCAAGCAAGCATTTGCGTGCTGTCATAATAATACAACCACTGTCCTGATTCTACTCCTTGAATGTGATTTCTAACCACCTGCATACAGCCTGATTGGTATTTTGTTGTATCAATTCCGTTTTGTTTTCCATTCACAAAATGTACACGACGTTCCAAAGTACCATTCATGTGACACGTTTCGCATGTTCCAGTAAATGGTTTATTTCCACCCGCCGTATTCACCATGTCGTCATTTTTCAAATAAATGAGATCAGAACTTTCGTCAAATTCTAACCGTTGATTACAATCAACAACACCAGCCAATTTACCACATTCCCATGCCGAGTAACGCGGCTTACCTTTTATTTCAACGCCATTTTCATCGTATTTTAAATAGCACTTCTTTTGTTCTTTGGCGCTTGTAATTTGAGCTGAAACTGTGTGCGTAATTACACTTAAGGCGATTAACAGTAAGAATTTCATCTGTCTCTTATACACATCTCCGAGCCCACAGACAGGCAGAAATCTCGTATGCCGT